>ERZ1048068.328-NODE-328-length-44049-cov-7.505614_pt1 | contig 44049 bp, 32 predicted proteins | sample MGYA00383098_ERZ1048068 | MGnify/ENA primary metagenome ERZ1048068 (study PRJEB29581, sample SAMEA5548368) | metagenome | biome: marine; feature: coastal; material: water | depth 1 m | study: Short-term variability in the microbial, nano- and picoplankton dynamics...
TGTAAAAAGAAACCACATCTAGAGCGTCTCTAGATGGCGGTGTAGAAGCAGTAACAACTGGTGCCTCAGCATAATCTGCAACAACATTTAAATCATCTAACCAAAATGTTCCTGCAGCTCCATTACCGTCACCAGCATTTGGAAAAATTACAATTGTTGAAAAAGTTCCAAGTCCGGAACCAAAATTAACAAATACTGTTTGCTCATCAGGGCCTGTAGCTGTAAAATACAACTCAGTACTGGCAACACCGCCAGTACCCCCTTCAAACTTTAGCAGGTGTGTAGTAACTTCATTAGGTCCGAGAGTATCATCTTGCGGATCTATAGTAAAAGAAATTGTATTATTTAAAATATCTGATAAATCAACTGGTGTCTCTAAGGCTAAAGCTGCACCGTCAAAACCTGCAGCACCACTTGAAAGGGCTAGCACATTGTTGGTAGTTGAACCATCGTCTATCACGGCAGCAGCAGCGCCATTAAACACAGTCCAACCGTCATCAGTTGCGTCTTCAAAATCAATAGGAAAACTTTGAGAAAAACTCAATGATGATATCAATAAGGTAAGTAAAAAGGTAATTTTTTTCATGATCTAAATTTATTTGTAATTCAAGAATGTAAATATATTTTATAATCTTTGACTTGATGTATTTTTGACCAATACAAAAACTATACAATTGCTATTTTTTGTACTAATTTTTTAAGAATAGTTTATAATTGAAGTGTTTAAATTTTCAATTTCTCATTTTTGGTGTAAATACCCTATAAGCATCAAGCTTATTATCATCTGCTTTCTTACATGATTAATCAAATGATGGAAATTAAAAGATTGGAAAATTGTAAATGAATTTTTTTAGTCTTTAATTTGATGTATTTATGACCAATACAAAAACAATACAATTACCATTTTTTGCACTAATATTTTAAGAACACTGCATAGTTTAGGTGCTTAAAATTTCAATTTCTCATTTTTGTCCCATAGTCCCCAAAAAGCACCTACATCTCCTTCATCTCCCTTTTTCCAAGATTCATCAAATGATGAAAAATAAAAAATAGGGATATTATTTTCCTTTGTCCATTGAATAGTATTTATAAAATATCTCATTGCAGCTTCTTCGCCAGCTGAAGCTAGTTTAAGATTTCCACCTTTGCTAGGCCATCCAGTTTCTGTAATTATAATAGGTTTACCTTGAGCAGCATCAACCACTTGGCCAAACATGGCTTGCATATGACCTAGGGAATATTCAATTGGACAACCTTCCCAATATGGATAAAGGTTTGCTAAAATTACATCTGAGTGCTTAACCAACTCTGGGTGTCTTGAAAACTCATAATAGGCATCTACATATCCTACAGGAATATCTAGTCCTGAAAGGGCCTCTTTTACTCTTTTTATATAGCCTAGTAACTCATCTAGAGACAAATCATTTCTGTACAAAACTTCGTTTCCTACTGCAGCAACATCTACATTTCCTGATTTTGCTAATGCAATTAAGCCTTCAATCTCTTTTTCGTTATCTTCTTTATCATCGCCTAACCAAGCGCCAACCAATGTTTTTAATCCATGTTTTTTGGCTACAACCGGAATGTGCTCATTGCCCTCGATGCATGAAAAAGATCGAATAGCGCCTGTATGTGGCTTTAAAATTTTTACGCGACGTTCTATTTGTTCTATCCCAATTTCATCCCCCGGCGCTTGCCCATCTTCATAAACACTAAAGCATATACCGTGTATAGTATCATAGATGGTTTTTCGCCACAAGGCTTTTAAGTCTTCTGTAGAATATTTTGATACATCAACGCCTTTTATATTAATTTGGCTGAAGCTCGATTTATAATAAGATTCTTCTCTGTAAGACATTGTGTTTTTATTTTTCTAGCTTTATAATTCGCCTCTTCGTTCTACTAATTTTTCCTTAATCTCTTTTGCCCTATTTTCATTTAAGCTATAGTTCCACATAACTAGCATTGCTAAGCCTGCTGTTAGGGCCGGTACTGCGATATCAGCTGCTCTTAGAGCAGTCATGGTTTCCTGTGCCTGCTGGGTTATATTTTGATCAAAACCAACAATTTTAAGTATTACACCACTCAATATAATTGCAATAGCTTGACCTAATTTCACCATCCACCAGTAGATTGCGGCAAAAGTCCCTTCTTTACGAGGCATACCATTCTCTAACTCATCTAAATCACAAACATCAGCTGTCATACTCATCATAAGGGTAAACAATGCTCCCATGCCAAAAGCGAAAAATGGTATAGGTAAAAATATCAACCAAGGAATACTATTATTGGCATCTATACTAAACCACGACATTCCTGTACTTTCTAAATATGGATTTAGAAACTCAAACAAATAGGCTACACCGTCGGTCATGGATTGACCAACACCCGTTTGATTGAAGGTTTCATTAAGCTCTATATCAAAACACCACCATTTTAATATATATCCAATAATAGACAAAGCTGTAGTAATTAAGAATGCTTTTCTTTTACCCCATTTTGTGGCCATTTTTGAAGTAATAGGAATAATAATAAATGCTGTAATAACTGCATTTAAGGTGTTAAACCAAGCTGGCCAAGTACCTGCCTGCTCCCAGCTACCACTATTCATGTAAAAAACAATGATAAATACTGAAAAAGCAGCTACAAGTTGAAACCCATTAAACACTAAAAAGGTAGCACCACATAATTTCATAAATGGCTTGTTCTTTGATACTTGTTTTATACTTGTAAATAACTCCCTCATGTTAGAAGAAAGAGTTCTGAGGTTTATTACCTGTCGATTTTTCATGTTTTCAGAATCAATACCTCTACACAAAAAAGCAGGTAAAACTCCAAATGCTATACACACTACCCCAACAATAACAGCCATTGTTCTGACTCCTTCAGCTGGGTTATCAAATGTATTAGCGTCAGGTATGATTACGTATAACCAAGGTACAATCATCCAAGCAATTTGCCCCATACAATTCGCCAAACTCATCAACCTAGTCCTTTCGTTATAGTCAGATGTCATCTCATAGCCTAAACCTACAAGCGGGGTGGCAAACATTGTATTACCCACTAAGAATAAAATCTGGAGAATCATTACATACCAAAAGTTGAATGTCTGTGATGCATTTTCATCTAATTGCCACATTAAAATAAAAAGTATCCCACTAATTATAGCTCCAACAAAAATATAGGGCCGCCTTCTTCCATAACGAGAATTTGTATTATCCGAGACGAAACCCATTATAGGGTCTGTCAAGGCGTCAAAGATTCTAGGTAAACCACCTAGAAGACCTGCCCAAACTGGATCCATTCCAAAGGCTGTTAGAATAAATACTTGAAGATAAACGCCTAATACTCCTGGTAAAAGATTAAGTATGAAATGACCAGAACCAAATGCTGCTTTCTGACCAAAAGGGACTTTATTCCTAGAAAATTTTTCAATAGTTGGCATGTTAATATGTATGTTAAGTGGTTATTATGGTTTGTAATGCTTGAGCATTGATTTTTATTACGATAGACTTATCACTTATCTGAAGATTGAAATTCTGTTCTCTATCGCCTTCATTAAAAACAACAACTACAATTGTCCCATCAGGATTTTGGGCAGCAGTAATTTGAAGTTGATTATTTTCATTTTCGACTCCTATTACCTCAGCACCAGGGCGAATGTATTTACTAAAATGTGCCATAACAAAGTATAAAGGGGTGAAATAAACCTCGTCAGCATCTGGATCTACGATTACTGGTGCAGCACACCAATTTTTAAACCAATTTGGCCCACCTTGACGATCTAAAACCATATTCCAGTCGATCCAACCGCCTACCCAATTATTTAAACAGCCAATAATATCTCTTGCATATCGATTTACCGGCGCATACTTTGGATGCAAATACTTGCTTTCTGCAGAGGCCCAATCCCATCCCCAATCTGTTGCTTCTTTGCTCCAATACCAATTGTTATCTTTCCAAGCAGGTACTTCAGAGTCTACACAACCCTCTGTTTCAATGAGCAATTTATGTGGCGCTTTGTTGTGGGCATATTGCAATTCGTTAGGGAAAACTTCGTAAGTGCTTTCATACCAATGAATTGCGGTTCCATCAAAATACTTTGATGTTTCTTTATTTTTGTACATGGAATCTACCCACTCTTTTAATCCAGCGCGATTTTGATCGTAACCCAAAATAATCTTATCTCCATGTCCATCAGATTCCAACTTTGGCCCTAAATGATTCATTACAAAATTGGTCATTTCATCAGGTGTGTAGAGCATGCTTTCCCAATTATTACCATTCCCATGTGGTTCATTTTCTACAGTAAAACCCCAAATATTAATACCTTGTTCTTTATAGGCGTCTATATACTTAGAAAAGAAAAGTGCCCAAGTATCATAGTATTTAGGCAGTAGTTTACCTCCAACCCATTCTTTATTATCTTTCATCCATGGCGCTGCTGTCCAAGGGGATGCAAGAATTTTGAATCCATCCTCTGAAGTTAGTAAAGCATCTTTTATCATAGGAACCAAATCGTCCATATCATCCTCAATAGTGAAGTGTTCTAAATCTAAGTCATCTTCAACTGGTGAATACGAATACTGTGATAATGAAAAGTCACAGGAATTCATATGTGTTCTTGTCAAAGAATAATCCGCGCCTTCTTTACTGAAATAAGCCTTAATAATCGTATCTCTATTTTTTTTGCTGAGCTTATTAAGTAAGTATGCTGATGACTCTGTGAAAGCACCACCAAATCCGGTTATCTTCTGAAACCTTTTATTTGCATCAACACTAACATTAGCTATATCTTTATTGGTTGTTTTTCTGAAATCTGTAATCTTAGTTAATTGATTACCGTTTTTTGAAGTTTCGTAAATATTGACCTTCAACTCTTTATTGTTATTTTCACAACTCATTACTAGTGCTATAAGGTAAATGCTGTAATATGCTATTGATTTCATGTTTAACGATAGTTATTGGCTTAGTATGATGTATTTGGGGCTTCTTTAGTTGGAGGCACAAGGGCATCTTTTATCAAGTTAGCTTTATTCCCATCATGGGTTTTTACAATTGTACTTCTGTCTCTAGTTAATCCATCAAAAACACCTTCGTCTACCAGGCCCCAAATAGGAAATTTTCCTTTTCCATCTGTAGTAAATAATCCAAAATGATTTTCCGAGCCATGAGGATTTTCCGCGTCTTTCCACTGTTCATTAAAAGCTTCGAAATAAAAACAAGATATTCCAGCTTTATTTGTCCATGCTCTCATTCGCTGATAAAATAAGCCTTGTTTATACTCGTCTGCTGCTCTTGAACCATTCTCACCATATAGCCCACTTGAAACTGAGGCCCAACCAGTTTCTCCGATATGGATAGGTTTTTTGACGCCTAAACTTTTTATGTAATTGGCAACACGATTGTACTGATTTTGAGAAAACTTAATCGCTCTTTCCATAGCCATCTCAATTTTGGTGTTGTCTGACATCCCGTCGTGGGTGTTAGGAACATGCCAAAATTCTGGGTTATAGTGTGTATTATGGAATGGATAAGTATGCATTGATATATAATCTACTGCCTTGACTAAATCTTCTAAAGCTTTTACATGATAGATGTCTTCCCCGCCACCCCATGATGCAAAATCATCAGAGCTCGTTATCCACAAGTCTTTTGAAAGTTTTCCATTGGTTTTTAAATCCTGCAAATGATTTACCCATTTTAAGATTACATCGGGTTGTACATGATAACTTGTCGCCCATTTTACCATAGCCTCATTACCAACAGCGATGATTTTTACAATCTCTGGATATTGGTTTGCTAAAGCAACTGCCCTATCTATTTCACCAGCATTATTTGGACTCTCTACATAGTGATTTGGCACTTTATCAGTCCAGGCATTGAGGCAATCTATCCAAGCACCCAGCATAACGTACATTTCAAAATCTTCGTCTTCTTTCTTTAACTCTGAAATGGCTTTCAGGGTATTTGAAGCATGAGCTAATTCTGGTTGTACATTATAAGTTCTAATTACTTTGACGCCCATAGCAGAAAGTATCTTCATGTCCTCTTTTAATTGGGGGATGGTAGGTTGAATCCCTCTGGATTTTTTTCTATATCCTCCGTATGAAATCGCTAGGTAATCTGGGTTTCCTAATATGTCTTTTGCTGTTACTTGCTTTTGTATCTGCATTACGTTTTCTACTTTTCTATCTTGTCCAAAAGAGACCATCATTAAACCTAACAACATACACATTGATATGCTAAGATTATACTTCATTTTATTTTAGTATTGAAGGTTGTATGTATACCGTGATGTATTCAACTTGAGAATTTCTTGTAAAAACACTTTCACTTACAACACTATCAAGGCTTAACGCTTCAAAAAAATTGTTTTTTCCATTAACATATTTTATTTCTATAGTATTTTTATCTGCTATTTTATAAATTATTGGAACTTGACAATATGTAAAGGCTAAACTGTTTATAGAAAGTTCAATAGACTTAAAGTCACCACTTACTGAGATATAGTTAAATGTCTCAGAGGATTGCAAAAATTCTTCTTTCCTTAACAAACAGGGATTAAAAGCTAGTTTCCCATTTTCAACAAATACACCAAGCTCACCGAAACGACTTAAAATATCTTCTTTTACCTGACCTGTCATTCCAGGCTGTTGTGCCCCTTTCCCAGCTGGTGTATGAGAATAAGGATCTGTTGGGAAAGCCCCATATAACTCTGGGGACTTGTGGACGCCAATTCCCTCATTAATCTCGTAAAAATGTTCCAATAATTGTCCTGTAATAACTTCAGGTTCTCCTGCATTAATAGCATCTACACAACACTCCTGCACAGCTAATAATAACTTAGAAACCATGTGCCAATAAATAGAACCTAAGCCTTCATAACCGTAAAAAGTGCCTGATCTTCCTGTAAACGCTTTATGATTAAAAACCTTTTCAAAAATTTGTAATACTTTTTGTGTATCTGACGATAAAAAAGAATCATATTTAGTTCCTGATAATTTATCTAATGCTAGGGATAAATCAGTTGCGTTTTTAAAATCCCCATTAAAATGGTATTCTCCATATACATCTTTTTCAATAATTTGAACGTTACCATCATGTAACAATTCATTTAATAGATTAGAGCCTAAAACTTCATTTTCGGGTATTATATTTCTGTCTAAAAAACCTTTTAGTTCTTTATTAGGATATAATAAATAACTGTATTGATCAGGTCTAAAAAGTTTACTTTGTTTTAATGCATTCAAAACTTCTAATGTTTCTGATGCGTCTAAATAACCTGAACTTATAACAGCTACTTGACCCTCTAACATTTCACTTAGATATGATATAGTTACAGAACTATCTGAGTTAACAGTCATCAAATTGTATGCGTGATAAAGATTATCCGAGCGCTTGTTTGCATTAATTGAGTGCTCTAAAAAAGACTTACTTAGGGCTACGAAATCTATAAGCCTATTAATTGAAAGTTTTGTTTTTCTTCCTGAAAAAGCATTATTATATATGTGAGTTCTGTAGTTGCTGCCTGCGTTTCCTAAATCATCTAGTATTATTTTTTTATCATTATCATTAATTGATGCTGACAATAAACCTTTGTTTTTTTCAAAGGTCTCAGTAACACTATTAAAAAAATCAAGTACTTCATTAGAAATTTCAACATACTCTATATCAACATCCGCGAGTAATTCTTCTAAAAAATTAAAAAAGCGGCGCAAATAGTATAACGTAACCATTGATACACCATTACCAACCAATGCATTATTAGCATCATTCCACTCTGGGCGTTGGGTATTCATCCAAATACCAGCTTCAGGAACAAAATTAGACAGTTTTGCTAATGTGGTTGCTAATATTTTTTCGATAAAATTGGCTTTTACAATGAATCTGTTTTCATCTCTAAGTAATGCGCCATCTGCACCCAACTCCAATCTTGCCTCACGGATTTTATGGTCTAATTCTTCATCAAAAACTATTGTGTCTTTTGGGTTTTTTAATAAATCCGTATAGGGCTTAATTTTGTAGGGTACATTAGCATAAACAAATAAATCGTTTGTAAAAAAACTTTCTAATTTCCCTGGGTTATAATTATTTATAAACTCTAAAAATTTGAGTAAGTATATAATTTGATGGTCCCCCCAATAACCAATGTATGACCAAGGATCATCTGGCTCTATTGTTTCCCAATCAAAACCGCCTTTTGTGACTCTGTAAGGATTATAACCATCAAAAGTTGTAGCATTTAAAAACTTGTGAATCATACTCTCAATAAACACTGGATATGAATGCGCTAAGGCCTCCCAGTTTTGAAAGATATCTCTCCAGTTGCCTTCGTAATCTAAAATTTTAGAGCCGTCAATTTCACTTCTAGTATTGATAGAAAACTTATTCCATGGACGGCTAGGGTCGCCATGACGACGACTAAATTTTAATGGCATATACTCTAGACATAGGCGTCTAAAGTTTTTATCGCTACTACCGTATGCAATTTCTTGTATTTGAGCAAGAGTAAATACGCTTGGTAATTTATGTAAAATAGCTTCAGAGGTACGTGATACCTTTTTATTTGCATTACTTAAGTAAGTGTTGAAGTCCCACTTTTCAATTTGATAACCGTTATCAAAAATTCCACCGCGCATAATGTTAAATAACGTATTTGAAAAATGGCGGGTATCTCTCAAAGCATCTGCAGTAAGCTGAATTGAATCAGAAGCTGCATTAAGTTCTACAAGGTGTTTAGTTCCCGCTGCTATGTTATCATTAACTTTGTCAGTTAAAGTAATATCTTCTTTTATCTGTTTTGATAAATAAGCTATGGCTGAATGATTTAAATTTACATTAGCTACAAGCATCCATTCTTTAAAAGAATCTGCTTTTAATTCGATTTCTGTTGAAACAAAATAGGCACCTTTTTCAGCTTTTACATCTGTCTCTTGGGTTAATGTGTTACCCGATCTAAAGTTGTCTAGCTGAAGGGATGATAATAGGTGTTTTGGATTTTCTAGACCTGAAGACCAAACCACATTAGCTTTTAGAGCCTCACTTGCTTCTGCTTTGTCAACGAGGATAGCACTCAACGCAAAAATACCAAGACCTGTATCTACTTGTAATTCGTTACGTTTGTAAGCATCAACTAAATTACTGGATTCATTTTGTATATCACTGCCAATACTAGCTGGCATGATATTTTGAAGACCATCTAATAATGTCACTTTTATAGTATCAGAAGATGTATTAATTAATTTAGATTTTTTTATAAAACCAAATTTGTTACTAGAACTCCATTGGTACCTAAATACTAGAGATAAATCATGATTTATTTCCTCAAAAATGATTTTATTTCCATACAGGTTTTTGTAAAGGTTTTGAGTTGTCTTATATCTACCAAGAGACCTTAGTGCTAGAGGCTCCCACATGTACTTTTTATTGTCCTTAATTACTTTAAATATTGATTTGTTCCCAGTTGTCTCTGCAGACTCTGTGATTTTATCATCTGTGTAATAAGGAAATAAAGCAAATTCAGAATTTTTTCGACCCGCTGTTAATCCGCCATTGCTTGATATAAACATCCAGTGATTAGAGTCACTAACGATACTCATAAAAAAAGGTCGCATTTTATCACTGTTAGAGATTTTGAAATAATTTTCGTTATCTATAACAATTGTTTTGAGTTCTATTTTGTTTGTGAAATTTAATGTTTGCTCTTTACAAGCATAAACAGTATTGGACATTATAATGTTGTTTGTGTAATAAAAAAGGCTAATTACAAATAAATAATTAGCCTTTTTCTATTTCTAATTGGCTTACTCTAATCTAATGTTGTCGAAATAATAAGTTTCGGGTGAGGTTATAAATTCTAAGTCGGTACCTTCAGGATTATTGGGTTTTATTACCAATTGATTAACTCCAGTATTATTTGGTGGTATCCCAGTAAAATTAATTGTCACTTCAGTCCATGTATTGGCTTCTGTAATAGTAGCAAATTGAGGTCCAGGGTTACCAGAACTAGGATCCTGAGGATCGCTGTTAATTTCAAAACGCATTGTTATATTTGCAACTGGGGAATAAACTAAGAACTTAAATGTTCCTGTGCCGTCAAAATTACTTGGAAATGGATTCTGGACGCCGCCATATCTTTGAATTCCTGCAGATTTTTCAACTCTTAAAACACTGTCGGAAGTGTTTATTCCAGTTGGGTCTGGATTTTCTACCAAGCTTGAAGTAACTCCTGAAGACCCAAAACTTGAGAAAGTACTTGTGAAAGATTCACATCCTTCAAAATCAACTGGAAATGCTGTTGCAGCTACTGCTCCAGTAGAACAACCGCTACCGGTACCTCCGCCGCCGCCGCCGCCAGGTGATCCGTAGACCATTAAATCATCAAAATAATATGTGCTGCCATCAGAAACGTTAAAGTTAAAAAAGATAACAATTTTATTAAATTGTGGTGTAGATGTTGGATTAAAATCATAAGTTAATTCTGTCCATGTATTTGCATCTCCAGTGTTTTGTAATATCTCAACAAAATTACCTGAGTTTCCGATTTCTTCAAGTTTTAATAAAACTGGGGTGTTTGCAATTGGTGACCAAACTTTTAACTTAATACCTTCCGATGTATTGAAGTCTAGCTTTTCTGTCAGGTCTATTTGCGCATTGTCATAAGCTGAGGAGTTAAATCTTGTAACCTGAGCAACTCTACATGAACTATTCACAGAGCCTGAGGAATCTGGATTATCTATGTATGATATCGAAGTATTGTCTCCAAAAATTGATGGTGAATCTGTTTGAAATGTGATGCTTAAATCTGAGGCTGCTATAGACTCTGTTGTTTCTGCAACACAATCTCCACCTGTATTGCCAGAAATCTGAGCAAAATCATCTACATAAAATGTTCCTGCATCAGTTTGATTGAATGCTACAAATAAGATCATATCGTTATATGTGCCTGTAGAACTTAACGTGAATGTCAGCTCTTCCCAACCTGTACCCGTGTGCATCTGGTTATCTTCAACATCTGCCTCAGTCCCATCTTCAAATTTTAATAAAACCGGTAGTGCTTGGTTCGAAAATATTTTAACGCTAACAACTTGGTTGTTGGAGAAATCAATTGGTACGTCTAAGTTAAAAAAGGCATTTTCAAAATTATCGCCAACATTTGTAATTTGACCAACTTTACTAGGGTCTGAATTAATCCCAGATAATTCTGGGTTGTCAGTAACTGTAAAGTTTACATTTCCAGAAATAGAAGCTGCATAGTCTATCGTTTCACAATCAAAATCAATTGGGAGTTTTAATTCAGTATCTGTACATGGAACATAGCCAATTGTAATCATATCCTCAAAAGTGTCAGAAGCTCCAGCAACATTTGTTGCAGTTAATACAACGTTATATGTCCCGGGGGGATATGTATTTATTGGATTTATTAGTGTTGAATTTGTGTCATCTCCAAAATCCCATACATATGAATCGGCGTATAAAGAGGTATTGATGAACGTAACAGTCCCAGTGTCTTGGTCTATCGTATGTGTGAAACCAGCGGTTAATTCTGGCAATATAGGGTCCTCTTCGTTGCAACCTTCGAAAGCAAATGTCAGGACAAGTACGCTAATAATTTTTAATGCATTTGATATATTTTTCATGGTATTTATATATAGTTTTTACTTATGATTATCATTGGTATACTTTAACGTAATCAATTAACATGGTTTGTGGAAATACTGTTTCAGCATTTGGATTACCTCCAAAAGTTCCACCAACAGCTAGATTAATTATGATGTAGAAGGTTCTATCGTTAAAAACCCACTCACCAGTTACGTCTTCTGGTTTTATTTGGTTGTAAAGGACATCATCTACATAATAGTTGATGTAATTTGGCCCCCATTCAATTCCATAAACATGAAACTCAGTATCAACACGTGAGTCAGAAAAGCTAAATTCTTTAGTTATTGAATTAGCTCCTGAATAACCGGGTCCATGGACTGTTCCACTAATAGTGGTTGGCTGTTGCCCTCTATTTTCCATGATATCAATTTCTCCAATATTGGGCCAAATTTCAGTCCCATTATTGTCATCCCCTAACAACCAAAATGCTGGCCACATGCCTTGGCCATTTGGTAATCTCATTCGTGCTTCAAAACGTCCAAATTGAGTTTGAAATTTATTTTTAGTTTGTATTCTTGCTGAAGTGTATGAAGATCCATTAAAACTTTCTTGCCTTGCAGTAATCAATAAATACCCATTCTCTACCGAAAGGTTTTCAGTTCTATCAGTGTAATACTCTAATTCATCGTTACCCCAGCCAGGGATACCTTGAGACGTGCCATCTCCAATTTCAATATTCCAGAGGTTTGAATCTAGGATACCATCACTACTAAATTCTTCGTTTATAATTAAATTATCAAAAGTTGTGACTGTCTGTGTCTCGTCTGTGTTACAACTAGACATCAATAGTACATAAACAAAAATAATTATAGCTTTAAAATCTTTGATTCTAATGTTGTTATTTTTCATGTTTTTTTATTTAATTATTAACATTAGTAGAAATATATATTATCTAAATAGAAATTTGACAATGAAGAACCATTAACGTTTTCGTAAATTAACAATCCAATACCATCTTTATTAGATAAGGTTATTGGAATCTCCAAAGTGCTCCATGTATCCGCTATAAAATCAGAACTATTAAAAAACACTTGTTGTCTTCCGTTTTCTACACCGTCCCCATCGAAATTTATTATTGATATTAAGAAATCAAGATTTGGTGGTACATTGCCAGGAATTAACATATTAATATGCAAATTAGAGTTTTCTGTTACGTCAATACTAGGTTCTCGAAACTGATTGCCTACAAAATTAAAATTTGTATAGTTTAAAATATTATCGCCGTTAATTGCAAAATCGTCTGATAAAGTTGTCTGATAGGGCTGCCAATATCCATTATAAAATTCAACCGGAACATCATCGTAAACGTCAGAAAAAATAGATATTACATCAGCTGGGTTTCTTGTTGGTGTTGGAGCAAAAACAAATCCACCCACAACTTCAATGGTAACTGACCCTATTGCCTGAACACCAGCCATGGCAGCTGTTATTACAGATGCACCACCGGATAGTATTTGAATTGTCCCAGAATCTCTAATTTCTACAATACTCGGTTCTGAAGAGATCCAATCAAAATAACTTGAAGATACACTAACAGTTTGATTGATACCTGAAGGCAAATTAAATATTACTCTAGGCGTATCTAAAACTGCAGAATTACCCAAAAAAGCCTGAGAGATGGAATCTTCACCGTTATATATCTCAGGTCTTGGATCTCCTAAGGTTCCTAAGTTTTCAAACTTTAAGTCGTCAATCCAAAATGTATACCCAAAACCGTCTGTTTCTTGAGTTCCAGCAGAATACCAAAACAATCCTCGCTCTTCAATAAGTTTTGATGCATCCGGGATTGGTATTATGTATTTTTTCCAAGTTGTTCCAAAACTTGTTTCTGAGACAGATACTTGGTATTTATCTTCAATAAAATCTAAACCGAAACCAAGTTCTCCAATATTAACCCCTCTAGAAGCTTTACCCCAAAATGTAAGGGCATTATATCCAGTGAGGTCACGGCCTTGGCCTTCGACTCTAAAAATTGCACCAGCGTAATTTCCCTCAGGGTCATTTTCATTTGGAACATCTATTCTCATAGACACTGAACTTTCGTAACCTTCGCTATTGTCGACAGACCATGCTGTTGGTTTCGAACCTAAAAAAGGGAAATAAAAGTCTGATCCAAGACCTACTGGAGTATCCGTAAAAATCTCCCCTGTGTTAGAGTTTGTTGCAAACACTGCATCTTCAGAAAGATCTCTCTCACAACTCAGAGTGGCTGTCAAAATTACCAATGTTATAAGCATAAATCTTAAGTAACCAAATTTGTTGTTTTTCATTTCTTTTTATTTTTATTTTCCAATGTTGATATGAATATAAGTTCTTATTTCCCATTCTTGACCATCATCAAATCCAACACTACTCACAGGGGGTACAGGTGGGAATGTGTTTGGAGGAACAAAATTAGGTGCGTATCTTGGTGAAAATTCATTTAGTGATCTCCATGTTCCTCTAATTCCAATTTTTGTGTTAGGCAGTAGAAACCAATCGGGCTTACTCAAATTTGTTGAAATATCTAACATTAATTGTAAAGGAAATGTTAGATTAAAATCTCTGTGATAATCGAATGGACCCCAATCGTTTACTTTGACTTGTGTTTGAAACATCATTTTTCTGTAAACAGCTCTTATGTCTCCTCCGAAGCGCTTAACTAATCGATCACTATCACCATTTGCCTGTCCATTTCCATAATAGAAATTTCCTATTATACCAAAATCGTTATTAAGTTTAGATACCATTCTAGAATTAATCTCCCACAAATCTTCGGCTGGTGTTGTTTCTGGAAAAGCGAAAAATTGCCTGTTGGCTAAGAAACCAATATGTGCATCAGTTGTTGTAGGAAGTCTACGATAGGTAAATCCTAGGTTTGCTGCAAATTTAGCATCTTCGGCTTTATCATTATTCCATTCATACATCCATGTCCCAGGTGTTGGATCGTATGTTAATAACATTTCATAACCATAAGTCTCACGATTACCGTTTCTTACCGCAAAGGGGTCGTCAATTACATTTCTTAGTCTTCCAGGTCCTTGAATATCGTTAGGCATGGCTCCAACTAAAGGCTTTTGGTACATGAAATTTGGTGCTATTTGAAAATCCCCCATTAAATATGTGAATCCTGAAAATGCGTTAATTTGATTCCCACTACCTGAATCTTTCAATCTCCACCCTGTAAATGTTTGTGTTTGATCAGCACCACCGTTAGCTACTAAGCCCATATATGAAGCTTGACCATACCAGAGAAATCTTCCACCAGAATACTCAATTTTAACTTTACCTCCCCAGTTGTCCGAAGATTGAATCTTATCATTATAAACGATGTAATTACCCGGAGTGCCTGTAAAGTCTTGATATGTTGCTCCATTGAGGGGACTTCCTGACCATATACCCCCTATCTTAATGTCAAACTTGCCAAAATCTCTCTGTAATGATAGTGTAGCTCTTTCGGTTGGAAATGCTGGAATTATACCCGTTCGCAATTGATTTGCGTCCAATACACGCTTTCCTGTCGTTGGATCAATTTTAATTTCTGTTTCAAAATCTCTGTGATAAATACCTGTTAAATCAAATTTTCCAATTTTTTTCTGGTATTTAAATAACATGGTTGGGTTTGCCCCCCACCAAAGTTGTGGACCTATTGCTGCTTTCATACCTTTAAAAGCGCCTTTACCATCAATTTCGGCTCCAAATATTTCACCATTATATATATCTAGATTAGGCCCATAATTAGCTTCAGGATATAATCCAAAGAAATCACCCTCATAACCCCAATGGTAATGTCCTGTTCTATAAAAACCTCTTAAATCGAATTCATTGGCATTCCATTCATACGCCGCATTGTATACGGAAACTCTATTATTGTCTGTTAAAGTAAGTTCTCCATCTGGTGAATTAACACTAACTGATCGGCCTCTATTTTCGTAGAATATTTCATCTATTGGGTTTGAAGCAACTCTTCCTAATATGTTGAAATCTACATTTGCTCGCATATTTGATGCTGGTTTACCCTCGACACCAACAAAGTAAGATTGCATATGGTCAAAACCTAGTTGATCAGGAAATGACATAGATAAGGGGTCTGGGTTATCTGGTGTAGTAATCAAATTACCACCAGTATTGAAAGATGTAAACTGCAGTGCCAGTCTACTAATGCTTAACTTTTCTGAATCACCGCCACCTAGAGCGGCTTTGTCGCCCCTTGCACGCAAGACAGCATCCATTAAATTAATGTTCTTAAAATAATTTTGAACAAATTCTAAATCAACACCTTCACTGTAAGGATTCATAAGATGAGCTTCTTTAAGCGCATAGTAAGCAGCTCTTGGATATAACGTGTAAAGCCCTCTTTCATCATTAGAACCCTTAGCACAAATACCAAACCATTCTTCGTTCATATTATTTGATCCGTCCTTGAGGTCTAAATAATAGCCACCATTTGACCAAGATGCATTATTGTCATGAACATCTAAGTTTTTAGTTTGGCCAAATTTCCACCACCCGTCACTAAATTGAAAAGTAAATCCTCCAATAGAGTTTTGAGCTTTCCCCAATCCTGCTGCATTTTCATAGATATCTTTCCAATTGTTAACCAGATAAAATGCTTGGGATTTTTGATCCTCTGAATTACTTAGTGCGTTGAAAGCGTCTGCACCAAATTCTGTCATCATTATCGGAATATCTAACTTCTCCTTAACTGTTGTAAAAGCGTCAGTAAAATTAACACCACGATACATATTGGTGCCAAATACATCAATATCTTTACATTCTTCTGCTACTATATCAATAAATAATACGTCTCCGTTACATATGGCTATAGGGCGTTTGTCGCTAATGGATTTCATTTTAATTGCAGCTTCATTCATAAGCCTATACATAGGTCTTCCACGCTTTTCACCAACTTCACGTTTTTTGTCTTCTTCGTCAGGAAAGTCCTCAGTTTCAGCACCAGCCCAAAAAAGACCATAGTTGTTTTCATTACCCAACAAAAACATTAACAATCCAGGAGTATTTTTGAATTCTTCTGCCAATGCAGTAACTTCTGACATTAATAATTCTTGGGTTGCCGGATCTCTGTAATCAGTAACTGGCGTCCAAACTCCGTCAAGCGTTAGACCATATCTTCCAAATGAATGGTTAATCATGGTATAGATACCATATTTTTCGAATATGTATTTTACCCATTTAGGCTGAATACCAGTGTATTGCCTTATGGCGTTAACCCCTATATTCTGGAGTAAACTCATTTCTTCATCCAATGCGGCCTTAATTATATCATCAGGTTGTTTCCAGAGACTATAATTATAATTATTGCCGATTGGGATGTAATCCCAATTCATACCATTGATCATGAAATCTTGTCCATCAACAATCAATTTCATACCATCCTCAGCGTTGTTAACCGTGATTTTAGAAACTTGGCCATACAAAGACCCCGTGATTAGGACTAGAAATAATCTAAAAATTATTTTCCTCATTTTAAATGTGTTGTATTATTTAATTTTTGTGATATGCCCAAATTTATAGCAATCCATTCCGAATATGACAAATTAGACCACAATAAAAAACATACATATCAAGTTTTGTGTGCTAAAAATGAATGATTGTTAAACGACATAGAAAAATATCTGTAAAATAGGGTTATACAAGTCAAAATAGTAGCAAATCAATAATTAATGCATAAATATGTATGGGTGATGTTGTAGTAAATATCTTTAATTATATTGACTTATATTTCCAATATATAGTTTGCCAAGCTGGCCTGGCGCGAAAGTTTCATCTTTTTCCGCAATCGATATCGTTTAACTTCAACACTTCTATGGGATATGTTTAACAATGGGGCTATTTCTTTTGAAGATAAATTTAACCTTAAATAAGCACACAGCTTTAAATCATTAGGTGTAAGTATAGGGTGTAAGTTCTTTATTTTCTTTAAGAAATCCTTATCTGCATTATTGAATGCGTCTTGAAAAAATTTCCAATCCTCTTTATTATTAATATTTTTATCTATTATTTTTGTTACTCTATTGAGTTCATTTAATTTATCTATAGCACTTAATTCTTTTTTTAAAGAACTAAGAAATTCATTTTTTCGAATTAGAGTCATTGTAGAAATTCCTAACTCTCTGTTTTTATTTTCAATATTTTGCTGAAGACTTTTATTCTTGTACTCCATTAATTGTCTTTGGTTCTCTAATTCTTTTATTTCGAGTTCTTTCTCTTTAGTTTTTAATAGAGAGTCCTTCTGCCTCTTGTAATACATTCTATTCAGATACTGAATTATTGCAGCAATAATAACAAATAGGAAAATATAACTTGCTATCGCAAGAGGCTTAAGATGCCATGGCTTATCTATTGTGAAATTAAAAGTGCCTGTATTAGAGATATTACTACCAACTTTACCCCTTACTTCAAAAGTGTAATCGCCATGAGGTAGGTTCTCATATAATATATTTGATTTAATAGACCACTCGCTCCAATAATCATAAACACCAACAAGTCTGTATTGATAAAATGAAGGAGAAAATTTATCTAGATCAGAAACACTAAAAGTGAAGTAAAGATCATTTTGTTGATTCTTTAAAAAAGGAGAAGAAGAAATATCAATTGGTTGAACCTCTTGTTGTTGTATTAGATAAGAGGCGCTATCTATCGAAATGACATACTCTTTTACTTTGAATTTTTCGACATCAATTATCAAATAACCATCTGTTGTACCTAATAAATAAGAATTATTGTCTAGATATAAAATATTTTCAAAACCAGGTTTGCTTTTTCTTAAGTCACTAGGTAAATCAATGGTGTTAATTTTGGGCTTATCTGTAAGTTTACCTGTCTCTAGATAAATTAATTGATTTTTGGAAAAGCTCCAAAGTCTATCTTTATTTTCATCATAAACTAGTTTGCCAGAAATGTAATTAGATGCTGTGAAATAGGCTTTTAGTAGGTCAGTTTTTTTAAATACTTCGTTTTTATCATCATAGGAAAATAAGCCATCATCATAAGAATACAATATTTTTCCTTTGTAATTTATGAGGCTAGAGCCAATACCCTTGTCTACTTCAAGTTTATCATAGCTTATAACTTGTGACAAATCATTCTCAAGCTTTAACTTATAGACTCCCTTGTACTCATGACTAACTAAAAGCTCTGAATCATTTATAAACTCAAAATACCTTGAGGAAATATCAAACCCTTCAACTTTATTTCTAAACTTCCAAAAACCGGCAGAGGATTTTTCTATTACACTTAGGCCATTATAATTTCCTATCACTAATAAATTGGGCTTATTCTCAACGGATCTAATAATCCAATTCCCCTCTTGATTAGATATTTTGTAAGCCACATCATCTTTAACTTCAAAAGTGCCATTATTGTGTCCACAGAATAGTGTGCCATTGATCTCTTTTAAAAACCAGACTTGTCCTTTTGTTTTTGGTATTAATTTAAACTTTTCAAAGCTGTTTATCGGTCTATAAAATAAGCCTTGATTTGTGCCTAAATACAAGTTTTTTGAAGTGCTTTCGGATGCATAGACAGTGCCTAAATAGCCTTGTTTGTCAGTGTAAACTCTGTAAGGCGAATCCAGATTTAATACATTAATACCATTATCTAATGCCAGCCAAGTATTGCCAGAAAAGTCTTGAAAAACTGAGAGAACTGTATTGTTTGATAATCCTGAATTTTTGTTTATTTGATAAATTACATTACCATTGGAATCTAATATAATTACGCCATTAGAAATAGTTCCTAAAATAAAATTACCATTGCGTAACCTTGTGCTACTGTAGGAACTAACCTTAGAAAGTAACGCATTTGATGTCATATTTAACCGTGATAATTTTTTACCATCAAAATTATAAAACCCAATGTCTCTAAAGTGTATGATTAAATTATTGTCTTTAGTGAAAATATTAATTATATCTTCTTCTTTAACAAGTTTATCCTCACATATTAAAACTGCTTTACCATTCTCAATTTTAGAAATCCCTAAACCACTTTCTTGAAAATATATTACTTCTCCGACTCTAAAAGCCTTAATAATATTTGTTTTTGAATTAATAATTCTAAATGTTCTTTTTAAGGTATTATAAATGTAAATTCGATCTAATGATTGAAATAAAACAAAATCATCGTAGGGGATAATATTCCAAAATTCCTCGTCATCTACTAAGTTGCCATTTAATTCTTTGGATATAGATTTATAAATCATTTCACCAAAGCTATTTCTCTTCCAATACCCAAAATCCATGTAACTCCCAGAGTATACGAGATCATTAATTACTGCAACTGATCTAATAATGCTTTGATTATTTATGGAATAAAGATTCCATCGTGCACCATTGTACTCCAATAGCCCTTTGTTATTAGCTACGTATATGTTTTTATTAGAATCTTGACTTATAGACCAATTTTGATCATCTGCTTTGTAGTCTTGTGGGGTAAACCTTTCAATTGGAGGGAATTCTTGAGCGTAGGCATTATAAAAAAGAAACAAAAAAATAAAACAAAGCATCTCATTCGACCAAACACTTTTTGTATTTTTTTGTAACATGAAAATATTTTTTTGTCAAGTTAGTAAAATCTTGGGAAAGATTATATAAACTAATATATAAACTCCACACAACAGATATTGTATAGGCCTTATATTTTTAATGTAGTCTAAAAAACAAAAAAACCAATGAAAACAACAGACCAAAACAGCCTTTATTAATTGCTATTTAAAAGTCAAAAAATCAATGAAAGCCAGAAACAGGGTTAACTAAGCGTTTCAGAAAAATAAAACACTTATCGTGACTTTAAAATATAGGTCTTCGCACAAAATTCGAACAAAAAAAGCGCTAAACCCGCTAAAAGAAGGAGATAGCACTTTTCTTGGAACTGAAGATGGTACTTAGCGTCACTTTGGCCCAGAGTAAACGTCTTAAAAAAAGCCGGTGCCATTAAGCAACATGTTTTTTATTTCCTTAAATTCATGAAAGTAAGTTTTACTCCTCGCAGAAAACAAAAAGCCAAAACTTTCGTTTCGGCTTTTCATCTGTACTGAAGACGGGACTTGAACCCGTACGGCCTAATGGCCATTGGATTTTAAGTCCAACGTGTCTACCAATTCCACCACTTCAGCATAAGACTTAAAAATTGAGCGAAAGACGGGATTTGAACCCGCGACCCCCACCTTGGCAAGGTGGTGCTCTACCCCTGAGCTACTTTCGCGATTTATAAGAACGTTTCCTTTGATTATCAAAGGGGTTGCAAATTTAACACATTTCTGAGAATACCAAAGTTTTTTTTTGTTTTTGTCCTTATTTCTTCTTCGATAGTTTCCGCTTAATTTCGTTGAGCTTCATCAATGCTTCAACCGGCGTTAAACGGTCAATATCAGTGTCCAAAATATCAGCTTTGAGCGCCTCCAACAAAGGGTCGTCTAGATTAAAAAAGCTCAACTGCATTTCCGCGTTCAGGCCTTTTACCTTCTCCGTGAGCGCATCACTGGAATGTGATTTTTCAAGTTGTTTTAATATTTTTTTTGCACGCTGAAGCACCGGCTGAGGCATACCTGCCATTTTAGCCACATGAATCCCAAAGCTGTGCTGACTACCGCCTGCCACTAAGGTTCTCAAAAACAAAACATTGTTTTTGAGCTCTTTGACCGCCACATTGTAATTTTTAATGCGTGAAAAGGTTTCCGTCATTTCATTGAGTTCGTGGTAGTGGGTTGCAAAAAGCGTCTTAGCCTTTGAAAAATGTTCGTGTAAATACGCACTAATGGCCCAAGCAATGGAGATGCCATCATAGGTGCTTGTTCCGCGCCCAATCTCATCCAAAAGCACCAAACTGCGCTCAGAAATATTATTCAAAATAGAGGCAGTCTCATTCATTTCAACCATAAAGGTCGATTCTCCCATCGATATGTTATCACTGGCGCCCACGCGGGTAAACAATTTATCAACTACGCCAATCCTGGCTTTAGCGGCCGGTACGAAACTGCCAATTTGAGCCAAGAGGACGATCAAAGCCGTTTGCCTTAAAATGGCAGATTTCCCCGACATATTAGGCCCAGTGATCATAATGATTTGTTGGGTCTCGCGGTCTAAAAAGAGGTCGTTAGCGACATAGGTTTCACCCAAAGGCAATTGCTTTTCAATGACCGGGTGCCGGCCTTTTTGAATATCTAAATCAAAAGATGCATCCAGCTCTGGACAGTTGTAATGGTTTTGCTTGGCCAAATGCGCAAAGGCACTGAGGCAATCCAATTCGGCCAACAGTTGTGCGTTTTGTTGCACGGCTTTGATGTGCCCATGCATCCAAACTATCAGTTCTGAAAAAAGCCGTTGCTCAATGGCTAAAATCTGATCTTCCGCACCTAATATTTTTTGCTCGTATTCCTTAAGCTCTTCCGTAATGTAACGCTCCGCATTGACTAGCGTTTGCTTGCGAATCCAATGGGCTGGAACCTTGTCTTTGTGGGTGTTTCGAACTTCAATATAATATCCAAACACATTGTTGGAAGCAATTTTTAAAGAGGGGATGCCCGTGGCTTCACTTTCTCGAGCCAACATGCCATCTAAATAATCTTTTCCCGAAAACGCAATGGCACGTAAAGCCGCCAATTCTTCGTTGGCAGATGAGGCAATGGTGTGGCCTTTTAAAATATTAACGGGTGCGTCTTCATTGAGGGTGGCTTTGATTTTTAAGCGTAAGGCCTCACAATCCTGAATTTGTTTTCCAAGCGCATTGAGGTGCAAATGGTCGCAGTCAAGCGCCAATGCTTTTATGGGAAGAATTTGCGCTAGAGAATTTTTTAATTGCACCACTTCTCTCGGGCTGACTTTGGCAGTGGCCACCTTTGAAATGAGGCGTTCCAAATCCCCAATATCTTTTAGAGAAGATTGTATTTCCATTAAGGCCGTTTCATTGTCATAAAAATATTGCACCACGTCATGACGTGCTTTGATGGCCGCTACCGATTTTAAAGGCAATGCCAGCCAACGTTTGAGAAGTCTTCCCCCCATTGGCGATAAGGTTTTGTCGATGACCTGAATCAGGGTAACCGCATTGGTATTATTGGAATGGTACAGTTCCAAGTTCCGAATGGTGAATTTATCCATCCAAACAAAATCGGCCTCCAAAAGCCGCTGAATGGAAGTGATATGCTGTAGTTTGTGGTGCTGGGTCTCCCCCAAATAATGCAGTATGGCTCCAGCAGCTACCAGGCCATTTGGAAGGCCGTCTACCCCGAATCCTTTCAAAGATTTGGTTTTAAAATGTTGGCAGAGGGATTCATTTGTGTAATCCTGTTGAAAGACCCAATCCTCTAAATAAAATGTATTAAAGTTGTTGCCAAACGCTGTACTGAATTGTTGGCGTTTTTGTTTTTCAATCAAGACTTCACTAGGTCTGAAATTTTGTAAGAGCTTAGACACATAGGCCGTACTGCCTTGCGCCGTCAAAAACTCCCCAGTGGAAACATCCAAAAAAGACACCCCTGTATGGGCTCCAAAATAAACCGCTGCAAGGAAGTTATTGGTCTTGGCGTTTAAAACCTCATCGTTAAGCGCAACCCCTGGTGTGATGAGTTCGGTCACGCCACGCTTTACAATTTTTTTGGTTTTTTTGGGGTCCTCCAATTGATCGCAAATGGCCACCCTTGCACCCGCTTTAACCAATTTTGGCAAATAGGTATTTAGAGAATGGTGTGGAAAACCTGCAAGTTCTGTTTCGCTTTGGCTACCAGCGCCTCGCTTGGTCAAAATGATGTCTAAAATTTTAGCCGCTTTTATGGCATCGCTACCAAAAGTTTCATAAAAATCGCCTACCCGAAATAGCAACAGAGCGTCGGGGTACTTTGCCTTTATGGCATTGTACTGTTTCATCAGTGGCGTTTCCTTTTTTACTTTTTTGGTCAATGTATCTTTGTTTTAAAAGCGTACTTTTGTAAGCGTACAAAGATGCTAATGTAACCAATTTTAGGGTTTTTTAAAACCTATTAACTGAGAATTAAAACTGTGCGAAAAATTAAAAACAGTGAATTGAATCGACTGAGCGTTGAAGGCTTTAAAGCGGCCAAAAAATCACCGCTTATTGTCATTTTAGACAATGTCCGAAGCCTCAACAATGTTGGCAGTATTTTTAGAAGTGCCGATGCCTTTCGAATCCAGCACATTTACCTCTGCGGGATTACAGCCACCCCACCCCATAAAGACATTCAAAAAACTGCCCTAGGGAGTACAGAAACAGTGGATTGGTCCTATGCCAAATCGACTTTAGCAGTAGTGGAGAAATTACAGCTTGAAAATATCAAAGTTATGGCCATTGAACAAGCTGAAAATGCCACCATGCTTCAAGATTTTTCGCCAAAAAACAAAACAACCTATGCGCTGGTCTTCGGGCATGAGGTCAAAGGGGTGAGTCAAGATGTTATAAACCAATGTGATGGTGTCATAGAAATTCCGCAATTTGGAACCAAGCATTCACTAAATGTTGCTGTGAGCGGCGGTGTGGCCTTGTGGGATGTGTTTTCTAAAATGAATCAATCTTGAATCTGCGACAAAAGCCACAAATAATCATGGCGGTTTTCAACAAAATCTCGATCACTGATGTCAATGATTTTAACCTTTGCTGGGGGCGTGTTTTTTATAAAATCTAAATACCCTAAGTGTATTTTATTTAAGTATTCTGAACTTAAATTTCGTTCATATGCACGGCCCCGTTTCTTAATGTTGTCTTTTAAATTTTCAACATCTTGGTGCAAATACACATATAGATCGGGACGCTTGATGTCTTTATAGACCAAATAGAACAATTTACGGTACAATAAAAACTCTTCTTCGGAGAGGGTCACTTTTGAAAAAATCAAAGACTTAAATACTTCGTAGTCGGCTATGATAAAATCTTTAAATAAATCCAGTTGTGCTAAATCTTCAGAAATTTGCTGAAAGCGATCGGCTAAAAATGACATTTCTAAAGGAAAAGCAAAGCGTTCAGCATCTTCATAAAATTTTGGCAGAAAAGGATTGTCTGCAAAACGTTCAAAAATTGTTTTTGCATTGAAATCACGGGCCATCATTTTCGTCAGACTTGTCTTTCCAGCACCAATATTCCCTTCAATGGCAATAAAATTATAAGCTGAAAAATTAAAGGAGTTTAAGGGATTGGTGAACGGTTTTTTTAGCTTTGAAATCGGACTTTTGTCAGGGCAGACTTCCAAGAGCTGCGCTATCGTTTTCTGAGGTGTAGGATGAATAAATTCTGCATTGATGTCAGCTAGGGGTTGCAAAACAAAAAGACGCTCCGACAAACGAGGGTGAGGCACACTTAGCAGTGCCGTTTCAATGCTTTGATCTCCAAAAAATAATATGTCGAGGTCAAGGGTCCGAGCGCGATACTGTCCGTCTTCATAACGTTTACGCCCATATTTTTCTTCTATTTGCAAGAGCTTGGACAACAGAAGTTCTGCCGATAAATTGCTGCGAACTTCAAGACATGCATTGAGGAAAGCTTCGCCTTCAAACCCCATGGCCGGCGTCTCATAGCAATTGGAAATAGCCTGTACACTACCGACTTCGTAATGAATGGCGTCAACCGCCGATTGAAGGTAATTAAACCGATCACCAGTATTACTGCCTAAGCCTACATAAATTGGTTTTTGTTCTTGCATAGAAAGTCAGCAATTTAAGTAAAAGAAAAATTAATAGTATATCTTTACTAAAGAATTTATTGACAGCCAATGACATCCAAAGACACCCTTTTAGCGCGGCGCCTCTATTTAATTTTAGGACTTTTATTTATTACTTCTTTAGTCGTTTCAAATCTGATCTTTAAAAAATTCTTTTACTATCATCCTTTTGAAGGCGATTTTTTTGGGGTAAAACTGTTTGAAATATCCGTTGGTATTCTACCCTATCCCATTACGTTTTTAATCACCGACTTAATCAGTGAAATTTACGGCAAAAGAAAAGCCAACGAAGTGGTGGTGGGCGGCATTATCGCTTCATTTTTTGCCATGGGCATCATTTACGTCGCCAATGCAATGCCAGCCACAGAGTGGTCACCCGTCTCAAATGCGATGTTTTCAATTGTTTTTGGCAGTACTGCCATTGCTGTTTTAGCCAGTATGTTGGCCTATTTGTTTGCACAATTTATTGACATTCAAATTTACCACTATTGGAAACGTCTAACAAAAGGCAAACATCTTTGGCTGCGGAATAACTGCTCAACTTTCTTATCACAGTTTGTAGATACCGCAACTGTTTTGTTGCTTTTATGTGCCTTTGGAGAAATTGAATGGAGTTTATTTGGGGGATTATTGCTGGCAGGCTTTCTGTTTAAAGTATTGATTGCGGCTCTAGATACGCCCTTTTTATATTTGGGTGTCTTCTTCTTCAGAAAGCGGTTCAATTTAAAAATTAACCAAGAAATTAAATTGGATTAATGTACGATATCTAACCCCACCACGAGCCCCTCGTTACTTCGCACATTGAAAACAGTTTCATCTTCAAAAATAAGATACTGCCCTTTGATCCCGACAAGGACGCCCTCATATTCAGGGTTTTTTTGAAGGTTGAGACTCTTTGGCTTTTCTGGATACTTGTCCACGGGAAATTCTAAATTTAAAGGGGTGTTGTTGGTCAAAATATAAGGCTTGACTTCTTCGGGTAAATAAGGAATCAATCGGTCACGCCAAAGGGATAAGTCTTCTTCAGGGGCAGTTGCTTTTAACATTTCACGCCAATTGGTTTTATCACTAACCACTTTCTTTAAGGACACTTCAGCAATACCCGCCAAATATCGGTTGGGAACTTCTAAAATTTCTAAAGCCGTTTGTGCGCCCTGATCCATCCATCGTGTGGGGACTTGTGTTTTTCGAGTAACCCCAACTTTTACATTGCTTGAATTGGCCAAATAGACAATATGAGGCTGTAGTTGTACCTTTTCTTCAAATTCTAAATCACGCTCGGCAATGCCCAAGTGAGCTTTACTTTTTTCGGGATGCATGATCCAGTCTGCAGTTTGCGGTAATTCAAAAAAACAAGATTTACAAAAACCTTGGCGGAATGTAATGGCGCCACTGCCACAGCTCAAGCATTGGTGTCCAATAAATTTCAATTTGAGCTTTTTGTGAAGCAGTTGATGCGGCTGAACAAGCGCATTACCAAGCATCAAATAATAATTTATAGGTACGCTGAGTTCCGTTTGCATTTTTGTAAGGACCCCTTGGTAAAGCATAGAGAAATTTTATTACTTTTAAACTCCTAAATATAGTTATTTTTTATGCAAATTCCATTGGTTAATTCCGTTGCTAGTTGGTTTTTAAAGAAGCGATTTCATCAAATTGATTTGTTTCTAAAATACCCCTATGATGTTCAAAATGAACTTCTTATAAACCTTTTGGAGGGTGCTAAAAATACGGAGTTAGGCCTTAAATACGATTTTAAATCTATTGAGTCCTACAGGGAATTTGCAAATCGAGTACCTGTATCAACCTACGAGATGTATCAAGAATTAATAGAACGGTCCCTTAAAGGGGAACAAAATATTTTTTGGTCAAAGCCCATAAAATGGTTTGCAAAATCAAGCGGTACCACCAATTCCAAAAGTAAATTTATACCCGTTAGCGGCGCCTCTTTGGAGAATTGCCATTATGCAGCTGGAAAGGATTTACTCTGTATGTACCTTAACAACAACCCTAAATCTGAGTTGTTTAATGGTAAAAATTTGCGTTTAGGAGGTAGTAAAGAATTGTATGAGGAAAATGGTGCTGTATTTGGTGATCTCTCTGCCATTTTGATTGATAATATGCCGTTTTGGGCAGAGTTTAGCAGCACGCCAAGTAATAAAATTTCATTGATGAGCAATTGGGAAGCTAAAATGCGCGCCATTGTTGAAGAAACCAGACATGAAAATGTGACGAGTTTGGCTGGTGTACCCTCTTGGATGTTGGTCTTACTAAATACTGTTTTGGAAACAACTGGACATTCCAATGTTTTGGATCTTTGGCCCAACCTAGAAGTTTATTTTCATGGCGGGGTGAGTTTTATGCCCTACGAACGAGAGTACAAAAAGATAATTCCTTCAACATCGTTTAAATATTATGAAACTTACAATGCCTCTGAAGGGTTTTTTGCCATTCAAGACCGCAATCATTCCGATGAATTGATGTTGATGTTGGATTATGGGATTTTTTATGAGTTCATTCCAATGGAGACTTATGGCACTAAAAATCAAAAAGTGATTCCTTTATATGAAGTTCAAAAAGGGAAAAATTATGCCATGATTATTACCACAAATGCAGGACTTTGGCGCTATCAAATTGGGGATACCGTTCGGTTTACGTGCATCGACCCCTACCGCATTGTGGTGACTGGACGCACCAAACATTTTATAAATGTTTTCGGTGAAGAACTTATCATCGAAAATACCGACAAAGCTTTGAAAATCGTTGCTAAAAAAATTGCTTGTGAAGTTCGGGATTACACGGTCGCGCCTATTTTTATGAAAGGCAAAGAAAAGGGGGCGCATGAATGGTTGATTGAATTTAAAAAACCGCCTAAAGATCTGCGCTATTTTACAGAACTATTGGACAATGCCTTGAAAGCTTTAAACTCTGACTACGAGGCAAAACGCTATAACAACACCACTTTAAACATTCCAAAAGTGAGGATCGCAAGAGCGGAGCTTTTTCACGACTGGTTAAAAGCAAAAAATCAATTGGGTGGGCAACACAAGGTGCCACGTCTTTCCAATTCTCGCTTGTTTATTGAAGCTTTATTGAAACTATCTTAAAATGGCATACATATTGCATTTGTTGCAGTAATAAATACAACTTCTTTTCCATGCGTTCCATTATTTTCTATCTAACAATTGCGCTGTCCTGTAATTGTGGCAGTCAGTCCCCAGAAAAATTCAAAAATCAAAAGCACATTGAAATTCAATACGAAGCGCTTTCAAGAGGATTTTTTGAAAACATTTTAGTTTCAGAAGCGGGTATCCACCTAAGGATCGATAGAAATAACGCGCTTCAAACGTTCTATAAAATAAGCAAAAAAGATTGGCAAACATGCTTAGACCTTTTAGGAGAGCTTAATATCGAGGATTTACCGATACTTAAAGCACCTACTTCTAAGCGGTTTTACGACGGCGCTGCTCATGCTGTTCTCTATATTGAAATTGATGGTCAAAAAACGACAACGCCATCATTTGACCACGAGCACCCACCAAAGACAATAAAAGATTTGACAGCGCATGTTTTGGAGTTAAAAAAACAATGCATTTATAAAAACAAAAGAGGTGCTCAATAACACCTCTTTTAATTGTTTAATGTATTGAAAACTCTGCTTTTAAAGCTTTAGGAACAATAGAAACTTTACAGAACAAGTGAGAGAGTTTATTCTTTTAATCTTTTTATTAAATAAAAAGTTTAGGAAACGGCTTTCAATTGCTTAAGGCGGGAACGGTTGAGCTGTTTTTTAGCATAGGATTTATCGACAGTAAGGTTGGTTTCACCACTGCCCGGAAGAGAAAACATGGCTTCGGTTAATATTTCTTCACACAAAGAACGTAAGCCACGAGCACCTAATTTATATTCTACAGCTTTTAGAACTATAAAATCCAAAGCGTCCGCTTCAAATGATAACTCAATTTGATCCATTTCAAACAATTTTTTGTATTGTTTTATAATGGCATTTTTGGGTTCCGTAAGAATCGCTCTAAGCGTAGATTCGTCCAATGGATTCATGTACGTCAAGACAGGCAATCGACCGATAATTTCTGGAATAAGGCCAAAATCTTTTAAGTCTTTAGGGGTGATGTGTTGCAACAAGTTTTTTGTGTCAATTGAATCGCCTTCTTGAGCCGATTTATAACCAATGGCCGCCATATTCAAACGCTTAGAAATACGGCGTTCAATCCCATCAAAGGCACCGCCGGTAATAAATAATATATTTTCGGTATTGACCTCAACAAACTTTTGATCTGGATGTTTTCGCCCTCCTTTGGGAGGGACATTGACAACGGTACCCTCTAAAAGTTTAAGCAAGGCTTGTTGTACGCCCTCACCAGAAACGTCTCTGGTGATTGAAGGATTGTCACTTTTACGCGCAATTTTATCAATTTCATCAATAAATACAATGCCGCGTTCTGCTTTTTCTTTATCATAGTCCGCTGCTTGTAACAAGCGCGTCAGCATACTTTCTACGTCCTCACCAACATAGCCTGCCTCTGTCATCACAGTGGCATCTACGATGGCTAAAGGGACGTTTAGCATTTTAGCAATGGTTTTAGCCATAAGCGTTTTTCCAGTCCCGGTTTCCCCAACCAATATGATGTTACTTTTTTGAATTTCAATGGCATCTTCCGATGGCGATTGCAATAACCTTTTGTAGTGGTTGTATACTGCCACAGCCATCACCTTCTTTGTTTGGTCTTGACCAATGACGTAGTTGTCCAAAAAGCTTTTTATTTCCTTGGGCTTTTTAAGCATCAAATCAGAAGTAAGTTCTTGACCCTGATGCTTAGATTCTTCTACAACAATGCCATGTGCTTGCTCGATACAGCGGTCACATATATGTGCACCAAGACCTGCAATTAGTAAATTTGTCTCGGCCTTTTGCTTGCCACAAAATGAACATTCCAATACTTCTTTTGTCATGGAAACGTAAGTTTAATAGGTAAAAGGTCTAAGGTTTTTTGGAAAGGATTTCATCAATCATTCCATAGTCTAGGGCTTTGTCTGCCTTCATCCAATAATCCCGATCACTGTCGGCATAGACTTTATCATAGTCTTGTCCAGAGTGCTTAGAGATAATATTGTACAACTCTTCTTTGAGCGTTAAAATTTCTCGTGCTGTAATTTCAATATCACTGGCTTGTCCTTGTGCGCCTCCTAAAGGTTGGTGAATCATAACGCGGGAGTGTGTCAATCCACTGCGCTTGCCTTTTTCACCTGCACACAACAAAACGGCACCCATAGAAGCCGCCATTCCTGTGCAAATGGTAGCAACGTCCGGCTTTATGAGCTGCATGGTGTCATAGATTCCCAATCCAGCATAAACGCCCCCACCAGGTGAGTTGATGTATATTTGGATGTCTTTGGAAGCATCGGTGCTTTCCAAAAACAATAATTGTGCTTGAATGATATTGGCAACCTGATCATTGATCGCGGTGCCCAAGAAAATAATACGGTCCATCATTAAACGAGAAAACACATCAAAAATGGCAATATTCATTTGACGTTCTTCAATAATATTTGGGGTCAGGCCCATGGGATTCATGCTGCTAACAATCTTCTCAAAGTAGGTGCTGCTGATGCCTTGATCTTTGATCGCGAATTTTTTAAATTCTTTACCGTAATCCATAGTGGTCTGTTATTTTAGTCTGTAAATATAGTATTATTTTCGAAGGAATGTTTTGTTTTTAAGTAGAAAAAAAACGCTTCCTATGCCTGTACTAGAGCCCCTTTTTACTTAAACTTACTTACCGTAAACTTCTTTGACAAAGCCATCGTAACTTATTTTTTTCTCTTTAAGTTTCGCGTTTTCTTTGTAAAAAGTCAATAGTTTTTGACTTGTTAATTGTTCGGACATTCGCTTCACCTCATCCTGATTTGAAAGCACACGTGCAACAATATCTTCGATTTCCTTTTCAGAGGGATTTAATTGCCCAAATTGAGCCATTTGGGCCTTGATCATTTGACCAGCAAAGGCTTTTAATTCTTCAAAATTAACCTGAAGCTTGTTGTCGACAATCAATTTACTTTCTATGAGTTGATAGCGCATGCTTTTCTCAGACTTTTCATATTCTGCTTTGGCCTGAGATTCAGTCAAAGTAGCTTCTCCAGCTGTTTGTAACCATTTTTGTAAAAATTCTGAAGGCAGCTTGAATTTGGTGTTTTCCACCATATACTCAGTGATGTCATTTAATAGCTTTTGATCTGATTGCTGAACAAATTGTTTTTCAGCATCTGCTTTTAATTTTGCTTTGAGATCCGTCACGGTTTTTACGGCATCTTTACCAAACAACTTATCAAACAACTCTTGGTCTAGGTCAGCCAAACCTCGCATATTAATTTCGTTGATGGTAAACGTCACGCCAACATCTAAAGATTTAGCCATCGCTTGGTCTGTTTTTAAATGGGTTGTTAAATCCTGAGCATCTTGAAAAAGTCCTTTGGTCTTTAAAGTAATGATATCTCCAACTTTGGCACCAATAAATTTTTTGACATTGGACTTTCCTTTGAGTTTTTCTAAACTCAACGTTGTGGTGGATTCAATGCCCGCCTCATCGTTAAAAAATACGCCAGTAACTTCATCCCCATCACTGACCACGTCTCTGGAAATTAATTGCCCGTATTGTTTTTGAATGTTGGTGATTTGGTCTTTAACGAATTTATCGTCGGCTACAATTTTGTAATGTATCAAAGCTCTACGTCCATTAAGCTTGATCTCAAATTTTGGACTCAAACCAATGTCAAAGGCAAATGAAAAGTTGTCAGCATCCCAATCTATATTGTCTTGGTCTTTGGGCAATGGACTTCCCAAAACATCCAATTTTTCTTCATTGAGGTATTTCCCCAAAGATTCTTGAAGTAATTTGTTAACCGTCTCTGCAATTACAGCTTTACCGTACTGTTTTTTAACCAAGCCCATGGGAACTTGGCCTTTTCTAAAACCTGGAATATTGGCAGATTTTCTGTAGTCTGTCAGTGTTTTTTCCACTTTTTCGGCGTAATCTTCTTTTTCAATTGCGATGGTCACAACCGCATTTAGAGCGTCTTTGTTTTCTCTAGTAATATTCATTTTAGTGAATTAAAAATTGGGTGGCAAAAGTACAATAATTTTAACGGAGTACAAATATTTTAAGGGTATGAAAATCAACCTAAAAAGGCGGCTACATTTGAATAAAAGGCTTCGGGGTTTTCGGCGTGTAGCCAATGCCCAGCATTTGGAATGGTAACCAAAATAAAGTTTGAAAATTGATTTGAAATTTGCTTTTCGTCTTCATCAACAATGTATTCGGAGCGATCTCCTCTTAGAAAAAGGGTTGGTAAGGCCATTTCGTAGTGCAATTCCAAAGCTTCTCCAATTTCTTCAACATTGGCTTTCAAGACCTCCAAATTCAATCGCAAGGCCAAGCGTCCTGGAGCTTCCCAATAGAGATTTTTTAACAAAAATTGTCGAACGCCTATCTGAGGCACAAACTCCGATAGTTGCACATCGGCCTCTTTACGGCTATTTATAGCAGAAAGATCAAGCGAAGAAAGACCATTCAAAATCGCATCGTGATGTACTGGATAAAAACGCGGGGCAATGTCTGCCACAATTAGCTTTTGCAAACGCTGTGGATAGAGGGCGGCAAATAACATGCTGGTCTTGCCTCCCATTGAATGACCTAGAAGTATAACGTTTTTAAGTTGATGAAACTCGCAATATGTCTCTAAATCTGAAGCCATGACTTCATAATTGAAGACATTGTTGTGAAAACTGCGGCCATGATTCCTTTGATCAATGAGGTGCAATTGATACCCTAATTTTGAAAAACGAAGGGCCAATGTTTTCCAATTATCACCCATACCTAAAAAACCGTGAAGAATTAAAAAAGGAGTGCCTTCGCCCAATATTTTAGAGTGCAATACCATTTACTGCAAACGATTTTTATACATATTAATGACATTTTCAATTCCAAAGTAAAGACTCTCAGAAATAAGGGCATGCCCAATGGAAACCTCCAAAAGTTTTGGCACATTTTCCTTAAAGAATTTGATGTTGTCCAGAGATAAATCATGGCCGGCATTGACCCCCAAAGCACATTCGATGGCGCGTTCTGCACAATCCTTATAAGGTTTAACGGCCTTGTAATTTTCAAGGGCATAGCCTTTTGCAAAAGCTTCGGTATACAATTCAATTCTATCTGTACCGGTAGTTTTGGCCGCTTCGAGTTGTTTAGGGTCGGGATCTAGAAATATGGCGGTGCGAATGCCACTATTTTTAAACTCTGTGATGATCTCAGATAAGAAAGATTGGTGTCGGATACAGTCCCACCCAGAACTACTGGTGATGGCATCCACTCTGTCCGGGACCAGGGTTACTTGAGTCGGCTTAACATTGAGAACGAGCTCTACAAATTTAGGAACCGGATTGCCCTCAATATTATATTCTTTGTATACCTCTGTTTTTAAATCACGGGCATCCTGATAACGAATGTGGCGCTCGTCTGGTCTTGGGTGGATGGTAACACCCTCTGCTCCAAACTCTTGAATGTCCTTGGCAAATTGAAGTAAATTTGGCATATCTCCGCCGCGAGCATTGCGTAAGGTTGCAATTTTATTAATATTCACACTTAGTTTTGTCATGAAATCGCAATTTGTCTACAAAAATACAAAGTACTTCGCTTAAAGTCTGCAATTTTTAATTAATTTGCATAGCGTTATACAGCCCATTATGCCACTAAATCAATTTATCATCAATGACATTAGGCCCTTCGAGGTTAAAACTACAGTAGCAGAACTACAAGAGGTTTTCAACCAACTAACGTATTCGCATGTCCCCATTCAAAAAGATGGGGTTTATATGGGTTGCCTTTCTGTGACAGATGTTTGTTGCTTTGAGGCCAATGAAAAAGTGAATGATGTCTTGTATGTTCTAGAAGGTTTTTTTGTTCGTAAACATACAATCTGGTTGGATGTATTGGATCGCTTTGCGGTTAATGACTCCAATATAATGCCCGTTTTAGATGAAAATAATAATTATTTGGGCTACTACCAATTGGTGGATATTATTTCACTTTTCAATAAAACACCTTTCTTTGCAGAACCCGGGGGTATCATTATCATTGAAAAAGCGTATAAAGACTATTCTTTTAGCGAAATATGTCAAATCCTAGAGTCCAACAACGTGAAATTATTAGGGGTATTTGTTTCAAAGTTAAAAAAGGGCATGGCACAAATTACTGTGAAAATAGAAAATGCAGGCCTCAGCGCCGTTTTTGAAACTTTTAGAAGGTATGGCTATACAATCATCTCTGGGCATGAAGATGATACTTTCCTAAAAACGCTTAAAGATCGTTCTTCATATCTAGACCGTTATTTAAATTTGTAAATTTGTAACGATGAAAATAGCAATTTACGGAACTGAGATTAATGAAAGATCGAAATCCACTCTTTTGACACTTACAAATTATTTAAGTAAAAAGAAGGCTATCATTTCAATTGAAGCTAATTTTTTAAATTCAGCCAAAAAGAAATTGAGCACGAAACTAGATTCAGAAGATTTTATGTCTTTTGAAACAATGGACCCCTCTTTTGATTTACTCATAAGTATTGGAGGTGATGGAACTATATTAAGAGCGATAACTGGAGTGAAAGATTTAGGCATTCCAATTGTTGGCATCAATACTGGGCGCCTGGGGTTTTTATCAACCATCAAAACCGATGGCATAGAAGAGGCCTTGAATCAAATTTTTGAGGGCAATTATCGCATTTCGAAACGCAGCGTTTTGAACGTTAAAACAACTCCGGAAACTAACAATTTAAATATTGATTTTGCATTAAACGAAATTGCCGTTAGCAGAAAAAATACCACCTCAATGATTAGTATTGAAACTTGGTTGGATGATGAATACTTGAGTTCATATTGGGCCGATGGGCTTATCATTTCTACACCCACTGGGTCAACCGGTTATTCATTGAGTTGTGGCGGCCCTATCATCATGCCAGAGTCTGACAGCTTGGCGCTGACCCCAATAGCGCCACACAATCTAAATGCGCGGCCATTGGTCATTTCTGCAAAACACAAAATCCTACTTAAAATTAGTGGACGAGAAGATGAATTCTTAGTCTCCTTAGATTCTAGAATTAATTCACTAAAAAAGGCAACAGAGATTACAATTGAAAAAGCACCTTACCAAATTAATATGATTGAACTTCAAGGTGGCTCTTTTATTGAAACGCTTCGCAAAAAATTACTATGGGGCGTTGACAAAAGAAATTAAACAATATTTCTCTATTTTTTTTGTTAAGTAAACAGATGTATTTTTCATTTTGACTCGAAGTCTATTTTGTTATCTTTGCTTTCGTTTAAAAAGCCATGAAAAAAGTTTATTTCATTCTTGTTTTGCTGATAAACCTATCCCTTGGGAATGCCCAGATTTATGAAATCGGGGTTTTTGGAGGTGGCAGTAATTTTATTGGGGATGTTGGGTCTACCAAGTTTATAGCGCCTAATAAAATAGCCGCTGGAGGCCTCATTCGCTGGAATAGAAGCCCGAGACATTCTTACAGAGCAAGTGTGATTTATACGGATATATTTGCAAACGATAATTTGTCTGGTGACCCTAAAAGAAAACAAAGAGGCTATTATTTTAGCGTCAAAACTTTAGAAATCTCTGCAGGCATAGAATTTACATTTTTAGATTTTAATTTGCATAGTGGAGATTTTATTTTTACACCCTATATATACACGGGAATAAGTATGCTAAACCACCGCAACTTTTATTATAATAACAATACATTATATTCAGGAAAATCAAATAGTAATGCCTTTGGAATTCCCATTGCTTTGGGTGCTAAGTTTACGCTAACAGAGCATTTAATTTTTGGTATGGAAATTGCCGCGCGTTACACGTTTTCAGATGAAATTGACGGAAGTGTACCAGATCCTGAAGAATTGAACCATTTAAAATTTGGAAATATTAACAATAACGATTGGTACGTTTTTAGCGGATTTACACTAACTTACACTTTCGGAAGAAATCCTTGTTTTTGCAGTTATTGAGATGAATTTAGAATCCCGCATCAAACTACAGCCCTATCCAAAACACATTGCCATTATTATGGATGGAAATGGCCGTTGGGCAAAAAAACGTGGAAAAATACGTGCTTTTGGCCATAAAAATGGAACAAAAGCCGTTCGTAAGATTGTCGAAACCTGCGCAAGGCTTGGTATCAACCATCTCACCTTATATGCATTTTCCACAGAAAACTGGAATCGGCCAAAGCTAGAGGTTAAAACGCTAATGCGTCTTTTAATCACGTCCTTAAAGAAGGAAATTGAAACCCTTCAAAAAAACAACATTCAGCTTAACGCCCTGGGTAAAGTTGATTCAATGCCTTCAAAAGTATTCAACGAATTAAGGCACGTTGTTGAGGCTACCAAATCTAATTCCAGAATGACACTTAACCTAGCTTTAAATTATGGCTCCAGAGACGAATTAACGAATTGCATGAAGGAAATTGGAAGAAAAATTAAAAAAAATATAATTTCTATTGAAAAAATTGATGAAACGGTAATAAATGAGCATCTTTACATCCGAAATTTACCAGACGTTGATTTATTGATTAGAACAAGTGGTGAACAGCGAATAAGTAATTTTCTTTTATGGCAAATTGCCTATGCCGAATTGTATTTTACAGATGTTTTTTGGCCAGATTTTACAGACCAACATTTGTACGAAGCAATCGAAAATTACCAAAAAAGAGAACGAAGATTTGGAAAAACAAGTGAACAACTTAACTAAAAATAGCCTCCGCCTTATCATCAATACAGCCTGCTTTTTACTCCTAAGCAGTACATTGTATGGACAAATTTTAAACGATTCCAAACGAAAAGATTACACCTTAGCCGATATTTCGATTGAAGGGCAAACCGTATACAGCCCCGAAACAATTATCACATATTCTGGTTTAAAAAAAGGAGACATAGTGACAATCCCTGGTGGTGTTAAAATCAGCAATGCCATAAAAAAACTATGGGATTCTAATTTGTTCAACAACATTGACGTCTTTATTTCTAAAATTGAAGGAACTGAGATATCCCTTCAAATTAATTTAGACGATTTGCCAGAACTCAAAGAAGTTAAAATTACTGGGGTTAAAAAGGGTAAAATTAGTGGAATTATCGATGAAAATAAACTCAACCCTGGTGTGAAAGTTACTGAAAACTTAATCACTACAACCAAAAATTATCTCGAAAGCAAATATAAAAAGGATGGGTTTTTGAAAGCAAAAACAATCATCACCACAACAAAGGTCATTGATTCCGTGAAAAAATCACGGGTAAATATGACAATTCGAATAGACCGAGGAGACAAGGTTAAAATCAATAAGATTGAATTTGATGGCAATGAGAAAGTCAGTAAAAGACGGCTGCTGAAAGCGATGAAAAAAACAAAAAAGAAGAATTTCATACGTTTTACCAAGCGCTCAAAATACATTGAGGCAAACTACAGACAAGACCTGATAAGTGTGGTGGATAAATTAAAAGAAAAAGGGTACCGCGATGCAAGAATTATTTCTGATTCACTTACAATAGACAAAAATGGGGATATCAGCTTAAAGATAAGTGTAGAAGAAGGTGAAAAATACACCTATGGGACAATCAATTTTTTAGGAAATACCGTTTACTCCGATCAACAGTTAAATCAATTGCTTAAAATTAAGAAAGGAGACACCTATAATGGGGTTGAACTTGAAAAACGTATTGCAGACACCTCAGACCCAGATGCGTTTGACCTCACAAATTTATACCAAAACAACGGTTACTTATTTTCGACCATTACACCGGTTGAGGTCAGTGCAGATGGCAATGTAATAGATATGGAGATTCGTGTTACAGAGGGAAAGCCTGCCTATTTCAACAATGTTTCGGTTAAAGGCAATGAATCAACAAACGACCATGTTGTTTACAGAGAATTGAGGACACGCCCTGGACAGCTATACAGTAAAAGTAATGTTGTTAGAACCATTAGAGAGCTTGGACAACTTGGTTATTTTGATGCTCAAGAAATTTCTCCAGATTTAAAAAATGTAAATCCTAACGACGGGACCTTAGATGTAGAATACGCAGTTGTTGAGAAGGGAACAGGCCAATTTCAATTGCAAGGCGGTTATGGCGGCGGCGGTTTCATTGGTACTGTTGGGGCTTCTTTTGTAAATTTTTCAATCAAGAATATTTTTAATAAGGAGGCTTGGAGGCCTATACCAAGAGGTGATGGGCAGAGTTTATCTTTGAGACTTCAAACCAGTCGTTTCTTTTCCAGTTACAGTCTTTCTTTCTCAGAACCTTGGTTGGGCGGTGAGAAACCTGTACAATTTTCAACCTCTATTTCTCAAACTAAACAATATTTGTACAACAGTGCAACGCGAGATGCAGATAAAGACCGAAGTTTTAACATTACGGGAATCACACTCGGAATCGCCAAAAAATTAAATGTCCCTGATGATTATTTTGTGCTTTCACAAAGTTTTCAGTTTCAATATTATGATTTAAACAATTACAACACCGGGCTTTTCTCATTTGGAAATGGAAGTTCAAATAATTTGGCTTACACCATTGGATTGAGTAGGAATAACACCTACAATGACCCTATTTATCCTGTTGGTGGCTCAAACTTTAGCATTTCGGCAAAGGCAACATTTCCTTACTCTGCCGTCAATGGTGTGGATTATACCGCCCTTAGGGAGGAGCGTGAACAAAAATCCCAACGCATTCAAGAGCTTAGTACAAGTACAGATGACAATGATATTATTGAAAGAAACGAAGCCAACGAAAGAATTGTTGAAATTGACCAAGAGCGTTACAAGTGGCTAGAATTTTACAAAATTAAATTTTCGGGAGACTGGTATGCAAAAATTAAAGGCAACTTGGTATTAAGACCTAAATTTGAATTTGGGTTTTTGGGCGCTTACAATAACGATCGTGGAGTTATCCCATTTGAGCGGTTCTTTGTGGGGGGTGACGGCATGCAACAATTCAGTCGATTAGATGGACGTGAGGCCATTCCATTGCGTGGATACCCTAACCAATCGCTTTCAGATAACGACGGTGGAAGTATTTATAATAAATTTTCATTGGAATTGAGACACCCTATAACACTCAAGGGACAAACTAAAATCTTTGCGATGGCATTCTTGGAGGGAGGGTCTTCCTACAATGACTTTAAAGACTTCAACCCATTTTCCATTAAAAGATCTGCTGGTATAGGGATTCGATTATTTATGCCTGCATTTGGGCTGTTGGGAATAGACTTTGGACATGGTTTTGATCCAATTCCAGGTCAAGTCGGGAAGAGTGGATGGCAAACCCACTTTGTTTTGGGGCAACAATTCTAATTTTTAAATACAAAATTCACTTGTAATCATGAATTTATACGAATTTAAAATTTATTTCGTTATTTTGAAAACTCATTTTTTTTAAATTTAATGCATCTGAAGATGAACGCTATTTTAATCGCCATATCAAATTCTTATAAAGCCTCGCTTTCTGGAGTTTTTGTTTTGCTCTTTTTTGTCTCCTTATGTCATGGGCAACGTGGTGTAAGAATCGGCTATATTGATACGGAATATATTTTAGAAAATGTGGATGACTACCAAGCTGCTCAAAGCCAATTGGCTGCGAAAGTACAGCAATGGAAATCACAAGTAGATCAGCAGTTAGCAAAATTGGAAACGCAAAAAAAACAGTTAGACAATGAACGCGTGTTACTGACCGATGAACTCATCAAAGAACGTGAAGAAGAACTTCAAATCATTGAAAGTGAAATTTTGGATTATCAACAAAAAAGATTTGGCCCTAACGGAGATTTAATGATTCAAAGGAAACAACTCGCCCAACCCGTTCAAGACCAAATATTTACGGCCGTTCAAGAAATCGCAGCCGACAAAAAATATGATTTTATTTTTGACAAATCCGCAGATGTTGTTATGCTTTACTCCGCTGATCGTTATGATATTTCTGAACAAGTTTTAAGAACGATCAACAGAACATCTAAACGTGAACAGCTAAAAAATAAAAAAGATCGGAAGGCTGCAGAAGAAGAGGAAAACATTGTTGAGGTTGATAACAATCGAGACGAACGTCAAAAATTAATTGATGCCCGAAATGCCACACGTGCTGAAGCACTAGCCAAACGCAAAGCCGATTTAGAAGCCAAAAGAGCTGCTAGAAAGAAAGAGGTTGAAGACAAAAAAAGACGGGTAAAAGAAGCGAGAGAAAAAGCACGAGCAGAAAAAACAAAAAAATCTTCCCCTACTAAAGTCCGCCAAGAAACTACCCCTGAGGCGCTAGAGACAAAAGAGCAAAAGACAACTTTAAGCAACAGAGATGTTAGAAAAAAAGAACTGGAAGCTAAAAAATTGAAAATAGAAGCGGAAAGAGAAAAAGCGCGTTTGGAAAAAACTACTGAATCTCTGCCAAAAGAAGATAAAGACAGTAAAGCTGATAAAAATCAAAGCGAAGCTGAAGTAAAAGACGATGAAGAAACCTCAAAAAAAGAAAAAATAAAACCTATTAGTGGTAGAGAAGCACGAAAAAAGGCATTGGAAGAAAAGAAAAAACGTATTTTAGCCGAGCGAAAAGAAAAATTAGATGCGTTAAAACTTAAACGCGATAGTATTAAAAACAACAGAAAATAACTTTTAATTACAATTATAAAATGAAAAATTTAAGAAATGTGTTCGTAGCTGTAACACTCTTTTTTGTCAGTAGCTTTTACACACAGGCACAATCGAAGGTTGCACACATCAATACCCAAGAATTGGTTGAATCCATGCCGGAGATGATGAATGCTAAGTCTGAACTTGAAAAATTAGCAAAGACTTATGAAACAGACATTCAAGCGATGGCAACTGAACTTCAAAATAAAATAAAACAATACGATGCCGAGTCTTCTACCAAAACAGATGAAGAAAACGGAAAGCGGTTGCAAGAAGTTCAAAGTATGGAACAAAGCATTCGACAATACCAAGGACAAGCGCAGCAAGATTTACAAAAAAAAGAAATTGAGCTTTTAAAGCCTATCACAGAAAAAGCAAAAGCTGCAATTTTAAAAGTAGGTAACAATCAAGGGTTTAATTACGTTTTAGATTCATCTCAAGGACAAGGTGTAATTATGGCCAATGGAAAAGACCTTCTGGTAGATGTGAAAGCTGAATTGGGTTTTTAGTCTCAACCAAATAAATTATTTTTACAAAAGCTACTCCATGTGAGTAGCTTTTATATTTTTGTATGAATATGAGTTCAAAACCTATTGGTATTTTCGATTCTGGTGTTGGAGGACTTTCTATTTGGAAAGAAATCAATGCATTAATGCCACATGAATCAACCATTTACATTTCGGATGCCGAATATGCACCATACGGCTCTAAAGAACCTGATGTCATTTTAAAAAGGGCGATTATTAATACAGAAACTCTCTTAGGAAAAGGTGCTAAAATTATTGTCGTTGCCTGCAATACAGCCACTACAAATGCAATTTCATATTTAAGAAAGCATTATAAAATTCCATTTATTGGTATAGAACCTGCCATCAAGCCTGCGGCTCTGTCCTCAACCACAAATTCAATTGGAGTTTTAGCAACCAAAGGAACATTAACCAGTGATCTTTTTCATGAAACCACCAAGCGGTACTGTCGCTATAAAACGGTGATAGAACAAGAAGGAAAGGGCATTGTAGAGCTGATTGAATCAGGGCAATTATACTCTAATGAAATGAAAAAATTACTTGAGAAATATTTAACCCCTATGTTAAACAACAACATCGATTGTTTGGTTTTAGGTTGTACCCATTACCACTTTTTGACACCTATTTTAAAGCGACTACTTCCGAAAAATGTAAATATCATTGATTCTGGTAAAGCAATTGCACGGCAAACAAAAATAGTTCTTGAGAAATCTAAGCTACTTAATAAAAAAGAAACGTTAGTGGAACATGTCTTTTACACAAACGGATCTAAAGAGGTAATGGCCAGCATAATGGGATGGGACCAATCTATGATTCAAAAAATTTGTTAGCTTTTTTAATTAACACTAGGACACTCACAATCGTACTTTTCCTTGCGGCATCCAAAATTAAATCCAAGTGTCAACTGGTGGTAACCGCCATTATCCAATACGATTGAATTGGATTGGTATGAATAGGTGTAGGCAAACATAAAATTATTGTATTCAACTCCGACTAGGGGTGTAAAATACTGAAGTTTTTGACTGCTAATAGAATTGCCATTTGTAAATTCTGCACCGTCAAAACTTCTTCTGTAGGAAATACCCGCATACATACTTCCAAAATCAAATTTGCGATAGGTTTTGAAATTGAAATCCATAAAAGATTCCTTAGTAGCATCTTTATAAGAAAACAAAATTGATGGCTCAAAGCTCCAATCACTGCCAAACTTAGAAAATACATTCCCTGCAGAAAAAAGATAATTTGTTAAATTATTGAAAGCAACACCCTGCGCATTGATATTCACCCCTTCATTCTTTAAAAGGTTTTTAATAGTGGCATGGGCGTAAAAGTTTATAAAATGATAAGAAAACCCAAAGTCAACATTTAGCTCTGTAGAACTTTGCTCAATCCCAGCAATGATGGGATCAAATTCAATAAATGCTGTTTCATCGAGTTTATATTGTATCATTCCCGCACTTAATCCAAAGGACAACATGTTTAAATCGATTGTGTTTCTAGAAAACATCAAATGATGGGCATAAGTCAAATAAGCACCAGTTTGCGAGTGATATCCATTTTGGTCATTATAAACAATGGCTCCAATCGCTGATTGAGAATCTCCAACACGACCATTCATGCTAAAAGTTTGAAGGCTAGGTGCATTTTCTTGGCCCATCCATTGCTGCCTAACTGTGAGGCGCGCTTTATTGCAATTGGCAACTCCTGCCATTGAAGGATGTATCAAATAATAATTATCTGTTAGATAATCCGAGTAAATTGGGAGGCCTTCCTGTGCCATAATTCCATAAAAAGGGAGGTACAAGAACAGTAAGAAGATGATTTTTTTGGTTAATTTCATTTCAATTCTATCTTTTGAGCGTAAAGTGGGCTTTAATTTGCTTTAATTTGTCTCGGTCATCAACTTGGTATTCCACTGAAAACCAATAATTGTTGCTAGACATTGGAATGCCGTTAAAAATGCCATCCCAGCCATCTATACTAAAGCGTATTTCTTTCAGCAATTTCCCATATCTGTCAAATATATAAATTTTTGCGTTACTCTCGGACTTTAAACTGCTAATATTCATTGTATAGGACTAACCTGTATTATTAGGCTTTAAGTTTTTTATAACTGATAGTATTTTTTGTAATTAACTAAACTGAAAATCTGACATTAGATTTCGAAATTTAGTATTATTATATCCCATATAAATTTGATTATAAAGTTCTGCTCAGCGCTTCAATGTAAAGTGTCCTCTCAGTTGTTTGGGAGCGCCGCTAGTTAAATCGCTGTATTCAAGCAAAAACCAATAATCTGATGTGGGCATCCTACTACCATTGTAGGTTCCGTCCCAGCCAAAACCTGCAGGTTTGATTGATTTAAGAAGTTTGCCATAACGATCGAAGATATAAATTTTAGAAGTTGGTTGCCCAGATAAAATGTCTATATTCCAAAAGTCATTATAA
>ERZ1048068.333-NODE-333-length-43688-cov-5.990237_pt1 | contig 43688 bp, 42 predicted proteins | sample MGYA00383098_ERZ1048068 | MGnify/ENA primary metagenome ERZ1048068 (study PRJEB29581, sample SAMEA5548368) | metagenome | biome: marine; feature: coastal; material: water | depth 1 m | study: Short-term variability in the microbial, nano- and picoplankton dynamics...
TAAATTGGGGATTCTTTGTCGATACATTCATAGTGATATTGATACGATAGAACGAGTCGAAATATTACGTCAACTTCGTTTGGGGACATTTGATGTTTTGATAGGCGTTAATCTACTTCGTGAAGGATTGGATTTACCAGAAGTTTCCTTGGTCGCAATCATAGATGCAGATAAAGAAGGATTTTTACGAAGCACGCGAGCATTGGTTCAAACGGTTGGTCGTGCCGCTCGTAACGTCGATGGACGCGTCATTATGTACGCCGATAAAATGACGGATTCCATGAAACAAACTATGGAAGAAACGGAACGCAGAAGGGAAATCCAACATGCGTATAATGTTGAACACAATATGGTTCCAACAGCCTTGAACAAGTCAAAAGAACGAATCATGGAATCCACAAAAGTGGCAGATGGTGATTCAGCAACTAAGATATTGAAACGCGAATACGATCAACAAGAAGAAAATATCCAAATGGCAGCCGAGCATCAAGGCAGTTACGAAGATCAAGATAAATTGACGAAAATGATAAAAGCAACGAAAAAAGCGATGGAAGCTTCTGCCAAAAACCTCGATTTTATTGAAGCTGCAAGACTTAGAGATGAATTATTTGAATTACAAAAACATGTTGAAAAATGAATTTTAAAACAGTACTCTCCCAATTCCGAGCAATCGCCATGCTTGAAGGAATTTCATATTTAATGCTAGGAATCACCATGGCTTTGAAATATGGATTTGAAATGGGATTACCCAATAAAATTGTTGGATATGCTCACGGATTGCTTTTCATTCTCTATTTGGTGTGGCTGTATTTGAATTTCATTGACCGAAAATGGAGCTTGGGCAAAGTTTTTCTACTCTTTTTAGCTTCCATAATTCCGTTTGGAACTTTTTGGGCCGATAAAAACATTCTCACCAAAGAAACTGAGAATAAGCAAAGCATTTAATTATAACTTTGTCGCGCATGGAAAACAGAAAACACATCGAGGTTTGTTTTACTCCGGGTGAGTACAAATATTTCAAAAATGAATACGAAATTGTTGTTGTAATCGACGTATTGCGAGCAACATCAGCCATTTGTGCGGCCTTTGCACATGGAGTGAAATCAATTATTCCCGTTGCTACTATAGAAGAAGCTCGAGAATATCAGAAAAAAGGATATCTGGCTGGAGCCGAAAGAAAAGGACAAATCGTTGAAGGTTTTGATTTTGGAAATTCTCCTTACTCCTATATGAAAGAAGAATTGAGAGGTCAAGAAGTGGTTCTTTCCACCACCAATGGCACCAAGGCTTTGGACATCGCGAAAGATGCAGAAACAGTGGTTGTAGGATCACTTTTGAACCTAGATGCACTGTGTAAATGGCTAGAAGTACAAGACAAAAATATACTTTGCCTCTGTTCAGGTTGGCAAGATAAATTCAATTTAGAAGACACGATTTGCGCAGGAGCTATTTGCGAATATTTAGTCGGTGCAGGAAATTTTGTAAGTGATGAAGATTCATCCGTTGCTGCCAAATACCTGTATTTATCAGCCAAGGACAACTATTTCGGTTTTTTAAAATCCAGTTCACATAGAAGACGATTAAAAAACTTAAATTTGAATGAGGATATTAAGTATTGCTTGACACCCAATCAAAACGATGTTATCCCAATTTTGAAAAATGGTAAACTGGTTCAAATTTAAATACCTTCTTATCTTTCTTATTCCTCTAGGAATGAGTCTTGTTCCAACGAACAATTCTATCAACAAGAAATGGGGATTTTTCGCACACAAACGAATCAACCGTATTGCCATCTTCACACTTCCACCAGAAATGTTTGGCTTCTACAAAGAGCACATTGAATATTTAACGGAACATGCCGTTGACCCTGACAAACGCAGGTACGCCATGGAAGGTGAAGCCCAATGTCATTACATCGACATCGATCATTATGCCAAAGACGGAGAAAATCCTTTCGACAACATGCCCAGAAAATGGTACGATGCCGTAGCTAAATTCTCGGAAGATACACTTCAAGCATACGGAATTGTTCCTTGGCACTTGCAAGTCATGAAAATGAGATTGCAACGTGCTTTCGAAAATAAAAACGTGGATCTTATTTTGAAATATTCCGCCGACATTGGTCATTACATTGGTGATGCGCACGTACCGCTTCATACGACGGAAAATTACAATGGTCAAATGACTGGGCAGCGAGGCATCCATGGTTTGTGGGAAAGTCGACTGGTGGAAATTAATGAAGCGGATTACGACTATTTCGTGGGCAAAGCAAAACATGTTTCCGATCTATCCGGTTTCTTTTGGAACATTGTGGAACAATCTCATTATGCAGTGGATTCCGTTCTCCGATTCGAAAGAGAACTGACCGAAACTTTTCCAAAAGATAAAAAATACAGTTTTGAGCAGCGTGGCAATGTCACAGTTCAAACATATTCTTACGACTTTTCACAAGCCTATCACACCATGATGGGCAATATGGTTGAACGACGATTGCGATCTTCCATTATTTCTGTCGGTACCATTTGGTATACAGCTTGGGTCGATGCTGGTCAGCCCGATTTGCAGAAATTACAGAACACGCCGCCTTCAGACGAGTTCATTGAAGAACTGAAAAAGCTGGAAGAAGATTATCACAATGGGGCACATAAAGGGCGGATTTGTGATTAATTGCAACCATTGACATTTGTGTTTTTACTTTGACCATTGTTAAATCAAATTCTAACGATCTTCTCACTAAATTTGGCACATGACTTTACAAAAATCAGACTATATCAGGACTGAAAAACACTTGAAACGAGATGTATGGAAGGCGTGGAAAACCTATAATATGATTGAGGACGGTGACAAAGTAATGGTTTGTCTCTCGGGTGGAAAAGACAGTTATACCATGCTCGATATGCTGTTGCATTATCAAAAAGAATCCGACATTGAATTTAGCATAGTTGCCGTTAATTTAGACCAAAAACAACCCGGATTTCCAGAAGAAATATTGCCGAACTACTTGTCTAATTTGGGAGTAGAATTTAAAATAGTTGAAAAAGACACCTACAGCATAGTTGTCGAGAAAACGCTTCCAGGTCAGACCATGTGTAGTTTGTGTTCTCGCTTACGACGAGGAAATTTGTACACCATGGCGAAAGACCTTGGTGCGACTAAAATTGCCTTGGGACATCACCGAGACGATGCTTTGGAGACATTTTTCATGAATTTATTCAATGGAGCCAAACTGGAAACGATGCCAGCCAAATACAAGACTGACAATGGCGAACACATCGTTATTCGTCCATTGATATTCTGCAAAGAACAAGAAATTGAAGTGTACGCCGAAGGAAGGCGATTTCCAATTATTCCTTGTACACTTTGTGGTTCGCAAGAAAACATGATGCGCAAAAAGGTGAAGAAAATGATCAAAGAATGGGACGAAGAATTTCCTGGTCGGTCGACTTCTGTTTTTAATGCGATGAAGAATGTGAAACCCTCTCACCTATTGGATAGTACGTTGTATAATTTTGATGCCTTGATTGGATAGTTGGATTGACTTTGACTTAATTCATCTGTCAAGATAAAGTGTAATTACTGTTAAATTCTAACCCTCCAAGATCAAAAGTCAAAGTCAACGTTGTAAAGAATGTTATTTTTGGTTTGAAACTAGAAGAGAACTATGATAAAAGTCGAAAACCTTTACAAAGAATTTCAGCTCGGTAAAGCACAACGAAAGGAACTCGCAACCAATGAAAAAATAGCTGTTGCAGTTGACAATATTTCTTTTGAATGTCAGCTTGGAAGAATCTTTTCTTTGCTTGGACCTAATGGTGCAGGAAAAACGACAACCATGCGTATACTATCTACCATCTTCAAACCGACAAGTGGAAGTATAGAAATAGCAGGAATAGACGCCATAAAAGAACCCCAAGAAGCAAGAAAAAAGATTGGTTTCCTCACAGGCTCTACTGGGTTGTATGCCCGACTAACACCCAACGAATTGGTCAAATACTTTGCTGACCTTTATAAAGTTAACGATGCTGATTTTAAAGAAAGAAAAGAAAGATTGTTTACGCTTTTGGACATGAACGAATTCCAAAACAAACGAATTGGAAAGCTTTCCACAGGGATGAAACAAAAAGTTTCGATTTGCCGAACGATGATTCATGATCCTGAGGTTATAGTGTTCGATGAACCAACCAGCGGATTGGACGTTATCACCGCTGAAAATATTATTTCCTTGATTCGCGATTGCAAAAACGAAGGTAAAACAGTCATTTTCTCGAGTCATATCATGAGTGAAGTAGATTTACTGTGTGATGATATGGCGATAGTTCACAAAGGTAAATTACTTTACAACGGAACGATAGACGAGTTTAGAGCCAACCAAGAAGCCAAAACTTTAACTGGAGAATTCATTCGAATTATCAACGAAGCAAATACAGTGACAGCATGATTTTAAAAATATTTTTAAAGGAATTAAAAGACACGCTACGAGATAAACGTACGCTGATGATGATGATCGTAATACCCGTTTTGATCTTCCCTATTATCCTTTATATTACGGCTGGTATTAGTAATAGCTTTGAAAAAGAAGCAGCTACAAAAAGTATTAAAATTGGTTTCATAGGAGACGCAGAAAGCGCTGTTATACAAGAATTTATGCACATGCCTAAAAATTTGGGTAAGTTCGATTTAGAACCTTATGCTGACCAAACCACATTGGAAAAAGATGTGAAAAATGACTCGCTTCAAATGGGATTAATTGTTCCAAATGATTACTTGGAAAACGAGCGAAGTATGAAACCCGTGAAGTGCACAGTAATCTACAACGCGACTGACCTAGGGATTTCCGATCGTGCTGAAAAATACATGGAACTTGTCGAAAAAAATTCGGAAAAAAAACGATACAAGGCGCTTGAATTGGACGAGGAAAAGCTGCAACCCATCGTTACAGAATACAAAAATATCGCCTCGAAAAAAGAGATGATAGGAAAATTGGCTGGAGGAATTTTACCCTATGTATTTATCGCTTTTGGTTTCATTGGCTGCATGTATCCTGCGATTGACTTATTTACGGGTGAGAAAGAAAGAGGGACTATAGAAACCCTTTTGACGACGCCTGTATCTAGAATTCAGATTTTAATTGGCAAAATGGCTGTTGTAGTACTTTCAGGCCTTTTGGCCGCCACCAGTGCTCTTGTTGGGCTTTTCTTTGCTATAAAAGTGATGAGCTTGGAAGGAAACGCTCAAATAATGGATATTGTCCAAAGCATTTTAACACCCGGATTTGTACTTATGCTTTTCTTTTTGCTCTTCCCTTTGACCGTTTTCTTTGCAGGAATTATGGTGCCAATTGCGGTTTATGCGAAAAGTTTTAAAGAAGCGCAGAGCATTATCACTCCTTTGAATATTGCAATGGTCTTACCTGCAATGGTTGGATTGTTCCCCGGAATTGAATTGAACATTGTAACTGCTTGTATCCCTGTGGTCAACATCGTCTTATCAACAAAAGAATTGATAGCCGGCACTCTAGAACCAAGTTTATTATTTCTAAGTTTTGGAATAATGGTAGCATTGGCGATGGTTGCGGTATTTATTTCTTACAAACGCTTCGATAAGGAAACAAACGTGGTTTTGTAGTTTTAAATCTCGTACGAAAAGTTTATTTTTGTTACAGTCCTCTATATTTGAGAACGTTATGAAAATTCGAAAACTCCTGCTCTCTGCACTAATCGTATATGCCTTTCAGGCTCGCGCACAACTGTACTTCCCACCCAATACAGGCACTTGGGATACTTTATCGCCGAGTACATTGAATTGGTGCCCACAAAAAATTCAAAATCTATACGATTATCTAGATTCTACTAACTCTAAGGCCTTCATTGTACTCAAGGACGGGAAAATAGTTCTTGAAAAATACTTCGGCACCTTTACAGAAGATAGTTTACATGTATGGAATTCGGCCGGGAAAACCTTGGTTGGCTTCATGACCGGAATCGCGCAACAAGAAGGATTCCTGAATATTACGGATACCACTTCTAACTATTTAGGAGCTGGCTGGACATCTTTGACGACGCAACAAGAGGAGAAAATCACCATTCGTCATCAATTGAGTATGACGACAGGCATGGATGATGTGACCAACGGCAATTGCACTGATCCGGCTTGCTTGACATATATTGCCGATGCAGGAACAAGATGGTCTTACCACAACGCGCCCTACACCTTGATGAATACGGTGATTTCAAATGCTACTGGACAAAATTTCAATACTTATATTTCTGACGAAATTGGAGCTAGTACGGCAGGAATCAATGGCCTATTCGTAACATTTGGATACAACAAAGTTTTCGTGAGCAAACCGAAAAGCTTTGCCCGTTTCGGACTTTTATTGCTGGCGGAAGGCAACTGGAATGGTACACCACTGCTCAACGATCCGTCTTATTTTACAGATATGACAAACAGTTCACAGAGTATCAATAATTCTTACGGGTATTTGACCTGGTTGAATGGTAAATCAAACTTCATGGTTCCAGGGTTGCAATTTTCGTTTACAGGAAGTATTGTTCCGAGTGCCCCAGCTGATATGTATGCCGCGCTTGGAAAAATTGGATAAATTATTAATGTCGTACCTTCTCAAAACCTAGTGATGATCCGCGTGGGCGATGGTGACGGTGTTAGTTTGGTGGCTTCGCAATACAACGATTCTATTTGGTTAAGAATGAACGATTTGATCTGTACAAACAGCATATCTGAAAATGAAAGTAGTTTAAAATTAGACATCTTTCCAAATCCTAGTACCGGATTATTTACAATACAAGGTCTATTGCATGACGATGAAATCAGAATTACAAATTTACTCGGAAAAATAGTAACTTTTGGTAGAAACAATGAAAGTATTTCGTTGAAAGAGTCTGGTATATATTTTATTGAAATACAAAGAAATAAACAAAAATTCATACAAAAAATAAGTATCCAATAATTATGAGCGACCTACCTGTTTTAGACGTATTTGAACAACGTATTCTCGGTGTTTTACTAGAAAAAAGAAAAAACGACACCTGATTATCACCCCATGACAATCAACGGAATAATGACAGCTTGCAACCAGAAATCTTCCAGAAACCCTGTGATGACGTTGGATGAACAAATGGTTCAAATTGGAATCGATAGTTTGCGAGGAAAAGGATTGGTTAATACCGCGGTTGGTGGCGGAACAAGTACCATCTGAAGAAGTTACAGATGTTGACTTCGAAGAAGTTGAAGAGAAAAAATAAGTAAAGCTTACACTTTACTCAAACAAAAGGGTGCTACAATATGTAGTGCCCTTTTTTTGTGAACTGTTCTGTTCTAAAATAAATTGACTTAATTCTTGAAAATTTTGTGTAGTTGGAATCATTTTTTTGTTTTAATTTTATTCTTTTACAATTTTGAATGTCTGTTTCAAATTCTCACCAACGCTAAACAAATAAATTCCACATAACAAAATTTTTAAACTCAATAAAGACGTTTTCAGAATTCATAGGACCTCATAAAACTATTTTTGGTTCTGTCGCATTAATAATTTTTCGACCATTTTTGATCAAATTCCTTGAATACTCTAAAAGTTAACTCGCATTTTTTCAAAGGATTATGGTTTTTCGTTTTGCGCTAATTATTCTTAAAAGTGTGATTTTTCAGTTAATGCGACAGAACCGTTTATAATCGTTGTATGGATTTAGAATAACTTCGTTTGATCCTTATCTTCGTCGTCGTCTTTCTTTTTAATATCCCATTCAACTGTATTGGAACCTCCCTCAGAATCCGCTTCTTCTGTATCTGTTTGGTCATCCTCGTCATCTTCAGCGTCAGTGGACTTCTCCACGAACTTTTTCTCTGGCTCAGGCCAAGGTTCATTCCCTTCAATAGCATGATTTAAGACGATTTCCTTCACTTTTAACTTCGTCAGCTGATTTCCTTGCGCTTTCATTCCCTTGACATCAATGAAATCCTCTAAGGCTACCTCGGTGTCTGGAAGATTCTTGGTTGCTTTAAGTAATTTATTGTAAATGATTTTTGCAATAGGCTTGTATGCTGTCGAAACAACACTCAATTCACTTCCTTCTGTTTCCGTAATAAAACATACCTTTTTGTCAGTCGTTACTTCACACAAGAAACGTTTGACATAATACATTTCCTTTTCTCCGTCGAAATATACCGCTGAAATTGGTCGAGCTGGATACCATTTCTCGACGTGAATCATGTCCTCGTCAAAATGCAAACCTAGATCGAAAGGAGCCAATCTGTATTCACCCGATTTGTAAATAATCAGAATTTTGTCGTTTCCTTTGAATGCTCCAAGGAACTTTCCACGACCTTCATCGTTCAATCTTCCGACAACGCTATCGTACCAAATTTTTCGTGCAGCAAGAGTCGACCCACCAACCTCTTTTTGCGTGATTTTCTGAACAATTTCTTTTGTAACTCGATTTCCTCCAGACGCTCTTCCTTTGATTAAAAGGTCTCCTAAATCTACATCGAAACGCAGTCGCTTCAAATGCGGACGAGGACGTAAGTGAATGGTTACTATCTCTTTCTCTCCATTCGGATGAACTGAGAAATAGAGCATTTTGGAACCTTTCGCCCCTTTGGTCAAATCGTATTCCGTATCACGAGTAATTGAATTGACATAAAAGCGTTTCATCATGGTCGAACCACCCACTCCATCTTGATACATCAGATGATAAATGGTTCGCTTGTCGCCTTTTTTCCAAACATCGGCATGCACGATTCCCTTGCCGACAAATTTCTTATCTGCGACTTTTGTAATCATCATTTTACCGGATGCGAAGAAAATAATCACATCATCGATTTCAGAACAATCGTTTACCGCATCCACTTTCTTCAAACTATGACCGATGAATCCTTCTTCAAAGTCAACATATAGTTTTTTGTTGGCGATAATTACTTTGGAAGCTGTGATGTTGTCGAAAATCTTAATCTCCGTTTTACGCTCCTTGCCTTCGCCGAAACGTTTTTTCAAATCTTTGAAGTAATCGATAGCATATTCCACCAAATTGGTCAATTTCTCTTTGACCGCCTTCATTTCATCTTCTATCTTCGTGATGTTATCGTTGGCTTTATTCGTATCAAAACGTGTAATTCGAATCATTTGAATCTGCGTCAACTTCATCAAATCTTCGTCCGTAATCTCACGAATTAGTTTCTTTTTGAAAGGCTTGAACTTCTCGTATAAGTATCCGTACAAGGTTTCGCGATCAGAATACAACTTGAAATCGATGTACATTTCTTCTTGAATGAAGATTTTCTCCAAAGTCGAGAAATGCCATTGACGTTCCAATTCATCCAAACGGATTTCCAATTCTCGTTTCAAAAGATAAACTGTTGAATCCGTATTGGACTTCAAAATCTCAGAAACTCCCATAAAACGAGGAGTATCAGCGTCGATTATCGAACTATTGGGCGAGTACGAAACCTCACAATCTGTGAACGCATAAAGCGCATCGATCATTTTATCAGGCGAAACCCCTGGCGCCAATTGAATTTTAATTTCAACTTCTGCTGCGGTATTGTCCTCTATTTTTTTAACCTTTATTTTCCCTTTTTCGTTGGCTTTGATAATACTTTCAATCAATGAACCAGTTGTCGTTCCAAAAGGTATTTCATTGATAATCAGTGTTTTATTGTCTTCTTTTTTAATTCTTGCCCGAATTCGAACCTTTCCTCCTCGTAAACCGTCGTTATAGTTGGATACATCGGCCATCCCTCCCGTTAAGAAATCGGGTATTAATTCGACCTTCTTTCCACGCAAATGGTTGATGGATTGTTCAATTAATTCGATAAAATTGTGTGGTAAAAACTTACAGGCCAATCCAACTGCAATACCTTCAGCTCCTTGTGCCAAAAGCAATGGAAACTTCATCGGTAAGTTCTCTGGTTCCTTGTTTCGTCCATCATAAGAAGACAACCAATTGGTCGTTTTCGGGTTAAAAACAACATGATTGGCAAATTTTGAAAGTCGTGCCTCAATATAACGTGGAGCTGCAGCACCATCACCTGTCAGCGTGTTACCCCAATTTCCTTGCATGTCGATTAGCAATTCTTTCTGACCGAGCTGCACCAAGGCGTCACCAATAGAGGCATCACCATGCGGGTGAAACTTCATGGTATTTCCGATGATATTGGCCACTTTGTTGTAGCGCCCATCATCCATTTCTTTCATGGAATGAAGGATACGTCTTTGAACGGGTTTTAGTCCGTCATACAAGCCTGGAACGGCTCTTTCTAGAATTACGTACGAAGCGTAATCCAAGAACCAATTCTCATACAAACCGCTCAGTGGAACGATTTTATCATCTATTGGACGATCGCCAAGAGAACTATCCTCGGAAGAATTTTCATTCTCTTCGTTATTCTGCTCCTCGTTGTTGTCCAAGTTTTCGCCTTTTTCCTCTTCCGCCATTCTCTAAGAAGCTTTTTCTATAATTTCTGATTCTTCTTCGTCTGCAATATCGCCTTCAACCCGCAAGTTGTCGATGATAAATTCTTGACGAGCTGGAGTATTTTTCCCCATGTAGTACGACAAAATTTCATCTATTGACGCATCTTTGGGCAGCATAACTGGCTCTAAACGAATATCTTCGCCAATGAAATGCTTGAATTCGTCAGGTGAAATCTCCCCCAATCCTTTGAATCGTGTTATCTCCGGGTTTTTACCTAAGGAATCTATCGCGTTTCTGCGTTCTTCGTCCGAGTAACAATAAACCGTTTTCTGTTTGTTTCTTACTCGAAAAAGAGGTGTTTGCAGTACATACACGTGATTTCTCTTCACCAAGTCCGGAAAGAATTGTAAAAAGAAAGTCAACAAGAGCATACGAATATGCATTCCATCAACATCGGCATCGGTTGCGATTACGATTTTGTTGTACCGCAGATTGTCCATATCATCTTCAATGTCCAAAGCGGCTTGAATTAGATTAAACTCTTCGTTTTCATACACGATTTTCTTTGTTAAACCGTAACTATTCAGCGGCTTACCTTTCAAAGAGAAAACAGCTTGCGTATTCACATCTCTTGATTTGGTAATTGATCCACTTGCCGAATCTCCCTCAGTGATAAACAAAGTTGTTTCTTCTGCTTTATCATCTTTTAAATCCGTCAAATGCGTGCGGCAATCGCGTAATTTCTTGTTGTGCAGATTCGATTTTTTCGCTCTATCTCTTGCAATCTTACGAATTCCAGAAAGCTCTTTTCGCTCGCGCTCCGATTGTTTGATTTTCTTCTCAATCGTCTCGGCAACTTTCGGATTCTTGTGCAAGTAATTGTCCAATTTATCCTTTAGGAAATCATTGATAAATGCTCGCATGGACTTTCCCCCTGGTTCAATTTCTTGTGAACCTAATTTCGTTTTCGTTTGCGATTCAAAGACTGGCTCAATCACTTTTACAGCAACCGCAGCAACGATAGATTGACGGATATCTGAAGCCTCATAATTCTTGCCGTAAAAATCCTTGATTACTTTCGCAACTGACTCACGGAAAGCACTATGATGCGTTCCTCCTTGAGTAGTATGTTGGCCATTTACGAAGGAATAATAGTCCTCTCCGTATGTTCTACCATGCGTAAAAGCCACCTCAATATCTTCGTCTTCGATGTGAATAATTGGGTAAAGCGGATCGCCATCCATGTTGTTTTCCAAGAGGTCTTTCAATCCATCTTTCGACTGAAATTTTTGTCCGTTGTAATGAATGGATAAGCCACGATTCAGGTAGCAATAATTCCAAATCATTTTGTCGACATATGCCGTTTTGAAAACGTGTTTTTTGAATATTTCTGTATCGGGAATAAACTCAACGTATGTACCGTTCAGTTCATCTGTTTTTTCATTTTTAGTTTCTTCGAGTAGTTCTCCTCTGGAAAATGTAGCGCCTTTCTTTTCGCCATCACGAACAGCATACACCATGAAGTGACTCGCCAATGCGTTCACCGCCTTGGTACCTACACCATTCAATCCAACTGATTTTTTAAAGGCTTTGGAGTCGTATTTACCTCCAGTATTCATTTTCGAAACAACTTCAACAACTTTTCCGAGTGGAATTCCACGTCCATAATCACGAACAGTTACTTTTCCATCGGCAATTTTAATTTCGACTTTCTTTCCGTTACCCATGACGAACTCATCGATACTATTGTCGACAACTTCTTTGATCAGAATATAGATTCCATCGTCTGCCGCTGCGCCATCACCGAGTTTCCCGATGTACATTCCTGGTCGCAGACGGATGTGCTCCTTCCAATCGAGGGAGCGAATATTGTCTTCTGTATATTGATTTTCTGCCATGTTTAGTCTGTCCTAGTTCGGAACGAACAAATATAACTTGATTTTGAGGCGGTTTGAGGGAAAGTTATCACGACTTTTTCACGATTTAGGGTTGATAATTAACAATCCGCATTACGCGCTCAATTTCGGTATATGCTCCATCGCAAAAGCCATACGAGCTTCAATTGCGTTCTCATCCAAATCTGGATAATCACTAATAATCTGTTCGTTCGTTGCTCCATTCGACTTCAAAGCCAAAATTTCATACACCGCAATACTAGTCCCTGTCAAACAGGGACGTCCAAATCGAATAGCTGGATTCACTTTTATATAATCGCTATAATTCATAACTGTTGGTTTTCATTGTTCATTATTAATTATCAATTATTCATCGACAACTTACATCCTTTACGTTCTACCTATCTAATCTTGCAATATAATTATTTATTCATCATTATTTTGATTATTTATTCATCAAATATAATTAATTTTGTGGAACAGGAGAAAACCCCGCATTGAATATTAGAAAATCTATTGCGCTCTGAATCTTCTTCAAAAGTAGGTCACTACGTTTTGTTTTTAAGTTCAACCATAGCGATTGCTATGCTTTAACTCAGAAAACAACCTATTTAATTGAATATTCAGCACTCATAACGAAGTTCTAATAAACAATTCGGGGTAAAGCAACTTTTTTCGTGCTTTCGATAAACCGAAAAGAGATTCCCCTTTTTCACTTCGGGCAGTAAAATCAATTGGTAAGAAGCAATTTTTAGCAAAACAAGAAAAATATGTACCAAAAAGTTTGAAAATATGGGAAAAGACAGATCAATAGTTCACATGGATTTGGATACCTTTTTTGTCTCCTGTGAACGCATACTCGACAGTCGTTTGAACGGTAAACCGATTATGATAGGCGGAACGAGTGACCGTGGAGTTGTAGCCGCGTGCAGTTACGAAGCGCGAGCTTTCGGTGTTCACTCTGCCATGCCGATGAAAATGGCTCGCGAACGTTGTCCCGAAGCGATTATCATCAAAGGAAACTCGTCGACGTACATGAAATACTCGACCATGGTGACCGATATCATCAAAGAAGATGCGCCGCTCTACGAAAAATCTTCGGTAGATGAATTTTACATCGATTTGACAGGAATGGACAAGTTTTATGGCTGCTTACAATATGCTTCGGAGCTTCGTCAACGCATCATGAAAGAAACGGGATTACCTATTTCTTTTGGGCTTTCGGAAAACAAGACGGTATCAAAAATTGCCACGGGAGAAGCGAAACCGAACAATCAAATCAAAATCGATTACGGCGAAGAGAAACCGTTTTTGGGTCCACTTTCGGTGCGGAAAATCCCTATGGTTGGACTAAAAACCTACCAAAACTTGCGGAATCTAGGCATCAAGAAAATTCACACCATTCAAGACATGCCCATCGACATGATGCAAAGTGCTTTTGGTAAAAACGGGAGTGGAATATGGCGAAAAGCACAAGGAATCGACAATACACCTGTGATTCAACATAACGAACGCAAGTCCATTTCGACCGAGCGCACCTTCGATCACGATACGATAGACATCTTGAAACTCAAGGGAATTCTCGCGGCCATGGCGGAAAATCTCGCTTTTCAACTCCGACGCGGAAAGAAAGTCTGCGCCTGTGTGACGGTCAAAGTCCGCTACTCTGATTTTCAAACGCAAACACTGCAAAGACGACTTCCTTACTCTTCCGCCGATCATGATTTGATTCCGCTCGTCGCTGAATTGTTTGAGCGTTTGTACAACCGCCGTTTACTCGTACGCTTAATTGGCGTGCGCTACAGCGATTTGGTCAACGGTCACCACCAAATGAGTCTCTTCGACGACAAAGCGAACTTCTTCGAACTCTACCAAGCCATGGATAAAATGCGCATTCGCTATGGGGACAGAGCTGTTCTTCGTGCGGTGGGCATGGAAGCTAGGACAATTGGGAGGTGGAATCCTTTTTCAGGGGAGCCGCCACCGTTGTTGGCTAATCGTAGGAGTTAGGTCGCCCTTCGACAGGCTCAGGGCTCGGGAATATCATTAAACTGAGGACTAAGCTTGCAGGTGAAAAACGAGAATCTCAACAGAAATACAAACCAAAACATTGCTCGCCAACTCTCAATACAGTCTAAAATACGGGCTTCTCTCACCAGAAGAAATTGTCCAATGGGCAATAGTTTCCGAGTACAATGATGTGGCGATTATCGATATTAATTCTACTACAGCTGGACTGTCTTATTGTCTTGAAAATAAAAAAGAAAATAAAAAATCAGTTGTTGGGTCGGATGTGCGAAATGGTGTAGATCGATGTTTCGTCGTACTGGCGAAAAATAACCGTGGATTTCATGAGTTGAACGCTTTTATATCGGAGCACATACATGCCAAAAAGAACTTTCCTGAGCAGGCGCCGCACTTTGGAAATTGCTACGTAATCTATCCCTGGGGAAAGGAACCGAAGCGGTTGAAAGAGAATGAATTTATCGGGATTGTCTTGTCGGATTTGAATCGCTTGACGTGGAAAAATAAAACCGGTCTGGATAAGAAAATGCTCCTCTTGCACACAATGACATTTCGGAATAAACGGGATTTTAATACACATCGCTTGCTTCGGGCGGTGGACAACAATTGTCTGCTTTCTCGATTACCAGTAGAAGAACAAGGTTCGCCCGAGGATTTATTTTTGACTAAAAGCGAACTACTAGCACAACTAGGCGACTTCTCCCCGCTTTTGGAACAGACAGAAAAAATACTTAAGAACTGTCGTTTGCACTTCGATTTTGGCGAAGAAGCCGAACCGCAGAACCTGAACACCTACACAGGAAGTAAAAACGAAGATCTAGAACTGCTAAAACAATTGACCTACGAAGGCTTGGCATACCGCTACGCTGACGTGACAGACGCTGTTCTCGATCGAGTAAAAAAGGAAATCGATATCATCGCGCAGAAGGACTATCTCTCCTATTTTCTCATTACTTGGGATTTCACTTCCTACGCTCGATCGAAGGATTATTTTTATGTGGGTCGAGGAAGCGGTGCCAACAGTATAGTCGCGTATTTGCTTCGGATAACGGATGTTGACCCGCTGGAATTGGACTTATACTTTGAACGTTTCATCAATTTGTATCGGAAAAATCCGCCCGATTTCGACATCGATTTTTCCTGGAAAGACCGGGAAGATGTGACGCAATATCTCTTCAATCGCTACCCGAATGCTGCTTTGCTGTGCACCTACAACACCTTTCAATACAAAGCAACGGTGCGTGAATTGGGAAAAGTGTTTGGTTTACCGAAATCGGAAATAGATGTATTGAGCAAAGGGCGATTTGATGTAGCGAAACTCGATAACCTTTCGATTCTCGTTTTGAAATACGCCAAACAAATCGAAGGACTTCCCTCCCATCTCAGTGTCCACGCGGGTGGAATCGTGATTAGCGAAAAACCGATTACTTGGTATTCCGCCACATTTTTGCCTCCGAAAGGATATCCAACAACCCAATTTTCTATGCTCGAAGCGGAAGACGTGGGACTTTTCAAGTTTGATGTGCTCAGTCAGCGAGGATTGGCGAAAATTCACGATTGCTTGCAAATTGTCGAGTACAATCAACCGGATAATCCAGCGCACGACATTCACGATTTGGCGCATTTCAAACAAGACGAAAAAATAAAACACATCCTTCGCAACGCACAAGCACTCGGTTGTTTCTACGTAGAATCGCCCGCTATGCGGATGTTGCTGCAGAAATTACAGGTCGATGACTACTTGACTTTGGTGGCGGCAAGTTCGATTATTCGTCCCGGCGTTTCCCATTCCGGCATGATGCGCGAGTACATTTTGCGGCATCGTTTCCCCGAAAAAAGGAAAAATGCGCATCCCGTGATGATGGAAATCATGCCTGATACCTATGGCGTAATGGTATACCAAGAAGATGTTATCAAAGTGGCGCATTACTTCGCTGGTTTGGATTTGGGCGAAGCAGACGTACTCCGAAGAGGCATGTCGGGCAAGTTTCGCTCGCGGGCAGAATTCACCAAAGTGGAAGAAATCTACTTCAAAAATTGCTTTGCGAAAGGTCACCCCGAAGAATTGGCCAAAGAGGTTTGGCGACAGATAGAAAGCTTTGCGGGTTACGCATTTTCGAAGGGTCATTCGGCTTCGTATGCGGTGGAAAGTTACCAGAGTTTGTATTTGAAAGCGCATTATCCACTGGAATACATGGTGGCGACAATCAATAATTTTGGTGGATATTACCGGACGGAAATTTACGTGCACGAAGCGCGAATGCTGGGTGCAACGATAGAATCGCCGAACATAAACGAAGGCGAATACGAATGTATAATCATCGGGAAACGGCTGATTTTAGGCTTTAACCTTGTGCAAAGTGCGGAGAGCAAAATCCTCTACAAAATCTATAACGAAAGAGATTTGAATGGCAAATACAGTTCTTTTGAAAATCTGACAAGTCGTTGCTACATTCCTCTGGAACAGCTGTTGCTCATCATTCGTGTGGATGCTTTACGCGATTTTCCTGAGGACAGAAAAAGCTTATTATGGAAGGCACACTTGTACCACAACAAAACGAAAGACAAGGAACCAGAGCCCGAACTTTTCCCTTTGGAGCGAAAGAAATGCAACTTACCGAAGTTGAATGACAGTGAATTAGAACGCGCTTTTGAACAAATGGAATTGCTGGGTTTTCCGCTTTGCAACCCATTTGATTTGCTTCCAAAAGCTTTACCAAAACACACTCTATCCATTGATATACCTAAAAAGATTGGAACACATGTGACATGCTACGGCTACCTAGTTGCTTTAAAACAATCGAAGACAGTTCGGGGCGATTATATGTATTTCGGCAATTTCATCGATATAGAAGGAAGGATTTTGGATTCTGTTCACTTCCCAGAAACTGCCAATCGTTACGGCTTTAGTGGGAAAGGAATTTATGAAATAACTGGAATCGTTTCTGAAGAATTTAGTCATTTCGTTATTGAAGTTGGCTACATGCAGAAAATCAATTTTATAGGAGATGTGCGGTACGAAGATTAGTCAATTGCAAATGGATGAATTACGAATTACGAATGTGCCAATTGATAAGAAAATTATATCTTTGAATCACAATTTCCCGCCCACGTGACGAAATTGGTAGACGTGCACGCTTGAGGGGCGTGTGCCTTCGGGTGTGCTGGTTCGAATCCAGTCGTGGGCACTTTTAACAAAGCCAAACAGTTGATAAATAACTGTTTGGCTTTGTTAATGTGCAACGGTCGTGTAATATCTTTAATAAATGAAGGGTTTTCATTAGCCTTTTGATAGTGGGTTCTATCGCATCTGTTTATTTTTTTGCTTTTCTTTATTAAAAATGGAACCAGATAAATAATTAAAGTGCTGATTTTTAATTTATTTTGCAACATTTGAGTTTTATCAGTTTAAATCACTTAAATTTGGTAGATCCGACAAACCCTGTTTGGCCTCTAAATAGGTGTCATAAGAACTGGATATATCGAAATATTCACCCCCATCTACTTTATATTTCAATACCGAATAAAAATATAATAACTCGACATTGGAGGGATCTTTTTCTATTTTTTTGGATAATTTTTTTTCTGCCTTTTTATAAGATCCCTTTTCTATTAGATTACTATAGTTCTGAGCATTAAGCTGAAAAAAAACAAGAACGAAAAAAATTAGAACATAAAACCTCATATTCTTTCTTTAAATTTTATCACTCTTGTCTTCACTTCCTCTTTATCCCTCATTAAATAGGGTCTATACAGTCCAAAATTGAACTTTAAGGTGGTACCAAATTGGATCATTGGCACGGGCGCCTCAAAATCAGTAAGTAATCTGGAATTAAACCCTAAGCTTAAGTATTTCATAGGAATAAAAAAAGATGCGCTGAATGAATAATGAGTAGGCAAAGTACTTGAGGAATAAGAAAGTATCCCAAAATCAAAACCGATACATTTTCTAATCAAAAAACTAAGCTGTGTATTTAGAAAAGGTGAAGCTCGAACTATGGAATCATTTGGCATTAATCTGTAGGTTGTATCTCGATACTCCAATTTTAATCCAACCTGAGAGTAACTGAACATAGGTTTAGAAGAATATAAATCCTTTGATTTAATTCCAATTTTCGCGTAAAGGGCAAGGCCATATATGGGATACAAATTAGAAAGTGAATTTAACTCCTTGGCGGAAACTTCTTGAGAAAAAATTCCAAATGAAGGCTCAACAGAAAGAATAGTCGATTTTAGGTTTAAAAATTCTTTTTTCTCATATCTATAAATCTTTTTATCCACATAGGTTTCCAAATTATTAATGTCTTCTTTAAATGGATAATAAGCCTTTAGAACTTTGGTTTTTTGAACAGCATCTTTGAATTTTTTGTTAAATACATCCGACCTCACTAACTTAATTTCAATTGGTAGTATATATCCGTCACATCTATTCTTTAAAAGTTCATAAGAGCTTTTATTTCCTTCTGAATATTTCTCTAATTCAATAAGTAATTCTCTCAGTTGAGCCGTATTTTTATCTCTATATTTTAAAAGTCCCTCTAATTTCTCTGCAATTTCAAAAAACGTCTCTTCCGAGTTTTGACAAATAGACAAAAATGGAATAAAGATAAAGGCTATTAAAAAGGTTGTTTTTCTCATATTAAAGAAATTGTGATGTAATATATTTATTATGTATTCTCCAACTCTATATAATTAAAAGCTAGAGATTTTTTACTAAAAATCGTGCAAAAACTAACAACTATTCCGAATATTCAAATTGATTTTTCATATGTTAATTACAAATTTAAAAGTTTTGCATTTAAGTATGCATAACGATTTGGAACTTGGCGACGCGAAGGAATCAGAAGCACAAATGTTCAATTTAACAATTTTGCACTGATTTTGCCAAACCTTTGTTGACAGCGGAACTTTCTTAATTTATTATTTTAATTCTTGATTTATGCACATATCCTTTTATGTTTGATTGAGTATTTACTACCCACCAATTATTGTCTGAACTTGGGAACACCTCATAATGTTCGCCTTCAAATAATCTATCAATTATTTTAGCATTCGTACTCATTCCATTTCTAACATTTGTATACCCGTCAGGGTCTTGAATAATTGCAATGTATTTTTTATTTGTTTGTTGTTCTACTTTGGGTTCATTACTTTTTTCAATTGTTGATTTTAAATCTTTCTCTTTTAGATTTAATTCCTGCTCTTTTAACTCTAAATCTTTCTTTTTGTCAGATAATAGAAGGTCTTCCTTTTGTTTTAATTCTTTTTCTCTCAATTCTAATTCTCTTTCTTTTAAAGAATCATTTGAGTTTTCGCAAGAAGTATAAACTAAACTTGCAATTGTTAGAATGATTATTACTTTTTTCATTTTACTAAATTAAATTTAACTTTTTTCATTCTCATTTGGTTTTCAGTATCTCCCTTTTTTTTAAAGTGAGTTCTAATCTTCACTTTTATTTTGTTTTAAGCTCTATAGGAGTTGTAAGTTGGCTTTGTCGCAACTAATTTAACTAAAATATTTATTTAGCTACATTTAGATCAAAAAAACATGTTCAAGCACCAATAGCGTCCTAAACGTTTAAAAAATAAGAGGGAATATTTCGTATCTCAAATTATCTTTTGGGTTGGATAACAAAAAAACTCCCGGTTCTGTCGCATTAATTAAAAAATCACTATTTTAAGTCTAATTCATACAAAATGAAAAACTACAAATCGTTGAAATAAGTAGAATTAACTTTTTTAACATTCAAGGAATTTGATGAAAAATGGTCGAAAAATAATTAATGTGACGGAACCACAATGAAAGAATATGCTTAAATCTGCGTTATCTGTGTCATCCGAGTTCAATCAATAGAGTCAGCTAATCCATAATCAGCCAATCAGCAATCCTTAAAAAAAGCGCACCGTACGAAAACAGTGCGCTTATATTTTAAAATCAACTTTAGCTTATGCTTCTGCTTCTTTCTTTTCTGGTTTTGGAAGCAAGATTCTTCTTGACAATTTCCATTTTTTCGTTTTCGGGTCACGAGAAACTACTTTGAATTTCACTACGTCACCTTCTTTACAAACGTCTTCCATTTTCTCTACTCTATCCCATGAGAACTCAGAGATATGAATCAAGCCGTCAACTCCAGGAAGGATCTCTACGAAACAACCATATGCTTGGATCGATTTGATTTTCCCTTCGTATTCAGCTCCTTCTTCCACTTCTGGTGGGAAAGCTATACTTCTTGCAATTTTCATTGCTGCTGCCATATCGTCCGCATTGTTCGACATGATTTGAACGCGTCCTTCACCTGTTTCCAATTCTTCAATTGTAACGGTAGTGTTCGTTTCTTTCTGAATACCTTGGATGATTTTCCCTCCAGGTCCGATGATTGCACCAATCATATCGTTAGGAACTGTAAAGGCTTCGATACGTGGAGTCTGTGGTTTCAATTGTGGATTCACCTCAGAAATCGTTTTCAACATCTCACCTAAGATATGCATACGACCTTCTTTCGCTTGCATCAAAGCTTTCGTCAATACTTCGTATGACAAACCGTCTACTTTGATATCCATTTGACAAGCTGTGATTCCTTTTGCAGTTCCACATACTTTAAAGTCCATGTCTCCCAAATGATCTTCATCACCCAAGATATCAGACAATACAGCGAATTTATCACCTTCAGCAACCAATCCCATTGCGATACCAGAAACTGGCGCTTTGATTTGGATACCTCCGTCCATCAAGGCCATTGTCCCAGAACAAACTGTCGCCATTGAAGACGAACCGTTCGATTCTAAAATCTCTGAAACCAATCGAACTGTGTATGCGTTATCATCAGGAAGCATTCCTTTCAATGCTCTCATTGCCAAGTTACCGTGACCGATCTCACGACGAGACGTTCCTCTTAGAGGACGCGCCTCACCTGTTGAGAATGGAGGAAAATTGTAGTGCAACATGAATTTCTCATAACCTTTATGGGTTACATCGTCGATCATTTGCTCATCCATTTTACCACCTAAGGTCAATGTCATCAAAGCTTGAGTTTCACCTCTGGTAAATACGGCAGAACCGTGAACCATTGGCAAATAATCAACTTCAGACCAAATTGGACGAACCTCATCGAAACGACGACCATCCAAACGAACTTGCTCGTTCAACATTACGTCACGAACCGCTTTTTTCATCGCTTCTTTAAAGTAAATTGAAATGAATCCTTTTTTCTCTTGTAATTCTTCTTCCGAATATTGAGCTAAAAATTCGTCTTTCACTGCTCCAAACAATTCAGAACGCAACGCTTTGTTCGCATTACCTTGACGAGCAACTGCTTTGCATTTATCAAAACACTCTGTCATAACTTTCGCTTTAAGCTCTAAGTCATGTGTTTCGTGATTGTACTCTCTTTTGGGGAAAGCAGAAGGAACTTCCTTCGCTAATTCCATTTGAAATTTACACTGTTCGATAATAGCTTCGTGAGCGAATTTGATGACTTCCACCATCTCTTCTTCTGAAATTTCTTTCATTTCTCCCTCAACCATGTTCACATCCTTCGCAGTGCCTGCAACGATGATATCCAAATCAGATTTTTTCAATTCTTCAACCGTTGGGTTCAAGATCAATTTTCCATCTACTCGACCTACTTTTACTTCCGACATGGGTCCGTTAAACGGGATGTCTGAAACAGCTACTGCAGATGACGCAGCGAAACCGATCAAAGTGTCTGGGTGGTGAATACCGTCATACGATAACAATTGAACCATCAATTGTACCTCTGCATGGTAATCGTCTGGAAACAATGGACGCATTGCGCGATCCACGATTCTCATCATCAAGATTTCTCCTTCAGACGGACGTGCTTCTCTTCTGAAAAATCCACCAGGGATTCTTCCTGCTGCCGCATATTTCTCACGGTAGTCTACTGTTAATGGAAGGAAATCTACTCCTTCTCTTGCTTCTTGCGCCGCAACTACTGTTGCAAGCATCATTGTGTCGCCCATTCGTAACACCACTGAACCGTCAGCTTGCTTCGCTAGCTTACCAGTCTCGATGAAAATTTCTTTTCCTCCGATGGTGATGGACTTTTTTATTCCTATGTTCATATATATAATTTACTTGTTTGTTGGTTCGAAAAATTTTCGAACCTTTCATAAAAACTTTTCAAAAAAAAAGGACAGCCGAATACTTTCGAATGCCCCCTTTTGATTGAATATGTTGTTGCAAAAAATTAACGACGAAGTCCTAATTCTTTAACAATAGCACGATATCTTGTGATATCTTTCTTCTTCAAATAGTCTAAGAAACTTCTTCTTTTACCAACTAACAATTGAAGCGCACGTTGCGTTCCATAATCTTTACGGTTCTTCTTCAAATGCTCAGTCAAATGACTAATTCTGTAAGTAAACAATGCGATTTGACCTTCTGCCGAACCGGTGTTAGTTTCTGATCCTCCGTGTTTTTTGAAGATCTCTGCTTTTTTTTCTGGAGCTAAATACATGCCAATATTATTTTAATGATTCTTATGTAGTTGCTATCACATTATGCGATTTTAACGGTGCAAAGATAAGGATTTATTTTTTACTGGCAAGCGTTTACTGCTTTATACATATTAAATGTTAATTCCAACGATTAACATCGAATAATATAGTTAGCTCCTTCTTCGAATATTCAAAAAATGAAAATCTTTAGAACACAAACGAATTGGATTTTACAAAATTTTTCGCAGCCACTTGAACCACTTGAATGGCACATACTTAAATGGCAGATCTATCCATGTTGCCGTTTGAACAATAGACCGTTGATTGCTAAACGCCAGGAAACTAGCATAACTATGATACCTTCCTATTCCGCTACCACCAACTCCACCGAAAGGAAGATGATCGTTGGCAATATGCATAATGGTATCGTTAATACAACCGCCTCCTGATGAGGAATTAGTCAATGCGTGTTTTGCTATTTTGATTTTACCGAAGAAATAAAACGCTAAAGGTTTTTCATTGGAATTGATATATTCCAACAGTTTATCAATTGATTTGAAACTAAAAACGGGTAAAATTGGACCGAAAATCTCGCCTTGCATTATTTCATCTTCGAAAGTCAATTCATCAATAATCGTTGGTGCAATAAATCGTTCTTTTTCATCTGTTTCGCCTCCAACAAGGATATTTCCCTTTTTCATTAGTCCTGTCAAACGTTGAAAAGCAGCATCGTTTATTATTCTCGGGTAAAATCGACTTTTTTGCGGATCTTCTCCATACATACTCTGGATTTGCACCTTCATCTCAGTGACTAATTTGTCTTTCACTTTTTCGTGAACGAAAAGATAATCTGGAGCTATACATGTCTGACCCGCGTTGATTAACTTTCCCCAAACGATTCTTTTAGCAGCGCGTTTGATGTTTGCAGAACCATCAACTATACATGGACTTTTCCCTCCTAATTCCAAAACAACAGGTGTCAAGTGTTCAGCGGCAGCTTTCATGACCACTTTTCCGACTTTCGTGCTTCCCGTGAAGAAAATGATGTCGAACCGCTGCTGAAGTAGAATGGTATTCGTTTCTCGCCCACCCTGAATCAATGCGATGTAGTTGGTTTCGAAACATTCGCTCACCATTTTCTCCATGATCTTTGCTGTAGCTGGGGCGTCTGGAGAAGGCTTTAAAATAGCGCAACAACCAGATGAAATGGCGCCAACTAAAGCATTCATCGTCAATTGAAAGGGGTAATTCCATGGTGTAATAATTAAGGACAAGCCCAAAGGTTCTGTGTGTATCTTGCTCGTTGCTGGCATCAAATGAATGGGTGTCTTAACCTTTTGTGGCTTTGTCCAATGCTCTATATTCTTAATATGATTTTTCAGTTCTGCAATTACAATACTAATTTCTGTGAGAAATGCTTCTTCAGGAGATTTACGTAAATCGGACCAAAGTGCTTCTTCTATATTCTTAGAATATTTTTGAACGACGGAAAGAAAAAGACGCAATTGTTTTAATCGAAACTGAACATCCTTTGTTCGGTTTGTCTTAAAAAAGAGGCTCTGCCCTTGGTAGATTTGTTGTATTTGTTCTTGGGTTGTTTCGTGCATTATAGCGAAGTTAGGTTTTTTAAATATTTCATCCCAAAAACATTCACTTTATCCTTTCAAATCCTAGTAAATTTAATTTGATTTAACGGTAAAAACCGACTTTGTCCCCTTCTTGCTTGAAATAGTTCGTTTCTTAAAGTGCAAACCACATCAAACTAATAATTATGAAACAATTTATACTTTCTGTTCTTGGCTAGCTTCGCGCAATTCACTTTAAGCAAAACAGCAGCAGGTGTAATAACCCAAACTCATGCAACAAAGATGGTATTTATAATGTAATCACAAAAGGTATATCGCTTCCTATTGCGTATACCCTTTATAATGATAATATCGACTTTTTTGTTAAACATGAAGAAATAAAGTGATGAAGAAAATTAATCCTGCCTTGCGACGGCAAGCCAATATCTCTTCTGCCGCAAGACAGGCTTAATGACCTAATGTTGGCAACCTGATTTGCTACCCATCAACATTTCTCTTTTTCCTGGAGGGCCGGATAATCTTTCCATTTTAAATCCAACACTCCCCAAATCTCTCCTCACCTGCCCTTTGGCGCAATAAGTCAAAAAAAACGCGCCTACATTTGCCGATTCAAACACCTTTTCAAAAATAGGGATTGTCCATAATTCGGGCTGCACGCGCGGACCAAATGCATCAAAATAAATGAAATCGAACGTATTGGGTATGGCCTCCCAATCTTCAAATTTGGTTTCTATTTTCGTAAGAGAAAAATTTGAATGTATTTCCACTTTCTGACTCCATCCTGAATCGTGTATCTTTTCGAAAAAATTACTCCCTTCGCTCCAAAGAGAATTGTAATTCAAAGCTTCTAATTCTTCTTTATTCACTGGAAAAGCTTCCAATCCAAAGTAATTTACATTGACATTCAATTCAGTTGCCATTTGCAAAGTAAGAAAGGTATTGAGTCCAGTGCCAAATCCCATTTCAAGAATAGAAATTTCTTTACGTTCAGCGATTCGCTCACGCACTTTTTTTATAAAAACGTGCATCGCTTCTTGATGCGCTCCATTTATCGAATGATAGTGTTCATCCCAATCCTCAATATGAATCGTTTTTGAACCATCAGCTGTTTCGATTATCTTTCTTTGCACGGGCCAAAGTTAAACTTGTTTCAACAATTGTTAATAACGATTCGTTATATCTTTTTTGAATTTTTATCTACAAAAAAATTCGATGTGGAGCTTCAATACCGTATCTTTGTTTTAATATGGAAAAGAAGGTGGAAAACAACAGAAAACCAATTAATCGATTGAAAAACGCAGGACCGATGGCGAACGAATTGGGGAAATTTCCACCACAAGCTATTGACATCGAACAAGCTGTCCTTGGGGCATTGATGCTCGAGAAAAATGCCGTTACTGATACCATCGATTTGCTTTCTCCGCAGAGTTTTTACGATCCAAAACACCAAAATATTTACACTGCTGTACGTGAATTATTCGCGACATCAACACCTGTAGATATACTTACAGTTACCAACCAATTGAAAAAGGAAGGTCTATTAGAAGCCAGTGGAGGTGCGGTTTATATTTCTCAATTGACTTCTCGTGTTGCTTCTGCAGCGCATATAGAATATCACGCTCGAATTATAAGCGAAAAGCATATTAAAAGGGAATTGATTCGTATGAGTACCGAGGTGCAAAAATTGGCCTACGAGGACACCAATGATGTTTTTGAAGTACTCAATAAAGCTGAGGAAGACTTGTTTAAAATCTCCGAGAAGAATATGGGGAAACAAGTTGCTGAAATGAAGAACGTTGTTCGTGAGGCGATAGATGAAATTGAAAAAGCGAGTCAAAACAAAGATGGATTATCGGGTATTCCAACCGGATTCATAGATCTAGATAAAATTACCGCGGGTTGGCAAAAATCAGATATGATTGTAATTGCTGCTCGTCCAGCTATGGGAAAAACGGCCTTCGTTCTTTCAATGGCACGCAATACAGCTGTGGATTATGGAATGGGAGTGGCCATTTTCTCTTTGGAGATGTCAGCCGTTCAATTGGTAAAACGTTTGATTTCGAGTGAAAGTCGCTTGCCTGCAGATAAATTGCGGAAAGGTGATTTGGCAGAGCATGAATTCCAACAATTGCATACGCGAATCTCTAAATTATCCCAAGCGCCAATTTACATTGATGATACAGCCGGAATTTCTATTTTCGATTTACGGGCGAAATGTCGTCGTTTGAAATTACAATACGACATTCAAATGGTCATCATCGATTACCTACAGTTAATGACTGCCGGTGGTGGAAAAGGTCCTGGAAATCGTGAACAAGAAATTTCCTTAATATCTCGTTCCATTAAGGAAATTGCAAAAGAATTAAACGTGCCAATGATTGCTCTGTCTCAGTTGAGTCGGTCAGTTGAACAACGCGGTGGTGATAAACGACCGGTACTTTCCGACCTTCGTGAATCTGGAGCAATTGAGCAAGATGCCGACATCGTTTCCTTTATTTATCGTCCAGAGTATTATGGATTAATGGACGATGGTGAAGGCGGTTCAAATGCAGGAATTGGTGAAATCATCGTAGCAAAACACAGAAATGGTTCTTTGGATACCGTTCGACTTCGATTCATAGGTCAATACGCCCGATTTGAGAACTTGGATAACATGGATGCCAATTTCGGAAATTCTACAATTGGGTCAGCTATGAATAGCAACAAGGCTATTGAAAGTGCAGCAGCGAATGCATTTAACGTTCCAAGTAAAATCAACGTCATAAACGAAAAAGATGGAGAAGATTTTAGCTCTTCCAGCGATATTGAGAATGCTTTTTAAAGAAAAGCACGATTTTTGAGTTATTACAATTGGGAAAACGACTTTAAAATAATATGATAAACAAATCACTTTTCTTTCTTTCACTGATAACCTGGTCTTTCCAAACGAATGCTTCTCAAATTTTAGTTTCTATGGACGACTCACAAAGCGACCATTTGAAAGCGTATGGTGTTTCATTTTGGGTGCTTGAGAACAATGTAGTGATGGAATGGTTGTTAAATTACAGAGGTGGATCTTTTCTTTTCCCTCACTTACAAACAATTGAGGAAGAGTTGGTGATTCGTGGTGTGAAATACGAGGTTCTTGCTGACGGTCAGGTCAATGCAATAAAACGACAAATCGGAAATCCAGAGGTAAACATGGAAGTGGTTCAATTGGAAAAAGCACCGAAGATTGCCGTGTATACCCCTGAAGGAAAAATGCCCTGGGATGATGCAGTAACCCTCGTTTTGGATTATGCTGAAATTCCATATGATAAGATTTATGATTCTTCTATTGTGAACGGTGTTTTGCCTGAATATGATTGGTTGCACTTGCACCACGAAGATTTCACAGGTCAATACGGTAAGTTTTATGCCAATTATCGTTCATTTCCATGGTATCAGCAACAAGTTAAGGATGCGGAAGAAAGCGCCATTCGTTTAGGATTTGCCAAAGTTTCTGGATTGAAGTTGGCTGTGGCATTGAGAATCCGTGAATTTGTTTTTGGCGGTGGATTCTTGTTCACCATGTGTAGCGGAACAGATAGTTTCGATATTGCCTTGGCCGCCGCGAATACGGATATTTGCGAAAGTATGTTCGATGGCGATCCATCTGATCCAAATTGCCAAAAAAAGCTAGAGTACGACAATACTTTCGCTTTCAAGGACTTCACTTTGGAAAGAAACCCAATGGTGTACGAGTATTCGACCATAGACGGAACAGAGAAACATCACAAGCTCAGGGAAGAAACGGACAATTTTACGCTTTTCGATTTTTCTGCAAAATGGGATGTTGTTCCAACGATATTGACCCAATGTCACACGGATGTCATTCCCGGATTTTATGGTCAAACGACTGATTTCAACAAAGAATTTATCAAGCCGAATGTTTTGATTTTAGGAGAAAGTGAAGCGTTGGGAACAGCGCGCTACATTCACGGTGAAATGGGTCAAGGAACATGGACATTTTACGGTGGACACGATCCAGAAGATTACCAACATAGAGTTTCTGATCCTCCCACAGATTTGAACTTACATCCGAATTCGCCAGGGTATCGATTGATTTTGAATAATATTCTTTTTCCAGCAGCGAAGAAGAAGAAGAGAAAGACTTAGGTTCTTATTCGGTTTTATTCTTAAAATTCAGAGACTATCCGCCTCGGCGGAAGTCTTTTCAAATTCTAAAATTCTCGAATTTTCATTTTTTCGTTTTTTCGAATTTTCGTTTTGGCGTAAACGTCCACGCCAATATCCGACTCGATTTATTCCCCTGCCCCATGGGAATCGTTCTCACCTCTTTAGCCCTGCATTTGTCGAGCAAGGCATAAAACAATTTTAAGTTCGACTCTTTTGAAACCAGCGTAGTAAACCAAATCACATTGTCTTTCACCTTCGCACTTTCGTAAATCATATTTTGAACGAAGCGTTTTTCGCCACCTTCACACCACAATTCTTTGCTAATTCCACTAAAATTTTGTTTTGGAACAGAGTCACTTTTGTCGCCGTGCAAGTTCTTTATTTTTCGAATCGATGATTTGGCAGCATCCTCAGGTGAAGCGTAAAAAGGTGGATTGCAAACACTCAAATCAAACTTTTCGCCTTTCATTATTACTCCCTCGAATATATTTCTAGCTTGACGCTGATGCCTGAATTCTATGTTCAACAATAATCCACCATTGCCTTTGCAAATTTCTTCAGCTGTTTTCAAAGACTCTTGGCGTATATCCGAACCAACGAAAGTCCAACCGTATTCAATATGCCCTATTATCGGATATATGCAATTTGCGCCACATCCGATATCAAAAACTTTCACCTCCGGTCCTGTCGGAATCTTCCCGAAAGATCGACTTGAAATTAAATCTGCCGTGTAATGAATATAATCAGCTCGACCTGGAATCGGCGGAATGAGATTGTCTTCAGGGAGATCGTATGATTCCAAACCATATTGCGTCATTAGTAAACCTTTGTTCAACAATAGAACGGCTTGTGGCTGTGTGAAATCGATGGTTTCTTCACCCGAAATATTTTTGGTGATAAACGATTTCAATTCTGGGCAGGCCTTCACCAAAGCGTTAATATCGTACTTTCCCTGGTATTTATTTCTCGGATGAATCTTTGATTTACTCATGAATTGGAATTTTAATAAAATAACGAGTGAAAATTCTATTTCTAAAATCAAATTTTATACCAAAAGGTATTATACCAAGTAGTATAAAATTAATAGCTGTTGAATTTTAAAATTACAATTTGAATTTCTCTTCTACCTCTTTCGCGATATAATTCCCAATAGCCAAGGAAGCAGTTGCCGCAGGACTAGGTGCATTCAAGACATGAATAGAATTTCCTTCATGAATAATTTTAAAGTCATCACGCGTGTCACCATCTTGACGCAGTAATAAAGCGCGTACACCAGAGCGACCAGTTCTCAAATCATCCATCGTTAAATCTGGAACCATTCGTTGTAAAGTTTTCAAGAATAATTTTTTCGAAAAAGCTCTTCTATACTCATTAATTCCAAAACGCGCATTGCTAAAAAACAACTTCCACGTTCCTTTATAGGTCAATGCATCCCACGTATCTCTCCATGAAAAGTCCGTTTTTCCATATCCTTCGCGTTTGAAGGTGAATACGGCATTTGGTCCACATTCTATTTCACCATCTGTCATACGTGTAAAATGTACGCCCAAGAATGGAAAATCAGGATTAGGGACAGGGTAGATAAGATGTTTGATTTTATGATGTCCCTGTTCAGTCAACTCGTAATAATCACCACGGAAGCCAACGACTTTTTCTTTCAACTTAACATCGTCTTTTTTCGCTAACCGATCTGCTTGAAGTCCACCACAAAAAACCAAATACTTTGCAGAAAAATCTCCTTTGTTTGTTTTGATAGTCGAATGTCCTTCGTCTTTCTCTATGTCCAAAACCTCATGTTGCAAGTACAATATACTGTTTGCATTCATCGCTAAAGCGAGTTCAACCATTTTTTCGGTCGCACCGCGGAAATCAATGATACCTGTGCATGGAACATGCAGTCCTGCAATCCCAAGACAATGTGGTTCTATTTCTTTAATTTCTACCGGACCAATTTTACGCAACCCTTCAATTTCGTTCTCTAATCCGGTTTGATAGATTTTTTCCAAGAAAGGAAGCTCTTCCTCACCCGTTGCAACGACAATTTTACCACAAACGTCATGATCAATACCATGTTCCTTTGCAAAAGCGACCAATTCATGACGACCTTCGATGCAATTTCTTGCTTTCAGCGAACCTGGTTTATAGTACAATCCTGAGTGAATCACACCCGAATTATGACCGGTTTGATGGTCAGCCAACAAATTCTCTTTCTCAAAGAGAGCAATATTTAAACTGGGATACTTCTTCTGTAACTTATAAAAGGTCGCTGCTCCCACAATTCCTCCTCCAACTATCGCTATATCGTAAGTCATCTACTTGCTAAATTTGGTCACAAAAATACGAAAACTAATAGACGAAGTAAACGGGTAAAACACGAAAATTTGGTTCGAAATACGGGCTGCGTTGATAAATGAAATATAATTGCGCCCACTGACTTTTTGCGAAATCGACATCATATTTCCGCTTTTCCTCCAATTCCTTTTTTAATTCTGGATTCTCTTTTAGTAAGTCAGCCGCAATATCTTCGAAAACATAGGGTGAGAAGTATTCTTTTTCATCCATGTAACTGTCGAAAAAATTCCAACCAAAATAACTGTCTTCGGTTTGTGCAAATAATACCGATTGCAAAAAAAACATATTCGTTTGGACTGCCGGAATAAGATAATCTCCTGCTTTCACTTTTACTTTTTCTTTCACCAACTCAATTTCTACCTCTGAATGTAAAAAGTGATTTTCATAAGGAGAATTAGGACTTTTGAAGCTATTCACCTTCTGTTTGTATGCCTCGATAACTCCATCTGTGGTTATTTCTACCATGCCAATATTGTTTGCCTTAAGTCTATCAATTACATCTTGTGCCTGGCCCGCAACGAGATATTGATTCGGCAAAGCCACGGAATCCATCGCCACGTGTGTTTGATAAAAAGGAATTTTCTTTGTCCAAGGTTCATTTCTATCGTAATACAATCGATCCAATCCTGTTACTTCACTTTGCGTATACTTTGCCTCAAAACCCCTAAAGGTGATGCTATCTGCCTTCGTTTCGTCCAATATAAAATTGAAATAATGATATTTCTCAACCTTTTGAAAGGCGATTGCGTCTTCTCTCGCTTTTTCAATCGCCTTACTTTCTGTCGAACAATAAGCTACCATTTCCTCGAAAAAAGCCAGAGTAGCTTGAACTCGCTGCGGAAAAGGTTTGAGCATGTGTGTTTCTACCGTAAATGAGAAGGTGTTGAATAGAGAAGCATACCCCATTGAATAGCGTGGCAAATCATTAAAAGCGACAATTCCATTGTCAGGAACCTGGTTTTTTAAATCGACATACGGAACCAAATCTATTTGCCTCTCCGTCAAACCTCTCTTCAATTCGGGAATCATTTTACAATAAGTTTGATCTTCCATACTTGGTGCTAATCGCTCTTTCAATGGGGAAATCAACGTCAAAACATGCTGGTAATCCGCTCCGTTCGTTACGTGATTGTCGATAAAAACATCCGGATTCAAGGCATGAAAAATCTTTACAAACACAAACGAATTTTTAGAATCCATTTTAATGAAATCTCGATTTAAATCTAGGTTCTGTGCATTCCCTCGGAATCCGTATTCCTCAGGTCCGTTTTGATTTGCTCGACTAGTGCCGGAACGAGTCATCATTCCACCAACATTGTATGCAGGAATGAAAGCGATAACAGGCATATCCTTCGTCTTTTTGCCATTTTTAATCCAGTTTTTCGTCCAAATGAGCATAGCATTCACCCCATCTGGTTCACCAGGATGAATAGCATTGTTAACCAGAATAGTTGTTGATTCCCTGCCCTTCTCAAAGGTTCTCAAGGAATCATTAGCCCCGTTAATTATGAACACATAAATTGGTAAGTCATAATCTGACATTCCCATTTGAAACAGTTCTATTTCCTCGTGGTTATTTGCCCAAGTTTGGCACTGATTTATAACCTCTGGGTAAGTGGGCGTTGAATTTCCATCCCATTGTCCAAGAGCCATATTTTGAAGACCAAAAACAATAATACATGAGATAAGAATGCGCATATTTTTTATTTTACGAATAAGGAAGATAAAAGTACGGAATAAGTCCAATTCAGATAAACTAGGCAGAAAATTCAGAATATTTCTTAATTAGTCCGGGTCTCCTAATAATAAACATTACCTTTAAAATTATGGATAAGAAAACCCAAAATATATACAGAATATTGTTTGGTGTAATTATAATAACAGGCGTCATATTCGTGTCTTTCAAATATCTCTTAAAAGGCCCACCGTTTATTAAAGTCATGGCAATTGGTCTGATTGTAGGCGTAACCTATTTAGTAATTGATTATATCAGCAAAAAAAATAAAGAAAATAAGACATGAGTGAATTTCAGAAACAATTTCAAAACTTAGATCCGAAAAAAATAAGTAGGTATGTTGCACTTGGTGTGCTAGGATTAATCTTAATCGTACTCTTTTTTAGGTCGTGGACAGATATCAATCCAGGTGAAGAAGGATTCGTTTATCGACCTTATGGCGGTGGAGTAGAAAAACAAAAAACGTATGGCGAAGGAACCATTTTAATTGCCCCATGGAATGAAATGATTACTTACAACACACGACAACAGTCGAAATCGTATTCGTCAGAGGTAATGGATATTAACGGAACGGATATTAACGTAAAAATTGCCGTTAACTATTCTGCGACTGCTGGAAAAATAGCCAATCTTCACTTGAAGCACGGACCCGAATTCATTACTTTTATCGACGATAAAGCACAAGGTGCCATTAAAGATGTAATAGGCCGATACACCTATGAACAAGTATATAGTTCAAAACGTGAAGCCTTAGAGGGAGAAATAGAATCTATTCTTCAAAACGATTTTAAAGGAAACTACATAACCTTGCACTATGTAGAAATTGCCGATGTGAATCTTCCTCCGAATATTGCTGGCGAGATTACCAACAAGGAAACACAAAAACAACGTAATCAGACAGCAAAAGAAAAGCAAAAAGAACAAGAATACCTTGCTAATGCTCGTATTGAAAAAGCTCGAGGGGATTCTTCTTTAGTTATCTCAGCTCGATTTAAAGCCGAAGCGATCTCATTGGAAGCCAAACAAATCTCACAAAATCCATCCTATATTGAATTAAAGAAATGGGAAAAATGGGATGGTATTGGCTCCCCTTATGGTGAGAGCAATGTATTTGGTGCTGGAGTTTCTGTGCTAAAGGGTTACAAATAATCCATAATTTGCATGTAAATTTGCCTATGCGAATAGACATTCTCACTTTGTTACCCGAATTACTCGAAGGGCCCTTTTCTGCTTCCATCATGAAACGAGCACAGGAAAAAGGACTTGTTGAAATTCACATGCACAACATCCGCGATTATTCGACGAACAAACACAAAAACGTCGATGACTACCAATATGGAGGTGGCGCTGGAATGGTGATGAGCATAGAACCCATTGCGGCCTTGATTGACAAATTGAAAGCAGAACGAGATTATGATGAAATAATCTACATGACGCCTGATGGAGAGGTATTGGACCAAGGCGATTGCAATGATTTGTCTTTGAAAGGCAATCTCATGATTCTTTGCGGACATTACAAAGGAGTTGATGAACGAATCCGTGAACATTATATCACCAAAGAAATATCGATTGGATCGTATGTATTATCTGGCGGTGAATTGGCTGCAGCAGTTGTTGTTGATTCTGTGGTTCGATTGCTTCCTGGAGTTTTAAACGATGAAACTTCAGCTCTCACCGATAGTTTTCAAGATAATTTATTGTCACCACCCGTTTATACTCGTCCTCCAGAATTTAATGGCTGGAAGGTTCCTGAAGTTTTGCTTTCTGGTGATTTTAAAAAGATTGATGCTTGGCGTGAGGAACAAGCTTTGGATAGAACGACGAAGCGGAGACCAGATTTGTTGTATTAATTTAACTGCGTGCAGCTCCTTAAATCCTCAAAAAGTTGTTCGCCAACATGCAGGCAGGTTCGCGACCGCCGAAGGCAGCAACGAAGTTAATTCCTTATTCTTTAATATTATGTTTTTGCCATGAATGAATCAATAAACAAAGCAATAGAAACCCTGAAATCAGGTGGAACCATACTCTACCCAACAGATACCATTTGGGGAGTTGGCTGTGATGCCTCCAACGAGGAGGCTTGCCAAAAAATATTAGACATTAAAAAACGACCCCAAAACAAAAGCTTCGTTCTTTTAGCTGATAGCTTCAACATGGTTGAGTTATACATTCCTGATTTTGCGGATGTAGTCTACGATTTAGTAGATTTATCGACGAGACCATTGACTATCATTTACCCGAATGCAAGGAAATTAGCTCCAAGTGTTCTGGCAGAAGATGGCTCGATTGGGATACGAATCACCACCGACCCTATTTGTCTAAAATTGATACGTGGTATGAGAAAACCATTGGTTAGCACCTCTGCCAATCTTTCCGGTGAAGATTTTGGGAAAAATTATGGTGAGATTTCAAAGGAAATAAAAAGCAAAGTAGATTTCTGTTTGATGGAAAGGGTCAATGAACAATTGAACTTTCCATCTCAAATTATCAAAGTTGATTTGGATGGAACTGTTCAAATAATTAGAAAATGAGGACGCATTCCCCTTTGATATCTGCACTCCAGACATCACAAAATATTATTCTAATCGATGCTAGTAACTCTAAAACCGCAAAAAGAGTATAGCGATTTCCATTTAAAAGACGCTTTATTCGTTGACACAAATACCGAATTGAGTAATACAGTTCAAGATCCGAAATTCGGTGGACGTCATCCTTTACCTTCACTTGAAGACTTTTTGTATTTCAATAGGTAAACTAGGTATTTGTTGGCAGAATTTTCTACTCACTTAGGAATTGAGGAAGTGCCAAGGACAGAAAACAACCCAGTCGATTCGTGGGTTCTACCTACTATCAAAATGAAATAAATTAAAGAGGATGACGACAATTCTCGATTTTTAATGATTGATGTTCGCGAATCAGAAAGATATAATGGTGATTTTGAACCAATCGACTTAATTGCAGCTCATATTCCGGGCACTATCAACATTCCGTTCAAAGAAAATTTAAATGAAAATGGATGTTTTTTGCCGGTTGATCAACTTCGAATTAAATACGAAGCGACTTTCTTGGATAAAGAAATGAGTGATGTGGTCGTTCATTGCGGATCAGGAATAACTGCCTGCCATTCCATATTAGCCATTTGTCATGCGGGTTTTGACTTTCCAAACCTATATGTTGGTTCTTGGAGCGAATGGAGCAGAAATTAGTCGAAGTAGGTATATTATCTATTACTAAATCGTTTGTATTTCAATAATTTAATGTCTAAAATAACATTTAAAAAACCACTTTGTCACCTCCGAAGAACTGACTATCTTTGCACCCGAAAATGAATTACGCTATACATCTTCAACACCCTGTTTTTAAGGTTGCCTCCCAAATTGTGACAGAAAATAATCTGGAAGCATATGTGATTGGTGGTTTTGTGCGTGACTTACTTTTAGATCGCCCTTCCAAAGACATCGATATAGTTGTTGTAGGAAATGGTTTGAAACTTGCTGAAATGTGCGGCGAAAAACTGCGGGTGAAGAAAGTTTCCTTTTTCAAGAAATTTGGAACAGCACAATTCAAATACAAAGATTTAGAAGTTGAATTTGTAGGAGCACGTAAAGAATCCTATCAACGTGATTCTAGAAAACCTATTGTCGAAAATGGAACCATGGAAGATGATCAAAACCGTCGAGATTTTACGATCAACGCGATGGCACTTTCACTTCATAAAGATAATTTTGGTGAACTCATTGACCCTTTCAACGGTATCGAAGATTTAGAAAAAGGAATCCTACGCACCCCGCTTGAACCTGAAAAAACGTATAGCGACGACCCTCTAAGAATGATGCGTGCCATCCGTTTTGCTTCACAATTAGACTTCAAAATCGAATCGAGTAGTTTAAAAGCGATTAAAGAAAATTCGGAAAGATTGCAGATTATTTCGATTGAAAGAATCATGGATGAATTGAATAAAATCATTTTAAGTCCTACGCCATCAAGAGGATTCAAACTCGCCTATTCGACCCATTTATTGCACCAGTTCTTTCCTGAATTAGTTGCCCTACAAGGCATAGAAACGATCCACGGAAAATCACATAAGGATAACTTCTTCCATACATTGGAAGTTCTCGATAACATTTCTGAAAATACGGACGATTTATGGTTGAGGTGGGCTGCGATAATGCACGACATTGCCAAAGCACCAACCAAACGATTCGATCAAAAAGTGGGATGGACTTTCCACGGACACGAAGATTTAGGTGATCGAATGACACCGAAAATTTTTACACGATTGAAATTGCCTCTCGATCACAAAATGAAATTCGTTCAAAAAATGGTGCGCTTGCATTTGCGTCCAATATCTCTGGTCCATGACCATGTAAGCGATTCTGCAGTGCGACGTCTACTTTTCGAAGCTGGAGATGATATCGAATCTTTGATGACTCTGTGCAATGCAGATATTACCTCTAAGAACGAAATGAAAGTCAAGAAATTCAAGAAGAATTTTGAAAATGTCGTTCAGAAGATGAAAGATATCGAACAGAAAGATCATGTGCGTAATTTCCAACCTCCAATAAGCGGCGAATTAATAATGAAGATTTTTGATTTGGGACCATGCGCCCATATTGGAAACATTAAGGCCGACATAAAAGAGGCTATTTTGGATGGTGAGATTCCAAATGAATACGAAGCGGCATACAAATTGATGCTGGAATTAGGTACTAAAATTGGGTTAAAAGCGTCTGATTCAGCAAGCAAATAGCCGAATAATATTGTAAATTTGTAACACCCAAGCAAGGGGCCAATTGAAATGAAGGGATTAAAATTTAGAGTTCTACTCGATAGTGAACAAAGCCAAGAAGTTTTTCGTGATATTCTAGTAAGCACCGAAGATACTTTTGAAGTGTTTTATGAAACGATAAAAAAGTCATTCAACTTCGCTGGACAAGAAATGGCTTCTTTTTATGTCTCCAATGAAGATTGGGATAAGGGCCATGAAATCAGCTGGATGGACATGAGGTATGATGAGTCTGACAAGGCGGACGAGCTCCCCACGGTTATGGCAACTGCCAAAATGAAAGATTTCATTTCTGACGGAGATCAAAAGTTTATTTTGGTATATGACTTTCTACGCATGTGGATTTTCCTAATCGAATTAATTGGTTACCAAGATGATGCGCCTAATTCCCCCGTGGTTTTAATGGCAATTGGCGAGGCCCCACTTGAAGATTCTAAACCGATTTCTAATGAGATTTTTGGTGGAGATGATGATTCCGATGACGACGACGACTTTGGTTTCGATGATATGGAAGATGGCTTCGATGAAGAAGATTTTAGCAATTTTGATGATTTTGAAATTTAATGGAAGGTAAAAAATGGGACGACCCTATCGGAAAAGGAATATTAGATTACGCTGAAAATTGCCGTCCTGGAGACATCATCGTAATGTCTGACATATGTGACGATGACATAATTCCTTTGGAAGTTTTGTTCCGCAAATTTGACGAAATGCCAGAATTAGAAAAACGCGCCTTGGAAGAATGTGACGGAAAAGTGCTCGATGTTGGCGCTGGTGCAGGTGCTCATACAACACATTTGATAAAAGAACTAGATATGGATGTTCAATGCATCGAAATTTCTCCTGGAGCGGTAGAATATTTGCAAGAAGCCGAAATTCCAGTTCGTCAGATTAACTTCTTCGATGTTAAGGATGAAAAATACGATACCGTTTTAATGCTTATGAATGGAATCGGCATTGCAGGAACTCTTTCAAACCTAGAGAAAACCTTGCTTCACGCAAAATCACTTTTGACGCCCAGCGGGAAAATAATTTGTGATTCCTCCGATATAAAATACTTGTATGAAGATGAAGACGGCTCAATGTTGGTCAATCTAAATGCGGAATACTACGGAAATTTTCGATTTAAGATGAAGTATAAATCAGAAGTTGGAACTTGGTTCGATTGGCTGTATGTAGATTTCGATACTCTTTTTCGAATAGCAAAAAAGGTAGGCCTTCACGCCAGCAAACTGTACGATGAGGACGATCATTTTCTGACTGAAATAAAAGTAGCTGAATAAATGAAGTTGATTATTTCCATTTTTTTTACTTTACTTTTTACCTTTTTATTCGCTCAAGGACAGGAAATTGATCCTAATGATTTACACAATTTATTTTGGAAAATTGAACATCCTGACAGCAAAAAGGTTGGGTATTTGTATGGAACAATTCATCTTATAGACAAAGATAAATTTGTGCTTCCAAAAGAAGTGAAGAAAAGAATCAGCAAAGCAGATGTTTTGTGCGTTGAAATTGAAGAATTGCAAGATCAAGAAAAGGCAATGGAATTATCCATTATGAAAGAAGGTCATATGACGGACATTTTGTCGAAAGTGCAACGTGATTCTGTTTACCATTATACAAAGACTGAATTTGGAATGGACTCGGCAACTTATGAGAAATTGATGGGCAAATTCAAACCACTCGTTTTTTCTCAACTTGCTTTCGCTAAATTATTGACTTCCACCAAAAGTTATGACCTCACAATAAGCGCTCTTGCAAAAGAAAACGACATTCCAGTGGTAGGGTTTGAAACTTTGGAAGAACAAATGGGCTTTTTCGATTCTATGTCTGATGAACTCAAGGTTGAATTGATCATGCAGACCGTCTGTAAAAACGATTCAAGTGAACAGGAATGGGAAAAAATGCAGAATCATTATTTGGACCAAAATCTTCCTGAATTGCTCAAATTCGGTGAGTTCAAAGGTGAAATGTCTACATTTATGAATACCACTATCAGCGAGAATAGAAACGTAACATGGGTAACTAAATTAGATCAAGAGTTCGACAAAAATGATTTATTCATTGCAGTTGGAGCTGCACATCTGCAAGGTGATAAAGGACTTGTTAATCTTTTAATGTCAAAGGGATATGTTCTTACTCCTATATCCATCCAGTTAAACTAAACACCATGAACCGATCATTAAAATTTCTAGTCGCATTATTTTCTATGGTACTTATCCTTTCCGCTTGCACTGGATATTCAAACTCCCAAAAAAAAGCCTTTGATGAAAAATTACAAGTTTTCATGAAAAAAGAAAACTTACAATTAACTAAAACAAGTTCAGGTGTTTATTATAAAATTGTAACCAAAGGAAAAGGACCCATCATCAAATACAACGATAAAATTAGGGTGATGTACACGGGTAAAAATATGGATGGGACAGTCTTCGACGAAAAAACAACACCAATCGAATTCAACCTAAAAAACCTATTGCCTGCTTGGAAAGAAATCTTGATTGGACAACCTGCTGGAAGCATTTTTTATATAGCTACTCCGCCACAAATGGGGTATGGATCTCAACAAGTCGGAGATTTACTGCCGAACAGTTGTCTTTTCTTTGAAATCAAGGTTATGTCAACTTTATAAATCTTCACCTTGACTTATTGACTATTTTACTTGCCTTAACCAATACAAAACTCTACTTTTGAACTCGATTTTTAAACAGACAATATAACACAAATGAGCGTACTCGTTAATAAAGATTCCAAAGTAATTGTTCAAGGATTCACTGGAAGTGAAGGAACTTTTCATGCTGGTCAAATGATTGAATTCGGAACCAACGTTGTTGGAGGTGTTACTCCCGGTAAAGGTGGTACTTCTCATCTTGACCGCCCAGTGTTTAATACAGTTTCTGAAGCTGTTGAAAAAACAGGAGCTGATGTTTCGATTATTTTCGTTCCGCCTGCATTTGCAGCCGACGCTATTATGGAATCAGCTGCTGCTGGTATCAAAGTAATTGTTTGTATCACGGAAGGAATTCCTGTTGCAGACATGGTAAAAGCAAAAGAGTATTTGAATGGATTGGATACAAGATTGATTGGACCAAATTGTCCGGGAGTCATTACTGCTGGTGAAGCGAAGGTGGGCATTATGCCAGGATTCGTTTTCACAAAAGGAAAAATTGGAATTGTTTCAAAATCAGGAACTTTGACTTATGAAGCAGCTGATCAAGTGGTGAAAGCTGGCTTAGGAATTACAACTGCAATTGGAATTGGTGGTGATCCAATTATTGGAACAACTACTAAAGAAGCAGTTGAATTATTAATGAATGATCCAGACACAGACGGAATCGTCATGATTGGAGAAATTGGCGGAAACCTTGAAGCAATTGCTGCTCGATGGATTAAAGACAATGCTAGAAAACCAGTAGTTGGATTTATCGCAGGTGAAACAGCTCCAAAAGGACGAACAATGGGTCACGCCGGTGCAATCGTAGGTGGTGATGATGATACCGCAGAAGCAAAAAAACGCATCATGCGCGAATGTGGAATTCACGTGGTTGATTCTCCAGCTCAAATTGGTCAAAAAATGAAAGAAGTTTTGGGCGTTACTGCTTAAATTCAAAAGATTTAATTGAACGGAGGGTCTTAATATAGTTCCTCCGTTTTTTTATGTCATCATTTTTTTCAATTTAATCATTTAGTTTTTTTGCATGAAATTCTTTTCTTAATTTGCACCCCTGATAATCAACAAGGTAAAATTTTACACTTATGAGGATAATACAAGTATCATTGCCTCTCCTTTTTACAACTATAATTTCATGCACTTCGGATACCGATACATCCAAAAAAAATGAATCTACTTTAACCAAAAGCGAAGGTTCGTGTGAGACTTTATGGGCAAATATGGCGCCTGAAAAAACGTTGAAAATAGGGCTATTAAAGGAGGTTTTAAGCGAAAACAAAGAACTTGCAGGAGACAACAAAAAATTAATGCAAGGTCTTCTCGATAAATTAGAAGCTACGATTGATGCTGCTGATTTAATTATGGCTATTGATGAACCTTTGTTCCCTATTTATCGATTGAAGAAAAATCAAATTGGAATTATACGCAAAGCTGGTTCGATTGAAATAGACGGTGAGTTTATAGACAATGCAAAAGAACATGAAATCCTGCAAGAGAACTTTGCGTATCAGAGTATAGATAGCATGGGTGTTTTGGTCAATTTTCCGGAAGAGTTTTCAGAATTATTCAACGACAATCCTCCATCGATCAACTATTATTCAATATCCCGAAAATCTCGATGTAAGCTGAAAAGTTTGAGTTTTCTGGACGATCAATGCCTGACGTACTACCAATATGACCTGAACTTGACTGATGCACAAAATAAGGACAGTATACTTTTCGGTTCAAAACTATCGCTCGATCTCGATTTTGGTTCTTTTCCAGAAATTGACAAAGCATTGAAATCACAATACACTGGAAATTGCATGGATTGTCCAAGTAATTATCCCGATCAAAAAACATTCGCCAATCTAAAAGGAACGACCAATGTTTACTTCACTTTTGCTGATTCGTTTCCAGTGAACACAAAACTTGCTGCTCCCTCACGTTCACTTGTGATGAAAAAGAAAGACGGTAAAATAATTACCCTATGGTCATCTGAACTAGATCTTTCTGGTTGCGGCTGCAATTAGTCGTAAGAACTACTTGAACCTTCTTGGGCGCTATAGTCTGAAAAGGATTGATCGCTTTCATAATAGTAAATCATCACCTGAGCTACATCACGAAGAAAATTGATTTTGCCTACTTCAAAACGATTAATATTTAAACCAGTTCGCGCCACCAAATCAGCCATCATTTCATCATGGCTTTCTGGCTTAATGAGATCAATTCGCTCATAAACTATCGTTTTTCTAGTTTCATGTTTCAACAACCATAAATACTCAAGTCCAGCCGTTAAAAGAATCATTACTCCATTTACAACAATCACCTCTAACAAGGAGATATTGTTGCTCGCCAAGGAATTTATCACAGAAAGTCCAATCACCAAAAACAAATAGGTCATTTCCTTTATTTCCACTGTATTGGTTCGGTAACGGATGATGCCGAAAATGGCGAACAACCCCAGCCCCATTCCCGTATCTATGTCTAGTTTTTTCAAAGAGAAACAGATGAAAAAAGTAATTATACCAATGATATAATAGGTAAACAAATAATCTTTACGCTTGGTTTTCGGGTAGTATAAATACCGTATGACCACGGTCAAAACGAACAAATTTATTGCTAGTCTCATCAACAGCGTATATACATCGGTATCAAAAAATACCCATCCTAAACTGTCCTCAATTGCTTTTCCGCCCATGCTTTTACGTAATTTTTTCTATTTTCAACATCTTCTCTTTGAACATGTTGTGTTTCAATTTTCCTTTATAAATACTTAAAGATCCTATACAATACTTACTTAAGCGATAAGGCCGTTTGCCCATACTTCGCATTATTTGATTGAACTGTCCATGACGGTCAAAACGCTTTTGTTTCAGCTCCAAAATAACCAAGCGATGATACTCTTGCCTTTTATCTTCCCAAGAAAAACTTAGCTCAATGTCTATCGTTAGTCTTTCTTTTCGAATCAAATCTACTAAGGTGATTCGGCGATAACGATTCATCATACTGGCGTGCAACGGACCAGTTTCTTTAACAATTTCAGTCACAAACTCTTCTGATTCTGGAGACAACACTTTTTCGAACCCGCCCAAACGCATTCTTTTCTTAATCACCCGCCCCTTCTTTCGGTGCTTCACCTCTAAAAAAAACAAACCGCTTTCAACATAATTCCGAATTCGAACTTTGAACCGTTCTTCTCGCCCATTGTGATGAGCATTAAAAAAACTGAATTTTTCATCGTCGAAATACATACTCTCGTATGTGGACATTCTAAGCCCATCAATATCAACTATTGAATATAAGTCTTTCAGTTTTTCTAATAAATTGGGTAATTCGTCGATAGAAATCGCAAACTTCGTATCGACTCTGTCCATCAAGCGAACAGCATCCATCTCCAATAGTGAAATGGAATCGAAGATTTTAAGTTGCGATTCTATGTTAAGCATATGTTAAACAAAGATAATTTTTCTATTCAAAAACTTTGACTATTTTTTAATTCGTTTCCTTCGTTTAAACAATCCATTAAATCTATTTTATTTTTTTAGGGTTCCTTGTCGGTTCTGTCGCATCTGTTAGACAAGAATTTAAAAGTACAATTATTTTTTAATTCT
>ERZ1048068.334-NODE-334-length-43627-cov-11.891765_pt1 | contig 43627 bp, 59 predicted proteins | sample MGYA00383098_ERZ1048068 | MGnify/ENA primary metagenome ERZ1048068 (study PRJEB29581, sample SAMEA5548368) | metagenome | biome: marine; feature: coastal; material: water | depth 1 m | study: Short-term variability in the microbial, nano- and picoplankton...
CCAACATCACTGCTCAGATCAACCCTACTGAAGCCGCTGGTGTGCCTTGGTAAATCATGCGTTACTTTGTGTTGTTTGCCTTGATGATTTTATCACTGTCTGGACTTGCTCAGACTAGGGATCAAACTGAAGGTGAAGTAGAAATAGAAGGACTGCCTTCTGAATTACCGGACAACACACAGGAAGGTGATCTGAATAGTAATACGCAGGTAAACGGAGATAATACTTCTGGCAGCTATAATACTAATAAAACCTATAACGGTGCAGGTTCTAGTGGTATGCCAGTAAACACAGCAATCAGTCCAAGCCTTATGTCTAACGGATCTGAAAGCTGTCTCCAAAGTACTACAGGGGGCTTACAGCTTTTAAGTGTTGGCGTTTCTTCAGGGAGATATACACAAGATATTGAGTGTAATCGCCGTAGAGACGCCATAACTTTAAGCAACATGGGAATGAAAGTAGCGGCAGTATCGCTAATGTGTCAGAACCCAAACGTATGGAGGGCTATGTTTATGTCTGCTACGCCTTGTCCTATCGTTAAAAGCGGTAAATTAGTTGTAGGCAGAAGTGCTTTACTTGAAATAAAACAAAACCCTGAGTTGCATATTTCTGACTACTCAGACAATAAAGACTTTTACGATAGCTTACTAGGAGTAGGTACGAATGAATCAACTGAGGTTGAAAGCACTGTTAGTGTCTCTGATCGTTTCCGCACCAGCGCACAGTAACGAAATTGATACTCTAGTTAACGCATCCCAGTCTATACGAGATAGTTTTAAGTATGGTATTCAAGCTGTTGGTGGTATGCAAGCGTATACTTCTCAAGGAAAAATAGCTCCTACAGGCACAGTACAAGGCGGCAAGATTAGTTACGACCAATCTGATGCATACAATCAAGCCCTAGCAGCAGTACAAAACACAGTTTATACATACAATCCCGGCGCCCAAGAATACTTCGACAATCAAGCCGACCAAGCCATGAGCGAAGTAAACACAGCAGTAGATACGTTTGTTGAAGCTAGTCAAGCTGTAATAGAAGTAGTTGTTGTAAATCAAATGGCTGAAGATGCTCAGAATGCTGGTGATGAGCGTGGAGCTATGGCACTTCAAGAATACATTGAAGCCAATGACGTTGTTCTAGCAGACGCAGAAGTAGATTTTTATAACGAGTCTTTAGAAAACGTAGAGTCAGCGGCACAAGTTGCAGCAGCTTATTTTGCTGTAGCTAATGACGAAGACTTAATATCTTCAGCAGATGACATGGCTTATGACGTTCGTGTTACATATCAAGAAGCAGCCACATCGTTTTTTGACGTTGCCACACAATCTATGTGGGTTTCATTTGACGGTGGTACAACTATACAAGGTTTAACACTTGGTGGATACTTTGTAACTGTTGAGTCTATTCTTATTGAAGGAGAAGAGACAGAGTTTTTCAGAACATCGCCCGAAGGTGGTTGCTGGTTTGCTTTAGACTATGAGGCATGTATCAATGGCCCTGTCTGAGTTAGAACTAAACATAGGCGGTCAGTCGTTCAAGGGCGTTTATGTTGCGGTAGTTGTTTCTTTTGCATCAACTATTGCTGGAGGTATTTGGACAGCCAGTGAGTTCTTTAGTCGCTTAGAGGCTCAGGAAGTCGCTGTAGCTGAAGCTGGAGTTACCGCTACTACCCTAGAGGCTAGGTTTGAAGATTTGCGTGAGAGTCAATCTACAGCCTTACAAGGCTACGAAGTCATTATATCTAACATGCAACAAAGCCTCGAAGACAATGACGTAGCAAGTCTACAAGGAAAGCTGGCTGAACTAGGTACAAACCTTGAAGCCATTATGAAAGCACAACAGGATTTACTAGACTTACGAGATCGTGTGGCTGCTGTAGAAAAAAGTAATTCAGAATCTGTACTTAAAGTAGAAAACAGAGTTGAGTCGCTAAAGGACACAAGTGAGCGTCTAAAGCGTATACAAAAAGAAATAGATGATCTATGGCTTGGCCTAGATTCTTTAGCGAACCCACTAGGATAAAAAGATGTCAAAGACTGAAGAACTATTAGCACGTATCGAAGGCCACGAAAAAGAATGTGCTGTTCGTTATGAAATGATTCAACGACAGTTAGATTCTGGAGTTAAAAGATTCGATAAGCTAGAAAGAATGGTCATGTCTATTTATCCATTTATTATAGCAAGTATTGTATTTGCGGAGTATTTTCGATGAAGTTTGATGTTATTAAAGGTATATTAGGCGAAATAGCCCCTACGATTGGAACAGCCCTTGGTGGTCCTGTTGGTGGTGCGGCAGCGAGTATGTTAGCCGATGTGTTGGGTTGTGATCCTACGCCACAAAAAATTGAAAAAGCTCTTGCACAAGCTACACCAGAACAGCTAGCAGAAATTAAAAAAGCAGAATTAGACTTTGAAGTTCGCATGAAAGAACTAGAAGTAGACGTGTTTGCCTTAGAGACAAAAGACACGCAACACGCTAGAGAGTCATTTAAAGAAGATTGGACTGCGCGAGCTATTGCGCTTATTTCTGTTACGCTTTTTGGTGGATACATTCTTTTAGTAACAGTACAACCGCCAGATGCGAATGACGACGGTATTGTAAATCTTGTATTAGGCTACCTTGGAGGCATCGTGTCTTCTGTAGTTAGCTTTTACTTTGGCGCTAGTAAGTCAGGGTCTAAGTAAAAGACCTATAAGGGAGAAGTAAGAAATGTCGAACAAAAGACAAAACAGAAATACTAAAAAGTTTAAGAAATCTGCTGCTTCTCAACGGGCGCGTGAGCCTATGCGTCGTGGCGGTTCATTTACGCCTCAAACTATATCAGAAGATAAAAAGCGAGGGCGTCAACCAAAAAGACCTGCTGGGCAAACAGATGGAATAAATCCTAATCCTACTAAAGGATTGCCTCCGCGAACAACGGCTGGTCCTAAACCAACAACAACTAAAAATCCTGCTCCTCGAACTACTGCCGGTCCAAAACCAAACCAAGATTTTGAAAAAATAGCTGACCCACGAACTACTGCGGCGAGACGCTCAACATCTCCCGATAGTGCAGTATTGCCTCCTGATAGTAGTGAACTGACACAAGGCTCACCAGACACTTCTACTTCGAGTTATCAAGAGGGTCGACGACGACAAGAAGAAGCCGCTGCTGCCGCTGCCGCTGCTGCTCAAACTTCAGGTTATGCAAATACAGACACAAACGGAGACGGTATTCCAGATGTTTATATTCCGGGAAACACGGCTGGTTCTGGTTTAGGACAAGGAACTCCTACTGATGCTCCTATTGATTTAGCTATTAATTTACCAACTCGTCCTGACCTTCAACAAATAGAAGTAGCTCAATTAGAAGCTGGTCCAGATTCAACTGTATATCAAATGGCTGATACAGGCTCTGCAGAAGCTACAAAAGGTCAAGCGTTTGCTGCTACTGCTGCTAGAGACGTTGTAACAAGGGTAGCAGAAACTCCTAAAGATGTTAAAGCTGCTCAAATGGAAGCAGCAGTTGCAAGAGGAGTAGCACCCGGAGAAGCAGCAAGAGGCCAAGTAAGTGATGAGGCAATTGCAAAAGTAGAAGAAGGCACTATTACTCAACCTGCTGTTGCGGCTGAAAGAGATCGAAGAGCCGAAGTAGAGGCAAGAGCTAGGGCAGCACAAAGACCAAAAGCAAAAGACTACGCAGAAGCAGCTACAGAAGGTGTTCCAGCTGAAATAGAAGACATTGAAGGTCCAGCAGTTATTACACGCGAAGGCGCTACAATTTCTAAAGCTGAAGTAGATCGATTAGGAGAAATAGCTCAAGGTCGTGGTATAGATCTTAAAGATCTTCCAGAATATAAAGATGTAATTCAGAAGCGTGTTGCTCAACAAGGTGAGGCGGTTACAGCCCAGTATCGTAGTCGTCTTGGAGAAGCGCCAGAAGCTGTTGCAGCACAAGCAGAATTTGTTGGTGTAGAAGACACACCACAAGCTCGTCAACAACGTATTGAACAGTTTGATTCTTTTGATCCAGCAAAGCGTGAAGCATATACAAGCATGGGAGTTGATGCTCCTGAAGCTGCTCAAATGGAAGAAGTACGTAAAGCTTCTGCAGCAAGCCGTGAAGCTATTACAGCAGACTCTTCACCCGAAATGATTGCAGAGCAAACAAATCTTGACAATCTTCCAACATATCAAATGGCTGCAAAACGTACAGCACAAGTTGCTGAAGCCGCTCAAGGCATTGCTACTCAATTAGGCGGCCAACCTGCAGTAGATCTTGAAGGTCGTGAAGCCATTACGGGAACAGCCCCTGTAGGCGATGCTGCTCAAATTGGTGGTATCCCGACAGCACAGGCCGCACAAATGCAGGCGGTTACAGGCCAAGAAAGACGCATGGCCGCAGCTGACATGGCAACTGTTGTGGTTGAGATGCCTCCAGAAGTTACTGCCGCAATCTCAGAAGATCCTGCAACCGTTGAAGCCCAGCTAGATACAGGAGCAGATCCTCAAGTTACAGCGGCTGTTGCAGCACTCCCAGAAGAAGCTTTAGTTTCTACACAAATGGAAGGTCTTCTTGCTGGAATGGAAGAAGGTAAAACTCCTTTATGGGCAAAGCCTGCAGTAGATGCAATTAATGCTCAGATGGCTTCAAGAGGCCTTAGCACATCTACTGTTGGTCGAGATGCTTTGTTTAATGCTATTATTCAAAGTGCATTGCCAATGGCTCAAAGCAATGCTCAAGCTCTTCAGCAACGTGCGGCACAAAACTTAAGCAACGAACAACAAGCAAACCTCGAACAGTCTAGACAAATTGCTAGTGTTCGTATGCAAAATCTAGCTAACCGACAAACTGCTGCATCTCAAACAGCACAGATGGCACAGCAGATTAAAGTACAGCAAGGCGAGTTCCGTCAGCAAGCAGGAATGCTTACAGCCCAACAAGAACAGCAATCTCGCATGGCTGATGTGCAGTTTCAACAACAACAAGCACAACAAGAATCTGCACAGCGTCAACAGGCTGCTGTACAAAACTTGTCTGCTTCACAGCAAATGGAGCTTGCAAATCTTCAAGCCATTAACACTTCTGCCGCTCAAAACTTAAGTGCAGAACAACAGACACGACTTGCAACTTATCAAGCTCAAGTTAATCGTACTATGCGTCAGGCTGAACTTCAGCAAGACATGGATAAAGCAAATCTTAGTACAGCCCTTCAGGTTGAATTAAAGAATTTGTCGGAACAAAACTTAGCTGCTCGTGATACAATGTCTGCAGAAAACCAAGAAAGACTAACCAATCTTAATGTTCTTGTAGATTTTAAAAAGACGAATGCACAGCTTGCACAGCAGATGGATCTTGCAAACTTATCGTCTAATCAACAAACACGACTTGCAAATCTTTCTGAAAGAGCTGCAGCAGACTCTGCAAACTTTACAGAAGCTAATCGTTTTGAGTTAACTCGTTTACAAACTTACACTCAGTTCATGGCACAAAACACACAGCTTAGACAACAAGCTGAATTAGCTAATTTAAGCTCAGAAGAAAAAATTACTCTTGCAAACTTGAGTGCAGAAAATCAAGCGTCTTCTGATAATTTAAACGCGTCTCAGCAAGTTGAGTTAGCTAACTTGAATGCCCGACTTCAAGAAGCTAGTCAAAATGCTCAAATGCGTCAGCAGATTATTACACAAGACTTTAGTCAAAGTCAACAAACAGAACTTGCAAATCTTGAATCTTTAAATCGTGCTGGTTCTGAAAATCTTAGCGCTGAACAGCAGACTAAATTAACACAGTACAATGCACAAGTCAACCGTAAGATTCGACAAGCAGAACTTAATCAGCAAACTGAAGGCGCAAACCTTGATGCTAGGGTTAAAGTTGAACTGTCTGAGCTTACAGAGCGTAATGCTACTTCTCGTGCAAACATGTCAGCAGAGCAACAAACACGTCTTGCAAATCTTAATACGCTTGTGGATTTCCGAAAGACTGATGCTTCTTTTGCACAGCAAATGGACATGGCTAACTTGGCTAACGAGCAACAGATGGAGCTTGCTAATCTTCAAGAAAGGTCTTCGGCGGATGCTGCAAACTTTACTGAAGAAAACAGATTCCGTATGCAAGAGTTGAACAACTATGTTCAGGTCATGTCACAGAATGAACAGATGTTACAGCAAGCAGACCTTGCGCGTCTTAGCATGGAGGAGCGTGTCTCTCTTGCTAATCTTGATTCTCAGAATCGTGCAGATTCAGAGTCAATGTCAGCAGAAAATGTTGCAGAGCTTCAGCAGTATGAAAAGCGTATGCAGGCGGCTCAGACTAATGCACAGTTAGCACAACAAATGGGCATTGCAAATCTCAGCAATCAACAGCAAGCCTCAATGTTTAATGCTCAAATTAATGCTAACATGGACATGCAACAATTTGATGCTAACCAACAGGCGGCTATGGCTAACAGTCAGTTTATGCAATCAATGACCATGAAGGACTTTGATGCCCGTCAACAGTCTGTTATGCAAAATGCTTCAGCACTAGCCTCTATGGACATGGCAAACCTTGATGCTCGTACACGCATTGCAGCACAGAATGCTCAAGCATTTTTACAGATGGACATGTCTAATTTAAGTAATGATCAACAGATGGCTGTTATGAATCAACAACAGGCCCAACAAACAATGCTGTCTAATCAAGCAGCTGAAAATGCTTCACGACAATTTAATGCTTCTAGCGAACAACAGGCCGATCAGTTTATGGCTAGTTTAGCTGCTCAAACACAACAATTTAATGCAGCACAAGTAAATGCAAATCGACAGTTTAATGCGTCAGAGAGAAATCGTATTTCGGCTCAAAACGCTCAAAACTCTACACAAGTATCTCTGGCTAATGCACAAATGTCAACAGAAATTAGTAAATTTAATTCTCAAATGGATCAACAGCGCGAACAGTTTAACACTGCAAATCGACAAGCTATTGAGCAAGCAGACGTTGCATGGAGACGACAGTCTAACACAATTAATACTGCAGCGCAAAACGCAGCTAATCAGCAAAACGCTATGAACGCCTTTAATCTTGACATGTCAGAGCTTCAGTTTCTTTGGCAAGAAGTTCGTGATAATGCAGCATACACACGACAGGCTTATGAAAATGAGCAAACTCGAAAAACTCAACTGTTAGCCACGGCTATTGGAAATGAAGCGGCTGCTAGTGGTGAAAAAAACTCGACAACTACAAGTAGTATTGTTAGTATGGTTGAAAGACTATTAAGGACCGGAGGTTAATAATGGGATTTTTATCTAAAATCGGTAAAGGTTTAAAGAAAACTTTTAAAAAAATTGGTAAAGGAATTAAAAGTGCTTTTAAGTCTATAGGTAAGTTTATGGACAAGATTGGCATTGTTGGTCAAATTGGCTTATCTTTATTGTTGCCGGGTATTGGAGCCGCTTTAAGTGGTATGTGGGGAAGCGTTGTAGGAGGGCTACAAGCGTATGGAGGAATAGGCTCTACTATTGTTAATGGTGCTGGGAATTTTCTTGCTAAGGCGACTAGCATTGCTAATACAATTAGTAAGCCTTTTACTACAATTACTGAGGGCGTTAAGAATGTTGTAGGTGAAACACTTAAGGCTGGTGCTAATGCGCTTGGTGTAGACACGGCTCTTTTAAAAGCAGGGGAAACGTTTGGTTCAGAGTATTTAACTAAATTAGGGACTAGTATTGGCGAGGCTAATCTTACATCAATTGGAGAACAAATTACAGGGACTGGTAAAGCATTTTTAGAATCATTTTCTGGAGGTGGTGTAGACCCAGCAGGTGCTTACGAGCAGGCTCGTCTTAAGGCTACAACTGCAAGTCCTGCTGAAATTGCAAGTGTAACACCTCCTACACCACAATTTGCTGATCCAGATTTAGCGACGCCTGATATGCCTGCTTCTATGAGTGAGGTTAAGGTGACTGGGAAAATGCCGGATTCTTTATTGTCGCCAAATGTTGATTTGACTCCCCCCGCAGTTGGTGATCCTTCTGCTGTAGTTAATCGTAAGCTTTCAGTACAAGCAGAAGCTAGTCTTGATAGTGCTTTTGATGAAGAGTATAATTCATCCTTTACACCAGCAGAAAACAAAGCTATGCGTTCTGGTGATTATAGTGCAATTAAAAAAGCAGCTGATCCAGAGTCTTTGTTTGACAAAACAATTCGTTTAGGTCGAGAAAAGATTCAGGAGCTTCCGGGCGAAGCCATAGACAAACTTGGAAGTACTATTACAGATATGCCTTCTCAGTATGCTATGAAGCTTTCTGGACTTAGACCAGATCCAGTATACAATCAAACTTCATACGCTACTGTAGTCCCTACAATTCAAGAAGCTCCAATGGTAGGTTCACAAGGAACTATAGACCCTGTACAGTATGTTGCAAATAACCAACAGTCTATGGGTTTACAGCCTTTTGGCTTTAATGCCAACATGTATAATGAAGCAACATACTTAACTGCAATGCGTAAATACGGTCTTGCATAAGGGACAATAAAATATGAATGAAGAATATAATAAGTTGGTTTTAACGGGTGGCAGGCCTATTCCGGGTCAGAGCCTAACAAGTGATCCTTCAAGTCCAGCGCCTTATGAAAAACCGCCACAGTATACTTCAGTTCATGAAGCTTCTGAAGAAATATTTGCAGGTCTTATTGAAGAAGAAACATACAAAGAAATTATGGGTTTACTATCTGATGATCTTCCCACTATGGATATTGTACAAACTATTTTATTTGCTGGGTTTAAAGAGGGCAAGTGGAATCCTGACTTGATGTTAATGCTTGTAGAGCCAGTAGCTTATATGATTCTTGCTCTTGCTGAACGTGCGGGTATTGATCCAAAAATCTATCAAGGCGAAGAAGAAGACGAAGCTGAAGAGCGTGTATTTGGTGTTGAACTAAAGAAAGAAAAAGTAGCACGAATTAAAAAGCTAGCTGCTCTTGGTAAGACACCTTCGAGTGCTATTACTGAAGAAATGGTAGAAACTATTGAACAACTGCCTGTATCAGAAATGCAAAGCTTAATGGAACGTCCTACAGAAACACCACCGCCTGCTGAAGAAAGTTTGATGGCACAGCAGCCCGTACAAGAGGAAGAAGTATAATGGCTATTCAACAGTTTGGTGAGTCTCTTTTAGGAGATATTCGCAAAAGACGACAAGATGAAGAACGACGGAATAGAAAGCGAGCAGACCGAGAAGCATTGTTAGGTCTTGGCGTTAATCTTGCGGCCAAAGTAGGCAATGAAATGCTTGCTAATAAGGCTCAAGATTTTCTTAAAAAAGAAGAGTTTGTGCTGGCGCAACTTGCTCAAAATAAAGCTCTTGATTATACCGCTCAATTAAACTCCCATCGCAATGCGCTTGAACAAGGTGGTGAAGGCTATTCTGCTGGAGATACAGTAGGTTATGCAATGTATAAACTACGTCCTGAATTTGAAGCTCGTGCAAAAGAAACTTTATCTAATACATATACAAACGATTTAACTGCTTACAATGCTAAGGTTCGTCAAGAAACACAAAAGTTAGCAGAAAAGTGGGCCGAAGACTATAATAAGGCTATTCTTTTGGCTGATGAAGTTTCTAATAAAGATTCTTATGAAGCAATGGTAGCATTGAATGCAACAAAAGTTAAACCTACTAATATTGGTGGGTATGTTACAAGAGGAATTTCAAGTCTTTTTGGTGGTAAATCAGAAGAAGAATTTGAGCAAGAAGCCTTTGAAGCTATTGCTGACGAAATGGAAGATGCTGAAGAGCTAACTACGTTTATGTCAACATTTAAAAGTTTTGGTGATATGACACGAGCGTATGAGTTTACTAAACAAATTTTTCCTGAAGCTGCTTTTAGTCCAGATAAAACAAAAACAATAGTAGAAGTTCCTGAGATTAAAGTAGTAGACGATAAAATTTTTGTTGGTAAAAAAGTAAAGACAACGGATCTTATAACTAACGATGTAAAAGAAGAAGTTGTTTTTGACACAGACGAAAACAATAGGCCTGTTCCTTTAGTAGATACAACTAATCCAGAAGAAGCTTTATTCAAACTATTAAAGCAAAAAAACGACACATTTAATTACGGTATACGGGCGCAACAAATGTTAACTGCTCCAGCATTTGAAGGCTTTATGACGCAAGCAAGGGCCATGAGCTTAAAACCTGAAAATCCTGACAGTCTTGCTGACTATGAAGAAATTGGAAAATTGTTTGCGGCTTGGCTGCCCGGAAACGCCCAAGATCCGTTTAAAGAGCAACTACAAAAAGGATTAATAGAAACAACAACTACAGGAATTATTACAACTAAAGTTGCAGGAAAACAGTTAGAAGGAACCGACGAAGAAAAAAGAAACGCGATAAGCGATATTTTATTAAATGTTTTAATAGGTACTGATCTAACTATGAATAGATATGGAGAAAGCACAGACCCAAAAGCTCCAGAAGTTCGGGACTTTAATGATTTAATGCAACAAACTTTTAGATCTAATAATCCATATATCTCTAGATAAATTAGGAATAACTAAACATGGCCAGAACCGTAATAACTCCTGACGGTGAAATGTATGGAAATGTTCCAGACAATTACACCGATGAGCAAGTGTTTCAAATGCACTTGGAAGCAAAACAAGAAGGTATAATTATTGGATCTGTTTCTGTACCTTTATCAAAAGTAAACTTACCTGAAGTAGAGGAAGAAGAAGAGCCAGAAGTTCAAGTTCCAGAAGCTCCTGTTGTTGAAGAGCCAGAAGAAGAAGAAAGTGGTGTTGCTACAGACATTGCTAGGGGATTTACTAAGTTTGGCTCTTTTGTACCTAAGCTTGCAACAGATGTTTTTGGAGTTCCAAAAGGTTTTGAAAGCCAAGAACAATTTGTAGGGCAAACTAGAAAAGCTTTTTCTGAACTTATTACCGATTTTATTCCGGGCGTTGAGCCTGAAGATATTGTAACTGAAGAAGGTAAAGTAAAAGAAAGAGGCCTTACTGGTACAGTAGTAGAAGCTGCACCCTATCTTATAGGTGGAAGTGTTGTTGCAGGATCAAAACTTATAGCTTCATTACCCGCTATTACAAGGGCTGCTACAACTGCAGGGTCTTTAGGCGCTTTAAATCAGTTACTGTACACAGGAGACGCTAACGATACTATATTTAGAAGTTTAGAAGATTCTGAGCTTTTAGAAGCTAATCAAGCAGCGCAAGATTTTGTAGAATTTATGTCTATTGATAAAGATGATACAGTCCTTGAAGAAAGAATTAAACTTACTGTAGATAATGCTGTAGCAGGAGTAGCAGGATATGGTCTTTTTAAAGGCCTTGTTGTTGGAAGTAAAGCTGCTGGAAAACTAAAAAAACCTTTAGAGCAGCTGACTAAATCAGAACAAGCAGAAGCAATTATGGATGCTTTAAAAGAAACTCGATCTAAAATTAAAAAGCCTAAGTTTTTAAACTCTAAAATAGACTATACTGATATAGACGACGATGCTTTACAGGTTTTAGAACAAACAGCGCTTAAGTCAGACGGCCTTACTGCCCTAGCCACTAGCGGTCCTTTGCGTCAGTTTTTTCAACAAGTGTTTACTTCTCGCGGATATTGGTCTCCAAAAGCCTTTAGTGCTTTTAATGATTCACAATATGCTGAACGACAGATAGTTAGTCAGGCGGAACATATTTCTAATCGATTGCAGAAAGCTTTAAATAGTTTAAATGATGGAATTAAAACTAAAAGAGCTACAACCCTTGTCCAACGTGCTTTATCTGAAGATTTAGATTTTGCACCTGATATGTCTTTAGATCAGCAAATTAAATTTGTTTCTCAAAAATATAAAATAAATTCAGACATTGCCACAGAAGTTGTAAACGCTCGTAATTTAATTGATGATTTATCTGCTAAGGTTTTAAACTCTAATGTACCTTCTGCTGATTTTAAAGAAGCTATTTTAGATAACATGGGGATGTATATTAGAAGATCTTACCGCCTTTATGAAGATGCAGGATATCGTCCTTCATCCGCTGTTCTTCAAAATGCAAGAAACTATTTTAGGGAGCAAGCAGAAAAGCAAGGAATAAAAGATTTAAAAGACATTGAAGATTTTGCTACGAATAAAATTCAAGGTATTCTTGATACTAAAAAAGGTAAAGCACTTGAAAGTTATTATGGAAAAGTAAACAAAGTTAACACTCAAATATTAAAACAGCGAGGCGACATTCCTTTAGCCGTTCGTCAGCTTATGGGTGAAGTAGAACAACCTTCAGAAAATATTGTGTTAACAGTTTCGAAACTTTCTAAGCTTACTGAAAATAATAGATTTTTTAATGAGCTTAATGAGCTAGGTACTAATAAATATATTTTTACTGAGTCTACTTCTACTAGAGGTGCAACCGTTGAAATAACCGGTACGAATTCAATTTTAGATGGTAAGTACACAACTCCAGAAATATTATCAGCTATTAAAAATAAAGAATCTCATTGGGGCTTTCTAGATTCTGGCTTATTTAGAGCCGGTGCGCAAGTAAAAGGTTTTTCTCAAAAAATGAAAACCGTGTATAGCCACATGACGCACCTTAGAAACTTTGGTGGTGGACTTCAGTTCGGTATAGCAAACGGCATAAATCCTTTTTATGGTGCAAATCAAACTAGAAAGTTACTGTGGAACGAGATAAAATCAGGCGGTGATGCTGCACTAGACGGCATGTATGAGCGGTATCTTCGTTTAGGCGTTATTAACACTAATGTTAGGGTAAATGAATTTAGGGCGCTTTTAGAAACTGGTTTTCAATCTGATGCTGATAACTTTATGTCTAATATTGCTAAGAGGTTTGGGGGTACAGTCTTACCTGACAAAGCTTATGTTAAAGGAGCTAAAATTGTTGAAGGCATTGACGACGGTCTTACAGACGTTTACATGGCAACAGATGATTTTTTTAAAATAAATTCGTTTGAAAAAGAACTCGAAATTTTAAAGAGGGCAAAACCAAATGAGGCTCTTGAAGTATTAGAAGAAGAAGCAGCTAATATTGTTAAGAATACTATGCCTAACTATGATCGTGTACCAAAAGGGATTAAACAGTTTAGATATCTTCCTTTTGGTAACTTTGTTTCTTTTCCTGCAGAAATATTAAGAACTTCTGGACATATTGTTACACAAAGCGCTAAAGAAATAAGCTCTGGAAATGCAGTTTTAATGAAAAGAGGGGCCGCAAGACTTGCTGGATTTAGTGCTTCGATGACTGGGTGGAGTGCAGTATCAGATGCAACATATCGATGGGCTGGTTTTGATGAAGAAGAGCAAAAAGCAATTCAAAAACTTTCTGAAACTCCTTGGTCTCAAGCTCCCAGAAATGTTGTGCGCTTTGGCGATACAATTTATACCAACGATACTCAATTTATTGACTCATATAGTACAGTTAAAGAGCCGTTTGCAGCAGCTATAAGAGAAGTAGAGAGCGGCAAACTGCGTGGCGAAGAATTAGAAAAGCGATTAGGCCTTGCCATAGCAGAAGCAGGCATAAATTTATTGTCTCCTTACTTTGGGGAAGCAATCGTAACGGAAGCAGCCCAAGATCTTATGTATGCCTTTAGGGGGAACGGCTACACAAAAGAAGGGAAGCCTGTTTTTGTAGAAGGAATGTCTTATGTAGATCAAGGGACAGAAATTTTTCATTTAATCTTTGATGCTTTTAAACCGGGGTCTATGGATTCAGCAGAAAAGTTTTGGGATGCTGCATTTCAAAAGCCTCAGACATTTACAAAAAAGCCTCGTGATCTTAGTGCAGAAGTGTTTACAAATGCTACAGGCGTTCGCTTTACTGAGTTTGATCCTCAAGAATCCTTTAAATTTAAAGTTAAAAAGTATACTAGATTTAAAAGAAATTTAATTATTGCTAGGCCTTTTGGATACGCAGAAAAAGCAGACAATCTTGTTGAGCGTTATATTAGACGACAAAAAGCACTACACGATGTACAACAAGACATGTATGAAGATTTTCTCGCTGCTCAAACTTTAGTAGGCACTGATCGTGCACTGTATATCATGCAACAAAATGGCATAAGCGAGCTTGAGTCTTCTTTTATTGCACAAGGAATTTTTAGAGAAGAAGATCCTTTAACTGATAAAAAATTAATGAATGATTATGAAAAGCTTGTTTTTGATGATCTTCCTTTTGAAGCATATCAAAACGAATTATATAAAGCTCAAATCAGAATGAAGCATACGCCGCTTATGCCTGTAGAGCCTGCAGAACTAAAAGAAGCTTTTGATAAAAATAAAGTTCAATTACCTTCAATGACTATGGAAGGCGTTGAAAACTTACCAACCGAAGAAGAAGCACTACGAGATAATTTTGCAAAGGGTGGAGAGGTCACAGTACCTAACGCACCTGTTGAGCCTGACGAGCGTATCGATAAGATGACGGGTCAGCCTTACAACATCCAAGCTGGGTCAGCCTTCGTAGATGAAGAAGACCCTGAAAAGCGTATGCTGTTTAACGAGGGTGGGATTGTTGACAGGATTAAAAAAGCAGGCTATGACGCAGCTGCAGAAGCCTTAGGAGTTCCTAAAGAAGGCCTTGAGTGGGCTATGAACATAGATAAAAAATATCCTGAGAACGAGCAGCTTGACGGTCGTGGGGATGCCGCAAGACATTTAGCCTTGGGTGTTGTTGCTCAAAAGGCTAACTATCCTGAAACAACAAGGTTTCTTTCAAACTTAAGAGAGTTTATTGAGCTTGATATTAAAGGCGGAGCTATGGATATAGCTAACAACAATAAAGGATTTAATATTAAGGCTGATAGCTATGAAGATGCTGAAAGAAAAATTGATAAGATGATTAGAAATAAAGAGGTATTATATTACACCCCTGACGAAAGCAAGTCAAGACGAGGATACTAATAATGCAAAGACTTATCGAAACTCTAAAGCGTCATGAGGGCGTTAAGTACTACGTCTATAAAGATCATCTAGGTTATGAAACAATAGGCGTAGGACGCTGTATAAAGCGTGGTGTGGGCTTAGGACTAACGCATGATGAAGTAGACTACCTCTTAATGAACGACGTACAGCGGTGCTTAGAAGAGCTTGACGGGGCTTTTGCTTGGTTCAAAGACCTTACTGAAATTAGGCGAGAGGCGATGGTAAACTTGTGTTTTAATCTAGGACTTACACGACTTCGAAAGTTTGAAAATGCTTTAGCAGCAATGTCAATTCACAATTACGATGAAGCGGCAGATGAATTTTTAGATAGTCGATGGGCTAAACAAGTCGGTCAACGCGCAATAGAAGTAACAGAAATGATTCGTACTGGAGATATGTATGAGTAAGGAAAAAGATTCTAGGTTGAAAAGGGCAGGAGTAAGTGGATATAACAAACCGAAACGTACACCCAACCATAAAACAAAATCACATATCGTGGTGGCAAAAGAAGGCGATAAAGTTAAAACAATTCGCTTTGGTCAGAAAGGTGCGAAGACTGCGGGTAAGCCAAAGGCCGGAGAGTCGGCAGCAATGAAAGCAAAAAGAAAATCGTTCAAAGCTAGGCATGCTAAGAACATAAAGAGAGGAAAGATGTCAGCAGCTTATTGGGCTGATCGTGTAAAATGGTGAGACTTATGAAAAACATGTTTACAGCACACCCTAGTGCAGCTAATGAAACATACTTACAGCACTTAAAAAGAGCGACCGTGTTTTCAGGATGGATGCTTTTAGGAGGCTTTGCATGTTTACTACACGCAGTGTTTCCTTTTTTGTTTACAGAGACTGCAAGTAAGATAGTTTCTAAATTATATATTAGTTATTAAGGAATAATAAATGAACATAAAACAAGCACTTAAATCACGTACAGTTCAATACGGTGTAGCACTTGCTGTTCTTTCAGTTCTTCAAGGCTTTGTAGGTTTCCTTCCTACTAATCCAGCAGTACAAGCAATGGTAGGCTGTGTGATTGCAAGTGGAATTGTTGTACTACGCTTTATGACTACTCAACCAGTGAGCCAAAAATGACAGCAAAGAAGAAAACAAAATCAAAAGTAAATGAGGCGGGTAACTACACAAAGCCTACCATGCGTAAGCGCCTCTTCAATAAGATAAAGGCAGGCTCTAAAGGCGGCAAAGCCGGTCAGTGGTCAGCCCGAAAAGCTCAAATGCTTGCAAAAGAGTATAAGGCAGCAGGAGGAGGTTATAAGTAATGGCTCTTAAAAAGTCTCAGAAGTCTCTCAAAGCTTGGACAAAGCAGAAGTGGCGTACTAAGTCTGGTAAAAAGTCTAGTGAAACAGGAGAGCGTTATCTTCCTACAAAAGCTATCAAATCTTTATCCTCTAAAGAATATGCTGCAACAACCAAAAAGAAAAGAGAAGATACAAAAAAGGGCAAACAACACAGCAAACAGCCGAAGAAGATTGCCCAGAAAACACGTAGACACAGATCTAAAAAGTCTTAGTGTTTAACGCATCAAGCTCTTTTTCTATTTTTGCATGAAGTCCCTCAAAGTTTATAAGAGCCTGCTCAAGAACGGTCGTAATTATCTTATGTTCTTCAGGCTCTTTAAAAATCTTACCCACCTCTTTAGTAGGTAGCCGATTAAACTCAGTCATTAAGTTGCCTGAAGAATCAAAAAAGATTCTAAACCCTATTAAGTTCCCCTCAGACATCACGAGTCTCCATCTCAACCCTAACGATGTCTAACCCCTCAAGATAATCTTTGGATTCCATTAACATCTTTAGCTGCGACTCGATAGCCTCGTAAAAAGCATCATGGTCGTGGAAGGCCATAGGATTACTAATAATAACCTCAACTGCTAGTGCGTGTTTTTTTATGTCTGCTTCGTAGTAATTTCTCATTGTCTTTAGTATCTGTTGTGGACTTAACATCTTCTTTATCCTTAAAAATTTTATCCCAGTTTGAATTAAACTTGTCTTTGTTAACTTGGCGGGGGGACGAACCCTTACCGCCGTGCCAAGAACTCACACTATATCTCGCAGTTGTTGCCGACGCAAGCCAATGTTTGTGAGCCTTCTGTCATGTCACTGTCTTCAACAATATCCCAAGACATTTCAGTAGGGAAATCAGAAGCAAAAGTCTCATACTGTTCTTCAGTAATAGGCTCATAGGGCGCTTGTTGATAAGTGTGTTCACTGTACGGCAAGAATGATACCCCACTAATTTTATCAAACTTGTTGTATAGCCATTGTCCAATCTCTAAAAACTCATCATCACGATAGTAACACGTCATGGACGGCTTATGCTCACACCAAAAGTCCTGATAAATTTCCCACAGTTCTAACTGTTCCATAGCACCCATCTCAGAGGCTACTACAGCCCCGTCAGGAGACTTTATAGGAAAGGAAAATACCTTGGTACTGGGTGACATTACATCGTCTTCTACGGGGATTCCAGCCTCTTCAAGGACGGTGCAGAGGGGGTCTCTTGCGTCTGCTCTAACTCGTCTAATATACTGATCTGAGTATCTAGGGTGGATGCCACTAGCAGAATCAACCAGCTGACTAACAGTACCGGAAGGCTTAACAGCAGTAATGGCAGTGCTAGTGTTGATACCAAGGCGAGCAGCCCAAATTGCATTAGTCTCAATAGACTCTTCTTTAAGCTCCGTGAGCCACGTTTTAAGAACACCTTTGTCTCTCCTTCCTGATAGTGTTTTGTGATCCATAATGCCCGTTAAAGACACTCCTAGCAGTGCTTCTTCTTCGGTGTTGCGCTGCCACACTTTACGCAGATAACGAAAGTCGGTTAGGGTAGCCTGTAAAGTTCCAAGGATAGTCGCAGTACGTACTTTTCGTTTAAGGTCTGAGAGAGTATCGGTCGGCCTGACAACAACCTCTGACAAATTACAGAATTGATAGGGTCGGAGGATGATTTCTGAGCATGGATTAGTTCCAAAGTCATAGGTAGCATCTCGTCGCTCATTTTTTGCAGCTTGTTTTTGACTTGCAATCCTAGAGAACATTCCTCGCTCTCCTGATCGTGACTCGTATAAACTTGTCCACTCATTTAAAAACGCCTCGAAGTCTGGCTTCTCTGTATAACAAGCACTGTTGTTGGCTAGTCCTCGCTGTGGGTTGTCGTTCCACCACTGTCCTGATTTGGCCCGACGAATTCTGTCGTCAGTGAGGTTACTAAGACTGATGAGGGCACTTCGCCTAACTCCCCCGACGACAACGATTTGTGCAATCTTACAGCAGATATCGTGACATTCGATGGAGGAAAGTTTGCGTCCAGCAGCTTCCCTAAAGATCTCTGTGGTAAATTTAAAGAGATCAACAAGAGGCTCCGCACCAGACGCTCGACCTCCAAAGGTTTTAAGGGCTGCCCCTGCAGGTCGTATTCCACTGACGTCCCACTTTGGAAGTTGACCCGTATAGAGCAAGCTGACAAGTTCTCTGTAAGCTTTAGCCCATCCAATTTTGCTGTCAGCGACGTGTATAATGGTATCTGTTTCATGGAATTCTTCTGCTACCTCCGGTAATTTAGTTACGTATTGTCGTTCTACGCTGAACCCAGCGCCTGTCCCACACATCAGGACATACATCATTTCATCAAATGCTTTTGGGTGATCTATTGGCATGTAGCTACAGTTAAACCCTGCAACATTATCACGATCAAGAGCCTCTCCTGCAGTCATCAAAGCTCTCATGCTGGGCATAACCCCCATGTCATGAATGTCTGAGAAGATTCCATTAGCTTCTTCGAGTGTTAGCTTACCCTTCTCAATCCAGAAGTTTAAGTATCTGTCAATTGTTTCTTCCCACGTCTCACGACGCTGTTCTTCTGGCAGATAACGGGCGTACCTGCTTTTGTGAATGTACTGTTGATATAAATCCATCATTGTTCCCTTAACTGTTGTCGTTGTGGTTTGCGTTTTGGCGGTGCTTCGCTCTTTTGTTTAAACTTTTTCTTTCGGTTGAACTTATCAGATCGTTCTTGCTTTCGGTCTATCATAACCCTTCTTCTTTATGTTTCATGTTAATCCACTCGTCTGGCAAAGACTCTTCACTATACCATCGGAAGCCCTTTGAGGTTGCCCACTCGCCGTGAGATCTTTTAGTTCCGTCTTTACGCCTCTTTGCTTGAGGCATTGGAGCGTTAGGATCAGAAAACAGAAAGACTAGCTCGTGATTTTTAGGAAGGCACTTACTTATCCAAACATATTTAGAGTATTCGGGGGCATCCCAGAATCTCCCTTTAGCTTCAAGAAGTATTGTCTTCCCTTTAATAACCTTAACAAAGTCTGCATGATACGTGTGATTAACGGTGTAGTCAACCTTTGTGGTGTGGATGTCCCAGTTAGATAATGGCCCAGAGTGTAGTTTGTATTCCCACTGTGAGTCATAACCGGGAGTCAAGTCTTTTTCTACAGGGCGCACAACTCTTCTTTTACGATAACCTTTTCGTATCTTTGGTTGTTTGTTCAATGTAATACAGCTCCTCTTTTCTCCATCTCTAGCTCAAGAGCAGTATGAAGATTGTAAATTGCTTCGTCTTCAATACTTTCAAAAGAATATCCGTTACTGAGGTGAGAAGCAAATCCTAGAATAATTATTTCAAGCGGGATTAAAAGTCCCTGTTGATCATCTTCCATGTTTGCATCTCACCCTTAATATCTTCTAGAGTATATGAATGGACAGGTCTTTGTGGGTTTTTAACCACTAGGCCTTTTAGTTTTTTACGCACCCATCGTGGTGAAAAGGTGCTAAGAAAAAACTTGTTGTTGGAAAACACATGCGTCTGATCAGGGAGAAGTTCTTTATAATTATTTAAAGTGATCATCTTGGCTTCTTCTTCAGAGACTAGTGTGTGTAACCAAGCAACAAGAATAGGTGCGACTTGCCTGTTGATTTGTTTAATTGTTTTTCTGTTCATAACAGGATCTCATCAACTCGTGGGGGTGCCACAACTTTAGTAAAGTATGTAGGACCGTTTGAATATGCGTAAGCTTTAAGGCCTTCACCGTCGTTGGCATCTGAGTAGCACTCAAACTTATAAGGACAGTACGCACAACCAGAAGGCAGCTTCATGTTTCCTTTCTTACCTTCAGGTATAGGAGAATAACATTTTGAAGGGGGCGTGTCAACCGATAATGCCGATCTAATCTTCTTTATTCTTTGAGGTATATTGGGCTTTTCAAGATCGTCGGGCCGATATAAACACAGCTCACCACTCTCTTTGTTGATAACAAGAAAGCCTCCAGCCTTTGTTTCTTCAGCGGTCTCATAACCGGAAAGTTGTGCTAGATATCCGAAGGGGTCGTTATCGGCCAGTGTACCATTCTTAAATTTGTTGAACGCAAACTTAGAGGCCGTCTTAACGTCCACAACCTCGCCGTTAATCTTACAGTCCATGTGTCCTTTAATACCAGACACGTCTATTTCTTTCTGTTCGGATGTAACCTCGTGGCCTGTCATGCGGACTAACATCAAGACAATCTCCTCTAGAAGATGCCCATAAAGAAACTTGATCTGTGTTGCACCGCTTACTGTTCTAGCTGAAGCTGGTGTTCTGCTTTCATACCAAAGCTGTCGAAGGGGCTTGCCAATGTTTGACATCCGTAGGGTGAACTCAGCTTGTGGATCTCGTGGTGTAGCCCAAGACAAGATGCTTTCTTTAATACGGACAAGAGTATCATCTAGCTCTGTTTCATCAATGTTAAGTGGCTCGCCTATCGACAAGTCTTCAAGCTTACCGTAAATGTCTTGTATAAGAGTATCTAAGTTTTTCATTTTAATTCCATTTTAACTTCATTAAGTATTTGACGGGCGTCTTTAAGTGAGCAACAAAACCACTCGCCTTGTTGATGGTACTTACTAGCCAACAGCTGATGTGCTTTTGCTTCTGCTGCTCGTCTGTCATTGACTTTGCAAAAGTATTGTAACTCAAAATCACGGAAGGGGCTAGAGGTTTGATAATTTTTTAATCTGTCTATTGCGTCTACGGCCATTCCAACCTTCACCCATCCTTCAAACGCAGGGTTAGTGATGATATATACTTCCCCTTCTTTAGAGGATTTGTAGTTCTTTAGGGAACTAAAGGCTGCTTCTTCAAAGCCCTCGTATCGTCCGGGTTTATGTAAGGGGTGTGAAGTGGGAATGTATTTACCGTCAACCCACATACGTTTTGTATTCTTTCTAATGTGGGCTTCTAAGGTTCTTTTCGCACCGTCTTTCTGGCCGATGTAGAAATATTTTCCGTTTTCTTCTATGATGTTTGTTTTATAGTTCACAAATAACTCCTTAGTGTGTGTCTGCCCAGTTGTTTCCGACATTATACTCTCCTGTTAAAGTACACTTCAAGTTAAAATCATTACCGGCTTTTTCGATTGCGGCAATACCTAGCTCACCAACTCTATCTGCTACATCTTTGTGTGCTTCGATCTGCCACTCATCGTGGACGTTAGCCACAAAGTGTGCATCAAGATCCTTTATAGATTCTTGAAGATTAACTACCGCTTGCTTCATAACAATAGCACCAGCACCTTGCAGCAAAGTATTTAACGCTGCGTGTTCCGACCGAACAAATAACTTACGTTTGTCCAATCCCTTGAGGTATCCTCTTCGAGCCGCTCCCGCAACTCTGTCTTTAAGATTTTTAAATGCAGGGAGATTATCGAAGAAAGATTGTCTAAGTCGTCCACCATCTTTTGCGTCTCCTCCAACCACTGAACCAAGCTTTGCATCTCCTGCGCCGTACAAGAGTGCATAGATGAAAGTTTTTGCCTGAGGTCTTGATTCAAGTCCCGCAGCATTTTGGTTTGCTGTGTGTATGTCTCCGTTGAGAAGTTCATAAGTAAAGCCCTCGTCATTCATATAGTGTGCTAACATTCTTAGTTCAAGTCCACTGGCATCAATACCAACCAGTCGATAGTTGTTATCTACTGTCCAGCACTGGCGGCATTCTTTTCCGTAAGGGCTACTCGTGCTAGGTACTTGTGCCATGTTAGGACTTCGATGAGTCATCCGTCCTGTCACTGCACCATTAGTATTTACAAAGCCGTGAATGCGTCCATCGTCTCCAAGCTCTTTGAACCAAGAGTTTATTTGTGCAATACGCTTTTGAAGCATTAGGTACTCAGCAATAATGGCAGCTTCAGGTATACTTTTCACTTGCGATAAGACTTTCTCGTCAACAATTGGCTGTCCCGTAGGCGTAAACTTTGTAGGCTTCCAGCCAAACTCCAAGAGATATTCTCCAATTTGTTTTCTAGAGCCAAGATTAAAAGGTTCAGAATCACGGCGAATAAGATGCTCATTCGGATTGATACTTGCCTTCTCATACTCTTCATCGGACAGCCTAACCTTTCTTGTTTCTTTGTAAACTTGAGCCATCTTAGACAGCTTGCCTGCTTTAGTAAACATAGGAACAAGTTCCATAGATGTTTCACGAGGCTTGAATGTTTTATGTACCTGTCGTTCTGCCTGTGATAATTTACCTGTTAACTCAGCCAGTAGTTCCATTGCATGTTGCTGGTCTAGTTTAAATCCTTTTTCTCTCTGTGTATTTAAGATGCGATAGACTTCATGCTCTAGCCTAACTGCTGCTGGACCAAAGCCCGGAAGCTCTGCTGTTGTTAGATGTCTAAATACTTTATAGTTGAGGGACACATCCTGCTTACAATACTTCATCATCTCAGGTGTATAGTATTCGAAATTATCGTACTCAATCTTACGATGTCGTAGCCTGTAGCCCCAACCTTCAAGGGCATGTCCGCCTTCACGAGAAGGATTAAACAACCTAGAAAGCACGAGGGTATCTATAATCTTAATACTACCGTCATCTAGATTAACGCCTGTTAGTCTCTCGATCACAGGAATGTCATAACCAAGAATGTTATGGCCGATAAGCTTGGTTGCTTTTTGCAAAAGCTCTATACCTTCATCAAGTTCTTCAGGACCATACTCGTAAAACTTACCGGTCTCTGTGTCTAAAGCAACTATACAAAACATCTTAGTTGGCTTAAGGCCGTCTGCTTCTATATCGAAAACATAGGATGTCATATTTCATCTCCAAGTTCATCAATCATTGTATCAATGTCTACTTCGTTAAGTCGTCCTGTTTCTTGGTCGTAGTGTAGGTGAGTAGCAAGACCAACATCACCTGTGTATCTAGACTTAAGGACACGTACCTTTGTGGTTGAGGCAACCATGACGTCGTCTGACTGTTGGTTACGCTCTAAGCTTATCACACAATCGCTTAACTGTGCAATAGATTGTGAGCCACGTAGATGATTTAATGCAGTCTCGATACCGTTTTCATGGCCTCGATCACCTTGGGTACGTCGAAGGTGTGACACAAGAATCATACCGCAGCCGGTCTCTTCTACGAGAGTTCTAAGCCTGTGCATAATCATATCAATAGCTTTGCGTTCATCAGGATCGTCGGACAAAAGAACCAGCATGTGAAGGTGGTCAAGAACTATCCACTTACAATCACAGCCGATGATCATGTATCGTAGTTTACTGAATACACTTTCTAGATCATTCATGCCGAGGTGTCCATAAACCCAAACACGATCTGTGTTCTCGCCGCCAAACATTTCTTGGTGCATTTCTCTGAGGTTGTCATCATCAAAAAGATTGCGAACACTGTCAAGGTGGAGACGGGCATCTGCTTCGATAGACAAGATACCATCAATAGTTCTTTGCCAGTTCTCTTCGAGAGCCATGACGCCTACATTATCTTTAGTCTTCTTAATAAGCCAATGCTCTAGCTCACGAGTGACGCTGGACTTACCAAGACCTGTACCACCCGTCAAGGTTACTAGCTCACCAGCACGAAGACCTTCTAGCTTTTCGTTTAGTCCTTCCCAAGGGAAAGGCACAGAGTCTGTTCGTGTTCTTGTAAGATAACTTTCTAAGTTGTCAGAGACATTAAGAACGCCTGAGGGTGTATACTTCTTAGCGTTCCACCAGCTGTGGACATAGGCCTTGTGCTGTCCGGCCCGCAACATATCGTTAGCGTCTTTGTAATCAACGGGGACTTCCATGATCTTGGCTTTACCGGGTCGAAGAAGTCTTGCTACTTTTTTTGCGGCATCACGTCCATGCTGATCGTTGTCGAAGTTAATAATAATATTATCAAAAGACTCTAAGAACTCTAGGTTTTCTTTGACATCACGGTCTGCTGATTGCGCGCCGTTGCGAATAGATATAACCGGCCATTGAGAACCCATGAGTTCGTAGGCTGACATAGCATCTACTTCGCCTTCAACAAGTGTTACATACTTACCGCCACTTTGAAACAACTGCTGACCGAACAGTCCGCAATTTTTAGCATCGCCACGCCAACTAAAGGTTTTGTTTTCTTTACGTACTTTAGTTCCTACCTCATCATTGCCAGAATAATAAGGGTATATGTGTTCTACGATCTGGCCCGTAGAGTTTTTAACAGATCGGACTCTGTATTTCTTTGCTGTTGCTAGGCTGATACTCCTGTCAGTTAATGGATAAAACTCTCCGCTAGGTGCGGGTGTCTTCTGATAATTTGACATAGAAGTCACGTTACTTTTTTCCTTTTCACTAGGAATGAAAACCCCACAGCTAAAACATTTGATAGATCCATCATCGTTCATAGCTGCAGGGTCGGAACCCCCGCACTCTGGGCAGGGGAGTCGAGTTTGAATAAAAGCCATTTTAATCCTCTACGATTTCAGCTTCCTCAATAAACATAGCATCTTCTGAGAGATACTCTTGGACTTTGGCGTGTAATGCAACTGATGCGGCTTGTGCAATAACCACTCGATCTTCAAGACCTCGAACATCTTGCTCTGCTAACACTAAAAGTTGGAAGGCCTTTTGGCCCTCCGGTGATAGTAGATTCACATCATACGTTGTGTCCTCGTGGACATAAGTAATTTGACTCATTAAATCTCATCTCCTTCATCTTCTTCAATGTCAAACTCAGCACCGTCTGGTGCATCGTACTGAATAAGGTCTAGTACTTGCATGGCTTGGAAGTCCAAACCTTTAAAGTCTTGACCGTTCCACTGTGTTTCCCACTCTTTGAATTGCACTTTAACATGGGAGCCGTTACCAACGGTAACATTTATTTCTCGTTTGCTTTTATCATAAAGCTTTGGTGCTTCACGGATCATACCACGAGGTCCGTCAACCTTACGCTTGATGATAAGCGCTGGACCCTCGTCCATATCTTTTACTGTAAAGCCACGAGACTTAAAGCCCTCAGCCACCTCGTCATCGACTACAAGGTTAACTGAATAAGCCGGTGTAAATTTAGTGTTTGGTGTGGTAACAAACGACCAGTATGCTCGTCCTTCTAAAACTGCCATTGTCTATCTCCTGTGTAGATAAGTAATAAAGTTTGGTATTTGTTTGAGTATAAACTCTTCTGTCAGATCGACACCTTGATCGACAGCCTCCATCTTAATCCATGTTCTCATCAATGTCAAGCTCTCTGGCGATGGTAATCGTACGCCTAGCATCATGACAAAAGCACGGACAGTAACGTCTTCTATTAGTTCTTCTTCGCTTAATTCATTATATTCATACACCTCTCTTACTCCGGTAGTGTTGATGTTAAAAGAAGATTAAGTTTAACTGTGTCTAACAGATAATTAAAATCTTCAGCGTTTAAATCAGAAGACATTGTAACAGCCCCTTCTGTTTCTGTCAACAGGATGAATGTGCCTTGTGCATTATTACCTGTTTCTTCTTGTATCTTATCTACAGCTTTTAATATTTTACTGTACAGATCCATTTCGGCTGGCTTACTTTTACTGAAGTCACCATTAATAACTTTCATTTGTTTACCTCCCCTAGTAGTCGATCAACATACCACTTACACTTTCGTAAATCTTCAACGGGCTTCCCTTTATAATCATAACGCCACAGATATTTTAGTGCGTTTCCCTTGAGGTAGCCTCGAAACTCGTGGTCAGGCATAGAAGCTTTAATTGCTTCTATGGCTTCCACTGCTCCCATATTATAGTGATCTGGCCTGCTTACTGGATCAGGATCTTTTCTAATAGAAAGTTTATTTAGTTCTCGTACAGCGTCCCACTGGCTTGGTGTTGCGTTGTCTATTGACATTAGTATCCTCCCTCACGAATGCGATTAAGTATATCATAAGTTTGTTCATAGCTCAAGTTTAAAGCCTGAAGACCTTTAAGAACTGAATCATAATCTGGATTCGAGTTACAGTAAATGTTTACAAACACAAGGTCTGAAATAATTGCTTCAACTTCTTTTGTTTCTAACATAACATTTCCTTTATATAATCTTGCCCGTTAAAAAAGAATCAATGATTTGAATGCAAGAGTATTGTACAAACAGTGCACCTAGAATTCCTCCAAAAGGATAAACCACATAGGCTTTCCACGGGTTGTCTCGTATCCACTCCTCTATTTCTTTATCTGTCATTATATTATGTTTACATATTCATCGTTAATAATTGTTTGAATATGTATATAACCTTCAGGCCAATATGTGTAAGATTCTTTTAAAGCCTTTGCTGTCCTGTGAACTGATGCTTCAAAGTGTTCAAACATCCCTATCTCTTCTTTGTAATACCAGAACGGTATCCGCAGAACCGGCTCTGCTGGACCGTGTTCCTCATAGTACACAATAATCTCAGCGTCGTTACCAACAGGCCCGTCGTTTCCAAAGTGTTTAGTGTGGTCGTTCTCCGGCTGTTTCATATACACTCCTAATTAACTATGTGTCCAACAAAGGCTGCTACAAATAAAGGCAGTATAAATATTCCTAAGAACAAACATTCATTCAACATAAAACTAATTTTACTTTTCATTTTAAATCTCCTTCAATAGTGCTACAGTTAACATAAAAAATGATATAGTGTTTAACATTATCAGTGCACGGTCTCTCCATATTACAGACACCCACGTCCATAAAGCAATCCCAACACTTCCAAACATAAGATCATATATACGATACTCTGGTCCGGCAGATCTCATGGCTAAGCTACATAAAATTAAAATAGATGCTCCCCATTTTATATACCAATCAAAGTTATCTGGATACCAGTTCCTGTCGGGTTTGTTTCGACCCAAAGCGCGAACTGCTGGGTCTCCTCTTTCTTTATTACTCATGATATATCGCTAGGATATGCAAGAGTTAAGTCAGATTTATAATAACTAATGATACTGTCTGTAATCAGTGATAAAAACTCCCGTTGTTCTGTCGTCTCCATTTTTTTAAAGATATGTAAAAGTCCTGCACCCGTTGTAGTGAAGGGGATATACTCAATATCTAACTGTCGTGCGGCCTTCTGCAAATCAGGAAGCTCCCACTCAAGTTCTTCTAAGATTTCAACGGGTGTAATATCGTTGTTATCCATAATGTCTACAACATCTCTTGGAGTATCAACTGCAATGTCTATTGCTGGAAGGTAAAAGTCTTCATTGATTGTCACACTAGCCATGTCACGCCGCCCTTAAATATTTACGAAGAGTTGAAATAGAATCCTGCTGTCGTTTGAACTGAACAGACGCAAGAGTATTTTTGTTACGAACATTATCAGCATGGGTAGTATAATCTGTTACTGCGTTATAGGCTGCCCATTCAGTATTACCAAGCCGAGGACAATATATATTCCTGTAACAATTGACAAGGTAATTAAAACCTGTGTTGTGTCTTTTGAGATGATTGCCGATAGTGTACGGGTTATGCCCTTCTTGAAGAAGCTCATTTATTTGGTCTCCTATGCCTACAATATCTGCAAACATTCTCACTGCAGTTTCAGGCTCAATTGAATTACTATACATTTCTTTCCACACATCTCTTTCAGCTTCAAAAAAGTCAAGAGATTTTACAATAGTTCTTGAGGCTTTGTCAAGATCTAAGTTTGTTGTGTGATTACCTTTGAAGACTGCAACCTCTCCCGAAATAAATACTTGAAGGTTTGTACAAGCCGCTTGGATTGCCGCCGCACTGATAACAAAAGGAAAACTACTATCAATAGACGTGGTGGCTAGTAAGCCCAGTGAGGCACTATCACCGTCAGGTGTTTCATAAGTATGTGCTGGTAACTTATATTTCACAAAGGATCTTGCGCCGTTGTGGCTTACTGCGATCTGTTCGCTGATGCCCTCAGTGTTCAATCCACTTCGTAAGATTATCTCTCGTGCCGTCTTGATGACATCCTTTGGTGCTACCGCCTTGTGTCGGGCCGAGTGAATACCTAAACAATCTTTTGTGTCAGTACGATAAGTCACCCACTTATCAGTTTCATGATAACTATAATCAGAACTAAACATCGCAGGTGTCGTAGCGATATCAAAGTCTGCGTCATCAAAGCCCCCGAAAATATCAGGGGAGCTAGAGTTAAACATACTTATTACATTAGACATGAGAGTCTCCTAATTAAGCGGCGCGTTCTACAATTAATTGACGTGGGATATCTACAAGTTTTCGAAAGCCTACGGGTCGAGACTTAGAGTGTTGAAGATAAAAACCGTACTTACCAACTTGAATACTATAAAAACAATTACCTTTTGAGACACTGTAGCGGTTAAGGATTTTACGCTTACGAATCATGTAGCTCTTGTTGAATAGCTTGCCTGTGTTCATGTTAACTCTCCTGTGAGTTTGGTAGTTTCGACGCCTCGTCATTTCAGCGCCATTACAAGGTAACAGAATGGAGGGCCGTTGTCAACCCCAATCGTGTCCGTGTTTCTTTTTATATAGCATCTCGAAGGCATCTAAATAGTCCAAGTACTTTTCTATTTCATCTTTGAAGTATCTTTTATAATACATCTTCTCGACTCCAACAGCTATTTGTTTGTCATGAATAAAACTAAAGTCCCACGCCTGTTTTAATAAACTTAATCTAAAGTCTCTACGCATGATTCGCCCTCTTTTGTTTAGTCTGCGTTTTCTTCACTTAAAATAAACTCATCGTCTGTAACAAGATCAATATCAAGATTATGTACTTTTAAAAATTCATCCCAATCTGCAAAGCGATCAAACAATTCTTGAGCATGGTCTTGGCTTTCAGCTCGTACTTTAACCTCAAAAATTCTAGTTAAAAATATTTGATATGTTTTCATGTCACACCTCATTGTACTAAATAATTGTAATGAGCCTCAGAAACTTCAAAGCCATTGTTCCATGATTTGTCACGATCTCCTAGAAAATTACACCAATTGTTCCAAAGTTGCTCAGTTCCAATACTATGACAAATGTTTATGTATTGGTTTATTCGACTTGTTCTAATCGTTTGAGACTTCAAAGTGTTTGGAAGTTTTAAATGTTTTTCGTTTATGCCATACATTCTAATATTGTGAGTGTCGATACAACCGACAAGACCTGCGGTCAGCTGACAAACGAATCCGGCTTTAGCAAGTCCAAGCCCCGGCACCCTAAGAAATATTGTCATCAGCGTAGCTGCTTTGTGAGCTTCAGATTTTTTAGAGTTTACAACCGCCATGAATTGACCGTACATAAAATCTTTACGAGCCTGAAGATAATTATATGTTTTCTTTTTATTGCCCCACAAGAAGCGAGACTGAGAGCCTACATCTTTTACATCTTGCATCTGATAACCTACGGTTGACCAATTTTGCTGAATGCTGAGAGCCACCATGAGTATCACATCAGATAAATTATTTGCAGACTCTTGAGCATATTGCTGGATTGCTGATCCGTGAACATTATACATTGCGTATCTCCTGTAAAAATTTATTTACACTTAAATTAGAACCTGTCACTGCATCGTGGAACTCATAGACATCGGCCATCGTCCAAGATTGGTTGAGCCTCTCGCCCCACGCCTCTACTAAGATACCACAAAAATCGTCGTCGTCAAGGCAGTAACGTACCTTGCGAGTGTAGTTTAATTTCTTGATTCTTTGAAGATTATTCAAAGCTATCTCTCCTTGTCTATTGTTAACCAAGTGACCAAGATAATTATACTAAATATTAAACCTAATAAATTTAATAAATTAAATTCAATCATTAGCGTGAACTCCGATGATAAATCCAACACCCATGAAAACAGCATTGGACATAAACAAACCTAGAAGTATAAGCGTTGGATCATAATACATAATATTATTCCTCATCCCAAGGTAACATTTTTTCCCAGCAGGGCGGACAATGATAAACCCCGCTGTCAGCCCCAATAAGTATTTCACGGTCATCCGCATTTAAATCGGGGAACACATGTTGAACCAAAGCGTTCCGATCATCTTTATATTCTTTCCAAGAATCTTCGGAAACGTCCACGGCTTGTAAAGATTTACACTTGTTACATTCAGACATAACATACATAATATTATTCACCTTTATAATTAAACATTTCAGTACTGCCGTCAGAAAACCTAACTGCTGTATGACAGCCATAGTAAGGATCTCGATCAAAAGGATCTGGGTAATGGTCCCAGACTTCAGCATCGGGGTCAAACGCTAAAACTATATCCTCATGACACTCATGTTTAAAATCTTTACAGTTATCACTGCACCAATCAAAAAAGTTTTCAGCTAAACTCACAGCAAATCTCCAAGGGTAATCAGGATTGACAACGCACCGATGGCAATAACATTAAACGCAAGTATCAGTGAATTAATTATTAATAATTTAATCATGATATTTATCTCCTGTAAAACCCTGATTAAGCATCAGGGTCAGTTTCGAGGTAAGCCATAATAATATCAAGCTTCGCTTCAAAGGTGGAAAGCTTCTTGTCTGTCGCATCCTGTCGCTTGGTGATGGCATCGAATCGTGCTTGGAACTCAGAGAGTTCTGATTCATCCGCTTGAATCTTTTTAACCGTTGTTACCTTCGGTGTTACCTTCGGCGTATCCTTGATGACAGCTTTGGCCTTCTTAGCCTTTACAGGCTTGGTGTTAATCATCTTCACAAATTTCTTTGGCACTTCCGAAGATTCAAAGAATCTCGATACATCGCTGTGGGTGATGGGAGTTTCAGTGTGTTCATTCTGAAACTTTAAGAGGATGGCGCTGTAAATCTTTTGGAGTCTGTAAGACTCGCCCTGATCATTGCCGCCGACCTTACCAAAGTGCCGTGCTACAGCATAAAGCTGTCGTGAGGATGCGGGTCGGTTACCATCTACGTTAGCGAAAATCTCTGATTTTTTAAGGTTCGAAATGCTCATGTCATTACTCCGTAATGTTTAAAGGAAAATTTGCAAGCCGTCATCGGTTTTGCCATTCCATTAAGCTCACAACTCAGGGAATTTTGCAACCTCTTTCCCTGCGCATTATGCGGTTGTGAAAGAGCGTGTGATGCGATCAGGTGAGAAAACTCAGCGGTGGATTTCTACTCAATATAGAATATATTGGAAGTCTTTGGAATCGTTGGAGTTTTTGGATTTGAGTTATAAATCTATAAAGATTTCTAAAGGTTTCTGGAGCTGTCCACTAGAGACTCTAAAATCTTTGGAGTCCTTTTGCGTAGACATACAAAGACTTTCAAAGTCTTCGTAGGCTTGTGTGTCTGTGTAGGGGTACGCAGGTGCCCATGCCCCCTCCCCCCTATATATACTCATGCTCAAACATTTTCAAAAGGTTTAAGACTGTCTACCAGATAGCCCCACCGACCTTTAAAACCCCCAGATACTAAAAAAGGCCCACCGGCCTTTAAAGAGTCCCACTGTAGGTGGGGGATATGTATATGTGTAGGATATATATATGTACCTCGGGGGGTACAAATGTTATTATACACCTGTATATCAGTTTTGTCAATGAAATAATACCAAAAAAAGAATAAAATAGTTCTTGACAAACCTTCTATATAGTATTATAATGTATAACATGGAAACTAAAAAAGAATTGACAACAAAACAACAAGATTTTTTAGACAATCTTATTGCGTGTGGAGGTAATGCACAACAGGCTGCAGAAGTAGCTGGCTATGCACCCGGAAGCTACACATCAGTTGTCAAAGCCCTTAAGTCAGAAATCTTAGATCTTACTGAAGGCGTGTTAGCCGTAAACGCCCCTAAAGCAGCCATGAAGCTCATTCAGGTCATGGACAGTGATGAGCCTATCCCACAGGCTAATATGCGACTACAAGCCGCACAGACGCTCCTAGACCGTGTAGGCATAGGTAAGAAAGAAAGATTAGATGTAAAAGTTGAAACACCAAGTGGTTTATTTATTCTTCCTGCAAAAGCACCAACAATTATAGAAGATGCAGAATATGAAGAGACGTACGAGTAGCACCATACCATTTGGTTATAAGTTAGTAGATTCAGATCCTGAACACATCGAAGAGATCACAAGCGAACTTGAAGCCTTAAACAAGATACTACCGATGATTAAATCAAGATCCCTGTCTCTACGCGAGGGTGCATTGTGGTTGACCCATAAAACTGGTCGTTCTGTTTCACACCAAGGATTACAAAAAATAATCAATAAATATGGAAAAGAATGATTGGGATATTAACCCACAAAACTACGTTACAAATGAAGATGGTTCTTTTGTTTTAAAGAAAGATGGTACGCCCCGAAAAAAGGCTGGACGCTCCAAAGGATCTAAAGGCCGAGGATACAACTACCATTCAACAACTAAAGCAAAACAAGAAGCATCAAAGTCTGTACGTGCAAAGAAAAGAAAGATAGCGAAGGCTCGCTCCGATATTTCACGATATCAAAAGTCTGTTGAAAAAACTGAAAAAGCCCTAGACCTTTTAGACGACAACACAAAAAAGAACGAGGGTCGTGTTGTTGAAGATACGTTTGTTGAAGAAGCAGTCCCATCGCTTCAGGCCGAGTTGAAAGAAAGTGTTATTTTTCAACCTAATGATGGCCCTCAGACAGACTTCTTGGCTGCAGGTGAAACAGACGTGTTATACGGCGGAGCGGCTGGTGGAGGCAAAAGTTATGCGATGTTGGTTGACCCCCTTCGATTCGCACATCGGTCAGCACATAGAGCATTAATCCTTCGGCGTTCTATGCCAGAGTTGCGAGAACTCATCGACAAGTCTCGTGAACTCTACCCGAAAGCCTTCCCCGGATGTAAGTACCGTGAAGTGGAAAAGCTTTGGAACTTTCCAAGCGGTGCTAAGATAGAGTTTGGATTCTTGGAGCGTGATGCAGATGTATATCGTTATCAAGGCCAAGCCTATAGTTGGATAGGGTTTGATGAGATCACACACCTACCAACAGAGTTTTCGTGGAACTATTTAGCTTCACGATTACGAACAACTGATCCAGAGATAACGCCTTATATGCGTTGTACGGCTAACCCCGGCGGATCAGGGGCTTTATGGGTTAAGAAGAGATACATAAGCCCAGCACCCCATAACGAATCTTTTATGGGCAATGACGGAATTACAAGAAAGTTTATTCCGGCTCGATTGAACGATAATCCGTATTTGGCTGCTGATGGTCGATACGAACAAATGCTAAAAAGCTTGCCGCCGACCCAACGCAGACAACTGCTTGAAGGTAACTGGGAAATCTCAGAAGGCGCAGCATTTACAGAGTTTGATCGAGAAGTACATGTCATTGAGCCGTTTGAAATACCCCTTCATTGGGAGCGTGTCAAAGGCCTTGATTATGGTTACGCATCAGAATCAGCATGTGTATGGGTAGCAATAGACCCTAACGACGGAACGCTGATTGTTTATAGAGAATTATATAGGAAGGGTCTTTTAGCTACAGAGTTAGCAGAAATGCTAACGAATATGGAACTAAGTGATCCAATGTCGGTCAGAGGCGTACTAGATACAGCGTGTTGGTCAAGGACAGGCACTACAGGACCAACAGTAGCAGAAACATTAATTCAAGCAGGACATAAGCTTAGGCCTGCAGATAAAAATCGCATAGCGGGTAAAATACAAATTCACGAACACCTTAAGCTACAAGATACTGGACGACCCAGAATACAAATGTTTAATACTTGTCCAAATTTAATTCGTGAATTACAAAGTATACCCCTTGATAAAAACAATCCTGAAGATGTTAATACACACGCTTCGGATCACGCATACGACGCACTTCGATATCTTATCATGTCGCGTCCAAGAATAAGTGACCCACTAAGCCAGTTACGATCACTACACCGTAACCAACACTTTCAGCCATTCGATTCAACATTTGGTTACTAATATATGAATGATGATTTATTAGACAATGCAGATAATCTTTATTTCACAGAAGTTGAAAATGAAGATGGCTTGAATGTCGAGCTAGAAGAACATTTAAAATCAAATCTGGCTGGCCTTATTGAGGCAAGGTTCATTACTGCGGAAGAAGCCCGAGATTACGATGAAAGCCGATGGATAAATGCCTATCATAACTTCCGAGGCATGTACCCCAAAAACTCTCCTTTTAGAGAGAGTGAAAAGTCTAGGGTGTTTATTAAGATTACTAAGACTAAAGTGCTTGCGGCTTATGGCCAGCTAATTGATGTAATCTTTGGTACAGGTAAGTTTCCTATTGGTGTTTCAGCCACACAGATTCCTGAAGGTGTTGCTGAGTATATGCACATGGCAACAGGGGCTGCACCGGGAATTGAAACCAGTTCTTCTATGCCTTCACCTGTGCAAGAAGAAGAAGAAGACGATCCTTTTGATATAGGATTTGAGGGCGACGGAAAAGTTCTTAAGCCCGGAGCAACATACAAAACAGGTAAGTTCTTTGATGATTTGATTGAAGAAAACGAAGAGCTTTTTGAAGAGGGCGCTAATGCTGATCCTCAAGTGCCTGAAATTTCTCCAGCGAAACAAGCTGCTAGAAATATGGAAAAGTTAATTCACGATCAGATAGATGAATCAAACGGTTCTAGTGAATTACGAAATGCGATCTTTGAATCGTGTTTATTTGGTACGGGTATTATTAAAGGCCCGTTTAATTATAACAAAACATTACACCGCTGGGAAAACAGCGAAGAATCAGGAGAACGTGAATACAACCCTTTATTTGTTAGAGTGCCTCGCATTGAGTTTGTTTCTATTTGGGATTTTTTCCCTGACCCTAATGCCACTAGTTTAGAAGAATGTGAATATGTACTACATCGACACAAGCTAAATAAATCACAACTTAGAGGCTTAACAAAGCTTCCATATTTTGATAAAGATGCTATACGTGAAGTACTAGATCTTGGGCCAAACTATACTGAACGTGATTATGAGTATGAGCTAAAAGATGATCAGCGTGTACATGAGTATGGTAGTGGTCAGTTTGAAGTTTTAGAATACTGGGGAATCATGGATGCTGAGTATGCCCGTGAAGTAGGCATGGAAATCTCAGACGACGTTGATGATCTCGATGAAGTTCAAATAAACGCATGGGTATGTAACGGGAAAGTACTACGTGCAGTAGTTAATCCTTTTACGCCTATGCGTATTCCTTATCACGCATTCCCTTATGAGCGAAACCCTTACAGCTTCTTTGGTATTGGTATTGCAGAGAACATGAACGATAGTCAACAGATCATGAACGGTCATGCTCGTATGGCAATTGATAACCTAGCGCTAAGTGGCTCATTAGTATTTGAAGTAGATGAGACAATGCTTGCTGGTGGTCAAAGCATGGAAATATATCCCGGTAAGATATTCCGACGACAATCAGGAATGCCCGGACAAAGTATTCATGGAATGAAGTTCCCAAACACATCACAAGAAAACATGATGATGTTTGACAAGTTCCGGCAGTTAGCTGATGAACAAACAGGTATTCCAAGCTACTCACATGGCATGACAGGCGTACAAAGCATGACACGAACTGCATCAGGCATGTCAATGCTTTTAGGTGCAGCGTCCCTAAATATCAAAACAGTTGTAAAGAACCTTGATGATTTTTTACTTAAGCCACTAGGACTATCGTACTTCCAATGGAATATGCAATTCTTTGAAGGCGGCTTAGATACTCAAGGTGATCTAGAAATTAAAGCTATGGGTACAAATAGCTTAATGCAAAAAGAAGTACGAAGTCAACGACTAACCATGTTCTTGCAAACAGCCCAAAACCCAGCAGTTGCTCCATTCGTTAAAATGTCTAAGCTTATTTCTGAGTTAGCTTACTCATTGGATCTTGATCCTGATGAAATTCTAAATGACCCAGAAGAAGCTGCAATTGCTGCACAAATAATAGGAATGCAAAATAATGTTGGACAAGCAACTGGCAGCGAGGCTGTCCCCACTGACGAACAACCCGGAGTTATGGGAAGCCCTGAAGGAGTACCTCAACCACCGCAAGACCTTGGAGTTACAGGGAATGGTGGCGGCAACATCGGAACAGGAAATATTCCGCAAGCAGGGGAGAGTGAATTTTCTGGATAACATCCTAACACTCCCAGCCCAAGTAAAGGCCGCAAAGGAATTTAACAATGACAATGTATGACAAATCTTTAATGATACCGCCTGAACGACAAAGTTATAGTAAAGGTAAATTAGTCGTTAAAGTTGCAAAATATTTAAAAGATGCTTTTGAGACAGATAAAATATCTGAAGATGCACTAAAAAATGCAACTCAAATTCATAAAAATATTGAAAATAATACTTTTGCAGACGGCACAAAGTTTCCTAGAAATTTTAAAGAAAAAGATAAAAGCAAGGCTATTGCAGAAAATTACAATGTAGCTCCCAAAGAAATAGAAACTATTGAAAAAGCTTTTTCTTATGGGAGCGGTGGAGGCAAATTACAAGGCACTCTTTTAGAAGATTTAAATTTAACTTTATCTTCTCTTGTAACACAGCCTACAAGACGACAGCAGATCGCACAAGACTTAGGGGGCGCAAAAGAAATGCGCGAAGCCCGTAAAAAAGCAGGTAAATATGGTTTGGCGGGAGCAGGCGCAGGCTCTTTACTAACCGGTGGCGCTATGGCTACTTGGAATATGGTAAATGAACAGCCTCCTATAGATAAGAAAGAGGCCTCTGCCTTTGAAAAAGCATTTAGCTCTGCATTTAAAGCGGGCGAAAAAACATTTACATTTGATGGTAGAGAGTATACGACAGAATTAGAAAGGAATAAAAAAGCTATGGGAGGTTTACTAAATACACCAGAACGCAAAGCAAAAAGCGTTGGTGGTATATTAGGTAAAAAACTTTTAAGCTTTGCAGGCGCAAAAGCATCTAGAGATGCACCCAAAGTTACAGCCGCACGTAAAGCTTCTCTTGCAGACAATGAAGCAGACAACGCAGCAGAAATGCTAGAAGACGCTTTAATGCAAGACCCAGAGTTTTTAGATCGTATGGACCCGGATGATTTTGAAGCATTAATGGCTGATTTGCCTCCAGCATATCGCGCTAAGCTTTCTCCAGACATGGGAGAAGTGCAAGAAAATACACTTGAACTTGTTCGCGGCATGGAGCCTCGTGATGTTGCAGACAATCTTCAATTATTTAATACTTTAACTGAAGTTGAAAACTATACTCAAGGACTAAATCCTAAAGATACTCGTGATTTTATTTCTAATGTTTCTCCAGAAGATTATGAAATGTTTTCAGGATTTAAAGATTTTATTAAAGAATTAGGTCCAAGAGAAGTAAAAGCAGAAGGCGGATCTATTGGTCTGCTTGTCCCTGTAGAAGGAATAAAGCCTGACGAAGAAATGGAAGATGATTATGTTTCATACGTTATGGACGAAACACTATCAGACGATGAAATAGAATATGTGAGTAAAGCACTAGAATCTGATGATAGGCTTAGTACTTTGTTTGATAAGATAGTACTTGCATCAACAGAATTTACAGGTGAAGGGGAAGTAGACGGACCCGGCACTGGCACATCAGATGATATACCTGCAAGACTCTCAGACGGAGAGTTTGTGTTTACAAAAAAAGCAGTGGATCAACTTGGTGTAGAAACACTCGAAGAAATGATGAAGGACGCAGAAGCCGAGTATGATGCGTCTAGAAAAGATATGGCAATTGGTGGACTCATGAACGACCCAACACAAGATGAGAAAGCTAATCTGCCAGACCAAGCTATGGAAGACGAACAGATTGAAGAGCAGATGCTTGATTCTAATCGTATCCCTAGCTTAATGCGACGATAAGGCTACCTAGAAGTTTTAGCCCCTTATCACAACAATCACCTTAAGGCCACCTTGTATAATCAAGACCCTAGATTTTCTAGCTACCTTGAAAACAAACAAGCCCCGACAAGGAGTAAGACATGACTGAAGTACAAGAACCAAAAGCAAATCCTTACAATGCAACTAAATCTTGGCACGAGGAGCCAGAAGCATCTAAAGGATCAGCAGATAGTTTATTTTTCGACGCAGAAGGTTCTGATGAGGCCACCTCAACCGATGAAGGTTCAGCCCCTCAAAAGCAAAAAGGAACTAACTACAAGAAAAGGTATGATGATCTTAAACGACATTATGATGAAAGGATATCAGAGTTTAAACAAAAAGAGCAAGAACTGTTAGCGCAAGCGCAGTCGTCTCAACCAGCTTATCAGCCGCCAAAATCAGCTGAAGAGTTAGAGAAGTTTAGAAATGATTATCCTGATTTGTATGAAACTGTAGAGTCTGTAGCGCATCTACAAAGTCAGAACGAAGTGCAAGCCCTTCAACAGAAAATGCAAGCCATCGAAGAGCGAGAAGCAATGATCTCTCGTCGAGAAGCTGAAACTAAGTTGAGAGACAGGCACCCTGATTTTGAAGATATTCGTGGAGATGAAGGGTTTCATGATTGGGCAAAAGAACAGCCACAAGAAATTCAAGGCTGGATCTATAATAACCCAGACAATGTTAGTTTAGCAAGTCGTGCTATAGATATCTATAAAATGGAAATGGGTGTAGCTGTAAATGCCCCTAAAACTCAGTCAAGTCAAAAAATGTCTAGAAAAGATGCTGCAAGTTTAGTATCTACAAAAACTACAACTGTAGACACTAAGCAGCCAAAGATCTGGACAACTCGGGAAATAGCTGCCCTCTCTATGGACGACTACGATCGACTTGAAAAAGAAATAGATCAAGCCGCCCAAGAAGGCAGAGTAATTAAATAACTTTGTTTTTTTTAAGGAGTCAATACAATGGCTAGTAATACATCCGATCAGTTTTTTGCACAATCCTCGGGGAGTAACTTCTCCGGCAACAACTTCATGCCAGAACTCTATTCCAAGAAGGTACTTAACTTCTTCCGAAAAGCGTCTGTAGCAGAAGCAATCACTAACACTGACTACGCCGGTGACATCTCTGCGTTTGGTGATTCAGTTAAGATCATCAAAGAGCCAGTAATCACTGTAGATCAGTACGAGCGTGGTGGTGCTGTAACAGCAACAACACTGACTGACAACGAAGTAACTTTGGTTGTTGACACGGCGAACGCATTTAAGTTCATCGTTGATGACATCGAAACTTCAATGTCTCACGTTAACTTCAAAGAAGTTGCTTCATCTTCAGCAGCCTACGCACTCCGTGACGCATTTGACACGGGCGTAATTGCTAAGTTGTTTGCAGGCGTTTCTGCTTCGTCGCCTAACCATATCCTTGGTTCAGACAGCGCAACAGACCTCGCAGCTGGCACCTTTGATGGTACTGGTAATCTTGACATCGGCTATGCTTCTGGCGAGCATGATCCAATTGATGTTCTTTCACACATGGCACGTCTCCTTGACGAGCAGAGTGTTCCTGAAGAAGGTCGTTGGTTCCTTGCAAACCCAGAGTTCTACGAGCAGCTTGTACAGTCTAGCTCTAAGCTCATGAGCGTTGATTTTAACGCTGGTCAGGGTTCAATCCGTAACGGTCTCGTATCTTCTGGTAAGTTGCGTGGCTTTGACATGTACAAGACTAATAACATTGCAGCTACTTCTAACGCTGCTGGTAAGTGTATTGCTGGTCACATGTCATCTACTTGTACTGCACAGACTATTATCAATACTGAAGTAGTTCGTGATACTGCAAGCTTTGGTGATATTGTACGTGGTCTTCACGTCTATGGAGCAAAGGTACTGCGTCCAGAAGCACTTGTTTCTGCGTTCTACGGTATCGACTAAAAATGAGATGGGGGATGAAATACTCCCCCTTTTCTTTAAGGTTTTTATTATGCCACAAATTGGATCAGAAGCAAACCCTATTCGAATGGGTACTGGAAAAGTTAAACTAAGAGGCCAGTATTTAAAAAACGAAGATAAGAAAAAATATGACGACAACTATGATCGTATCTTTGGGAGAAAGAAAAATGATGAAAAAAGATAAAAGGGCAGGATACAACAAGGGTTGTAAAGTTAAAAAAGACGGCAACGCCTCTGCACGTCGAGCATACGGAAAAGGTGGTAGCGCAGTAAAAAGTTCTATGCGCACTTGTACACCTAACTAAAATGAAAGTTAAAGCCCCCGAAGGCTATCATTGGATGAAAAAGGGCAAAGAATATAGGCTCATGAAAGATCCTAAAGATGGCTTCAAATCTCACAAAGGTGCTTCAAAAGAAGCAAACTTTGAAATTCAAAAGGTTCATAAGAAATAATGGCTGCTACCTATCTTGAAATTACAAATGAGTTGTTGCGAGAGCTAAATGAAGTAGCCCTCACATCTTCTACATTTGCTGGAGCTATTGGTGTTCAGCAACATATTAAAGATTGTGTCAATAGGGCATATCTTGATATTGTTAATGAAGAACCTCAATGGCCTTTTTTAGCTACAGACACAAGCGGATCAACAGATCCGTTTTATGGCAATACATACATTGAAACTGTAGTAGGAACACGTTGGTATCTGTTAAAGCCCACATCATCTAGTTTAACAACAGACTATGGTTATGTTGATTGGGATAATTTTTATCTTACAACAATTGGTGTGGATGGTGAATCAGCACCCTATATTAGTAAAAATTTAAAATATACTACTACTGAAGAGTGGAAAGATTTTAGACGTGCTGAAGAAAATCAAGACGACGCAGATACACAAAATTACGGAGAGCCTCGACGAGTTATTCGAAGTCCTGATAATCGTAAGTTAGGACTAAGCGCTATTCCAGATAAAGTTTATCGTGTATATTTCTTTGCGTACAACCTTCCTACAGAATTAGACGCACACGGGGATGAAATTGTATTCCCTAACATTTATAAGCCTGTATTACTTGCACGGGCTAGATATTACATTCATCAGTTTAAAGAAAGCTCACAAGCTGCAGCATTTGCGTTAGAAGATTACAAGCGTGGATTAAAACTAATGAAAGGAAACCTTATGAGTTCTACTCCAGATTATATGAAAACTGATCGTGTGAGGTTTATCTAATGTCCCAGCCCTTTGGCATTTCATGTAGGGGCGGTTTAAACACCAACCTTAATCAGCTAGAGATGCTTCGACAGCCCGGACTTGCTACACGACTCAGAAACTTCGAAGTAGATCCTGATGGTGGCTATCGCCGTATAAATGGGTTTACACAGTTTGGTGATACACTTCCTAACAGCAGTCAAGACATTCTTGGTATTTCTGTATATGCTGATGGAATCATTGTTTGCTCAGGAACAGACATACACTTTAGTGTGGACGGTTCTACATGGCTACAGATTAATCGTGGAGCGTCTCATAGCAGCGGAGACAACTATTCAACCTTTACAGGTCGTTCTGCTGTCGCACGGGCTGGTCAAGGCCAGTGTAGCTTTGCAATGTTTGAAGGTGCAACCTTTAATTATGGACAGTTAGTAATTGCAGATGGAGCAAACAAACCTTTAGTATTTAGAATGGAAGGCACAGGAGCCTTATCTACACGAACTTTTTTCTTAGAAGAAGTAACGATAGATGGAACTAATGGTGTTAAGTATGTTACAAGCCACGACCATCACTTAATTGCGGCAGGTGTAGGAGATAATTTAAATACTGTATATTATAGTGTATATAATGACCCTACAGACTTTAGTGGAACAGGCGCTGGTGCCGTAGTTATTTCAGACCAAGTTCAAGGCATTCGTGGATTCCGTACAGATTTGATTGTGTTTGCTAAGAATAGTATTCACAAACTTATAAACATTAATGATTCTCAAAATATTCGCATAGATCCTATTACAGAAAACGTAGGATGTCTTTCAGGTTATAGTATTCAAGAAATTGGAGGCGATCTAGTTTTTTTAAGCCCTGACGGTATCCGTACTGTTGCAGGTACAGCACGTATTGGTGATACAGAATTAGGATCAGTATCTCGACAGATACAAAGCATTATCGGAGACATTGCTTCTTCTATTAATACTTTTCGAATAGATAGTTGTGTTCTTCGTTCAAAATCACAATATAGAATATTTTACACAGATGTAACACTAGGTTCAAGTGTATCAAGAGGAATTATAGGCACACTAACTTCTAATGGTTTTGAATGGGCTGAAACACTTGGCATTCAAGCTATGGGACTAACAACAGGCTTTGATGCTGATGGCATTGAGCAAGCCTATCATGGAGATAAAGACGGTTATATTTATAATCATGATGTAGGAAATTTCTTTAGTCCTGCAGGAACATCTACAGATATAAATGCTATCTATCAAACACCAAACTTTGATTTTGGTGATATTGGCACACGTAAAACAGTTAAGTATGCACGGTTGTCTCTTAGCCCAGAAGGTGAGATTCAACCCACTCTTCGTATGCGTTTTGATTATGAAGATACAGATATCCCACAGCCTCCAGATTATGTTCTGGATTCTGTTCCGCTCCCTGCTATTTTTGGAAGTGCAATCTTTAATTCAGCAACTTTTGGTGCAAGCAACGACCCTATGGTTCGTCAGCCCGTAGAAGGTAGTGGAAACACAGTAAGTTTTAGAGTTAGTAGTTCAGACACTAACGCACCATATGCAGTTAATGGTCTTTATATAGACTATATGCCATCAGGTAGGAGATAAACATGGCTCAGAATTACACTCGACAAAGCACGTTTAGTGATGGCGATACTATTACATCTTCATTGTTTAATGATGAATATAATCAACTCGTAAACGCTTTTACATATTCAAGTACTTCGGCTTCTACTACAGGTCACCGACACGACGGGACTTCTGGTCAAGGTGGAAACATATTTAAAATTGGTGATTTAGATTTTTTAAATAAGATTGAAGTAGATAGTACCAACAACCGTTGGGGTTTTTATGTAGAGGTTTCTAGTGCAGCAGTCGAGCAGATTCGAATTCAAGACGGCTCTGTTGTTCCTGTCACTACTAATGATGTGGATTTAGGTACTTCCTCTCTCCAGTTCAAAGATCTTTATATTGATGGGACTGCCAATGTTGATAGTCTTACACTAACTTCTGGCTCAACAGTAACAACTATTCTTGATGAAGATGACTTGTCTTCAGATAGTGCTACAGCTCTTGTAACTCAACAGTCCGTAAAAGCGTACGTTGATGCTCAGGTAACTGCCCAAGATCTAGACTTTCAGGCTGACTCAGGTGGTGCGTTAAGTATTGACCTAGACTCTGAGGCGCTAACGTTTACCGGCGGTACAGGCATTGACACAACTGGTTCAGGTAATGACGTTAGTTTTGCCATTGATAGCACTGTAACAACGCTTACTGGCACTCAGACACTAACTAACAAAACGCTAACCGCTCCGACCATCTCTGGAAACCTAACAACTGATGGAAACATTGATGGACGTGATGTAGCGACTGATGGCTCTAAGCTTGACGGCATCGAAGCCTCAGCAGACGTAACGGATACAACTAACGTCACAGCCGCTGGTGCTGTAATGGACTCTGAGCTAACCAGTGAAGCCTCTGTCAAAGCTCTTAACCAAGGCGTAG
>ERZ1048068.338-NODE-338-length-43441-cov-6.726617_pt1 | contig 43441 bp, 33 predicted proteins | sample MGYA00383098_ERZ1048068 | MGnify/ENA primary metagenome ERZ1048068 (study PRJEB29581, sample SAMEA5548368) | metagenome | biome: marine; feature: coastal; material: water | depth 1 m | study: Short-term variability in the microbial, nano- and picoplankton dynamics...
TCTGATTCCATTTTTCATAAAGAAAAGCAAAAAAATAGACAGATGCGACAGAACCAGTGGTTCACGTTATATTATGGACTTAAAATTTAATCCTGACCTTGAGCTGAATTGGGGATTTTCTAGCTGGTTACATAATGGGAACTTCATCGATGAAAGTGGATTTAGAGGACTTGGTAATATTTACGATGGTTGGGGTATTATTATTGAGAGCATTAAAGAATAAAGGGAATTACCAATGGTTCTGTCGCATCTGCTACTCATACCTACTCGCTTCTTTTGTTTTGTGTGAATCACACTTTTAAGACTAATTAGCGCAAAACGAAAAACCATAATCCTTTGTACAAATGCGAGTTAACTTTTAGAGTATTCAAGAAATTTGGTGAAAAATGGTCGAAAAATAATTAATGCGACAGAACCATATGATTATACTTACTTTGAATTATTCTAAACTTCACTTAAAATATCCACAGTGATTATCATGGATCTAATATAAAGGACAGAACCTATTTCCCCGAAAGAAGCACTAAAAAAATAGAGAGTCTGGGAAGGTGTATATTCAGTTTGTTGTACACGAGAATGGGTCTTTCTGATATTGAAATTGCAAGAGGCGTGAGCTATTTACTCGATCAAGAAGCTATTCGAGCCGTTCGAAAAATGCCAAATTGGGATAGTGGATACAATCCTAGAACGAAACAAAGAGTGAAAATTCATGCGAGGATTCCGATCCGATTTGAACTTATTTTTTAGTATTATTTCTTTTATCATCGCGCAAAGAGTATAAATAAAAACTCTCTACCTTTTCTCTCGCCCAAGGTGTTTTTCGTAAGAATTTTAAACTCGATTTTATAGATGGATTACTGACGAAGGAATTGATTTTAATTTGATTACCGAGTTCGTCAAACCCATATTTATCGACCAAATAATCTAGTATATCGGCCAATTTTACTCCGTGTAAGGGATTATTGGGTTGTTCTTCTAATTCGCGTGAGTTTTCTTTCATGGATGGGAAAGTTAATAAAGAAAATGTGTAATTTCAACCCAATGAATAAACAAAAATATACAGAAGTAGAGTTTAAAGAACTTTTAACAGAACACAATTTAGATTGGTCTGTTCGCGAAAATGGAGTTGAGAGATCTTTTATTTTCGCCAATTTTATTGAAGCATTTCAATTTATGGGAGAGATTGCCATAGTTGCTGAAAAGTTCAATCATCATCCTGAATGGACGAATGTGTACAACAAAGTTTTCATTCGTTTTACTACGCATGATGCTGGTGGATTGACACAAAATGACTTGGATATAATTCTTGAAATTGAATCAATAGTCAATAGTTAGGATAACTTTCCTGCAATAAATCCCGTTGTCCAGGCCGCTTGAAAATTATACCCACCTGTTATCGCATCAATGTCCATCACTTCACCAGCAAAATACAAGTTGGGCACTACTCTACTTTCCATAGATGACATGTTGATTTCATCGAGGGTCACACCTCCACACGTCACAAATTCTTCTTTGAAAGTCGTTTTGCCTTTTACTTCGTAGGTATCGTTCGTCAGTGTTTCTAACAACTTATTGAATCCTTTTTTACCCAATTCCTCCCATCGCTTCGTCGATGCTTGCCCAGCTCGATCCAATAGATGAAGCCAAAGTCTTTCTTTAATTCTGTAGGGTTTGAAATTGGCCAATAACTTATTGGAATGAGCCCGTTCGATGGACTGAATTTCATCTGAAACTTTGTTCAAATTGGGTTCATTTGTCCAATTGACCAATACTTTGAAATCGTAATTTCTTTCGGATAGAATTCTTGCTCCAAAAGCAGATAATTTTAAAATAGCTGGTCCAGACATTCCCCAATGTGTGATCAAAAGCGGTCCATCTCCTTTTAATTTTGTTCCTTGTATGGTTGTAATCACCTCTTCTTTGACAATGCCCATCAACTCTTTTACTGATTCATTTGGCATATTAAAGGTGAACAACGAGGGCACGCATTCTTCAATTTTATGTCCCAGTTCTGCTAACCAATCCAAACCAGAAGTTTTTGGTGATCCACCAGTCGCTAGAATTACTTTGTCGAAAATGAGCACCTCATCTTTGAATGTCAATTCAATTTTTCCGTCAAGAGGACGAATTTTCTCCACCGTTTTTCCAATTAGAATTTCGATTTCACCTTTTCGGCATTCATTCATCAAACAGTCGATTACGGATTGAGAATTTTGTGAAACTGGGAAATAACAACCGTCATCTTGCAAAGTCAAGGGAACTTTTCTGTCTTCAAACCATTTTACAGTATCTGTAGTATTGAATTCTTTGAAGGCCCATTTGAGTTTTCGTCCACCTCGAGGATAGGCTTTGATTAACTCATCGATATCCGAGCAGCCGTTGGTGACATTGCATCTTCCACCACCAGAAACTTTCACTTTGGCAAGAACCTTTTGCGATTTTTCAAAAATGGTTACCTCCGCATCAGGATGATGTTGCACTACAGAAAGTGCGGCGAAAAAACCTGCTGCTCCACCTCCGATTATGGCTATTTTTTGATTCACAAGGTAAAGATATAGTGTTTAATCACATTGGGCACAAAGAACTGCAACTTCCTTATTTTTGTGCCTTCTTTGTGAACTTTGTGTTTAATTCGTAACACTCCCCAACCATCTTTCCATCACCTCGTGTTCCACTCCTTTACGATCCGCCAAATCATGTACTTGATCGAGTTTAATTTTGCCCAAACCAAAGTACTTGGATTCTGGATGACCAAAATACCATCCGGAAACAGCAGCTGTCGGTAACATCGCTAGACTTTCCGTCAATTCCACGCCGGTTTGATTCGTGGCGTCGAGAATCCGAAACAAATCGATTTTCTCTGTATGATCTGGACAAGCAGGATAACCTGGAGCGGGCCGAATTCCTCGGTATTTCTCCGCGATTAAATCGGAGTTTTCAAGACTTTCTTTGCTGTCATATCCCCAATTTTCTTTACGTACAAATTCATGCATCCTCTCAGCAAAAGCTTCCGCCAAACGGTCGGCTATTGCTTTTAGCATAATCGAATTGAAATCGTCGTAATCCGCATCGAATCGTGCAATGTGTTCATCAATTCCGAGTCCAGTTGTAACCACAAAACCGCCCATATAATCTTTCAACCCAGAATCTTTTGGTGCAATGAAATCTGCCAAAGCCATATTTGGAGCTGAGGCCGTTTTCTTTCCTTGCTGACGAAGCGTTCGTTGAATATGTAAAATCTCAGTTCTGGATTCGTCCGTGTAAATCTCAATGTCGTCACCTACAGAATTTGCTGGAAACAATCCAATCACGGCTTTGGGTTCTAACCATTTTTCAGCGATTATTTTATCCAACATGGCATTCGCATCGGCAAAAAGCTTCTTTGCTTCCTTTCCAACGACTTCGTCTTCCAATATTTTCGGATATCGTCCATGTAGTTCCCAAGTTTGAAAAAACGGTGTCCAATCGATATAATCTCTTAGTTCACTTAAATCGTAATCCACGAAAGTCTGATTTCCCAGTTGCTTGGGCACACACAAATCTTCTTGTTTAAAATCTATTTTCAACCCACTCGCACGGGCATCTTTAAGATCTAAAATCGGCTTTGCATTTCTATGTTTTTCATGGTGCTCACGAAGCCGTGTATAATCCGCTTTCAAATTGGCGACAAAATCTTCTTTTTTCTGTCCCAAAAGACTTTCTACAACGGTAACCGAACGAGAAGCATCCAGCACGTGGACCGCTTGTCCTTTGGTGTAATGTTGTTCGATTTTCACTGCCGTGTGCACTCTCGAAGTAGTTGCTCCACCAATCATTAATGGAATATTGAGACCGGCACGTTCCATTTCCTTCGCCATGTGGACCATTTCATCCAAGGAAGGTGTAATCAAACCACTCAATCCAATCACATCGACTTTTTCTTCTATTGCTTTTTGAATAATTTTTTCGGCAGGAACCATAACACCCATATCAATAATTTCATAGTTGTTGCAACTCAATACAACGCCCACGATGTTCTTTCCAATATCATGAACGTCACCTTTTACAGTGGCCATCAAAACTCTTCCCGCGAAGGATATTTCTCCGCCTTTTTCTGCTTCAATAAAAGGTAACAAATAGGCAACAGCTTTTTTCATCACTCTTGCCGATTTAACAACTTGGGGCAAGAACATTTTACCACTTCCAAACAAGTCACCAACAATATTCATTCCGTCCATCAATGGTCCTTCAATTACCTCTATCGGTCTATCGTATTGTTTGCGGCATTCTTCGGTGTCTTCTTCAATGAAGTCGACAATGCCTTTTACCAAAGCATATGATAGACGACCTTGAACATCTGTTTCTCTCCAAGATAAATCGACTTCCCGTTTTTTACCATCTCCTTTTACCGTTTCCGCAAATTCAAGTAATCTTTCCGTGGCATCTTCTCGTCGATTTAAAATCACATCTTCAACATAGACCATCAGTGTTTTGTCTACGTCATCATAAACTTCCAACATAGATGGGTTCACGATTCCCATGTCCATACCATTCTGAATCGCATGATATAAAAAGGAAGCATGCATAGCCTCACGAACAGTATTATTTCCACGAAACGAAAATGAAACGTTTGAAACTCCGCCACTCACATGTGCTCCGAGAAGATTTTCTCGTATCCACTTTGTAGCATTAAAGAAGTCCAAAGCATTGTTATTGTGCTCCTCCATTCCAGTTGCCACGGGGAAAATATTTGGATCAAAGATGATATCATTTGGATTGAATTTCACCTCATCTAACAAAATTCGGTAAGAACGTTCGCAAATTTGGATTCTACGCTCATAAGAATCCGCTTGTCCATCTTCGTCAAATGCCATTACGATAACCGCTGCTCCGTATTTTCGAACCAATTTGGCTTGATAAATGAAGTTTTCCTCACCTTCTTTCAATGAAATGGAATTGACAACCCCTTTTCCTTGAACACATTTCAATCCCGCTTCGATAATTTCCCATTTAGAGCTATCAATCATGATTGGAACTCGAGCAATATCTGGTTCGGCAGCAATTAAATTCAAAAACTTAACCATCGCTTCTTTCCCATCAATCATTCCTTCATCCATATTGATGTCGATGATTTGGGCGCCACCGTCCACCTGATCTCTGGCAACAGCTAACGCAGCTTCGAAATCATTTTCCTTAATCATTCTCAAGAATGCACGAGAACCAGTAACGTTTGTTCTCTCACCAACGTTGATGAAATTACTTTCAGCTGTTGCGATTAAGGGTTCTAATCCGGATAATTTTAATGTTGCTTTACTCATTATTAAAGTAGAAAGTGTTTTTATTATAATTTCTTTTTTACCGTTATAACAATGCTACTTAACATACGGTACACTTCGTCGGATTGGCTATACATGTTTTTGTGTTTTGATAATGAAATATACGAGGCCTCTTTTAATAAATCCAACCAATATTGAGATTCTCCGCATTTCTTTAACGAAATTGACATCTTACTTATAAAATCCTTATGACTTTGTGCATTACCTCCTTCTCGAATATTAGCGCCAACTGACGTAGCCGAGCGCATAAATTGTTTGCTTAGGATAAACTCTTTATTCTCCACCAATTCCTTATATAAGAAAACGGAATCCAATGCAAATCGATAACTTTTAGTTCTTAGAATACTTTCTTTCATAACATTTTTCTAATTAGGCTAAGCAGAATTATACTATCAAAAGTGTTAAAAACAAAAATTTTCTTCAAAAAAAAACTCCAAAACTCTCAACTAATACACTTATAACTTTCCACTAAAACACTCTTCACTTCAAAGTCCTAGGTTCATACTCCTTCGCCAAATCCGCTATTGCTTTAATATGTTCAGGTGTCGTACCACAACAACCGCCAATAATATTCATCAACCCTTCGTCTAAAAATCGTTTGATTTGTTCGGTCATCAATTCTGGTGTTTCGTCGTATTCACCAAATTCATTCGGTAATCCAGCGTTTGGATGCGCACTAACTGCAAACTCCGATTTCTCGTTTAAAATCTGCAAATAGGGTCGCATCATTTCTGCTCCAAGTGCACAATTCAATCCTACACTCAACAATGGCATGTGAGATATAGAAATGAGAAAAGACTCGGTGGTTTGACCTGTCAATGTTCGACCACTTTGATCTGTAATGGTACCTGAAACCATGATCGGCGTATACAATCCACGTTCGACAAAGACATTATCAATCGCAAAAAGAGCAGCTTTCGCATTCAAGGTATCAAACACTGTTTCGACTAAAAGAATATCAACACCTCCATCCAAAAGTGCTTTGGTTTGTTCTTCATAGCCATTCACCAATTCGTCGAAGGTAATACCTCGAAAACCGGGATCGTTTACATCCGGTGAAATTGACGCCGTTCGGTTGGTTGGTCCGATTGAACCTGCTACATATTTGTTTACTCCAGGAAACTCATTCATGTATGCAACACACGCTTCCTTGGCAATTTTAGCCGATTGAAAATTAATATCGTAAACGAATTTCTCCAATCCATAATCTGCTTGGGCAATCCAGGTCCCTGAAAAAGTGTTGGTTTCAATAATGTCTGCTCCTGCATCCAAATATTCGCGATGAATTGATTTTATAATCTCTGGACGTGTTAATGATAACAAATCATTGTTGCCTTTTAGTGGTTGGTCATGATTTTCAAACCATCCCAAACGGAAGTCTTTTTCTTCCAACGGATGTCTTTGAATCATGGTGCCCATAGCTCCGTCGAGCACAAGAATACGTTTCTTTAAATCTTCTTGAATTGTCATTTTCTGTTTTTGTCAATATCAGCGATTAAAGCTTACACAGAAAACGGGACTTTCCTTTAACTTATCTCTATCCTTTCGGATCGGAATTGGCACCTTTGCTATCTGCTGGTTGCCAAGGTTTCGTTGGGCCTGTCCCTCCACCTTTCTTTATAAGTTTTAATCGAGACAAAAATAACCAAGTTCAAAGAGTAATCCAAGATAGATTATCTTTATCTCACGTAAAAAATGAAATTATGATAAAATCTTTCAGCTCAGCTATTTCTGGTTTGATACATATTGTAAAGTCAGAACGAAACCTTAAATACATTTAGTTGCTTTTTTTTGGTTCTTGCTTTCGGATTGTACTTCGAAATCGCAAGGTGGGAATGGTTGTACGAAAGATACTTAAATTAATCCAGACCATAAATGACTAAAAAGCGAAAAAGACGACTCGGGTGAGTCGCCTTTTTCTAATCTAACCTAACCACTATTCACTGAAAAAGATTTTTCAATCCTTTGATTGTACTATTTTATCTAATAAATATACAAGTCTATTTTAAATATTGCAAAAAAATATTTTTTTACATGTTGCTCGTCATTTCCCAATTCATTTTACGATATATCCACATTTTCATTTGAACTGTCAACAAATAAAGTGACGGTATCACGACTAGTGTTAAGAATGTCGCAAACGTCAATCCATAAATAATTGTCCATGACATGGGTCCAAAGAAAATGTTGTTATCTCCTCCAATATATATTTTCGCGTCATAGGAAGAAAGGAAACTCATAAAATCAATATTGAAGCCTACGGCGAGTGGAATCAATCCTAAAATAGTTGTTATTGCAGTTAATAAAACGGGACGTAAACGTGTCTTTCCAGCTTCAATAGACGCCTTAACAACTTCTTCGTAAGGCAACATTTCGGTATCGTCTAATTGTAAAGCTTCGCGTTTTCTTTTTCGCAACATATTGGTGAAATCAATCAAAACGATTGCATTGTTTACCACTACTCCTGCCAAAGATATAACACCAATCATCGTCATCATGATGACGAAATTCTGGCGTGAAATGACCAAACCTAGTAAAACACCTATCAAGGAAAGTACCACGGTCAACATAATAACCGTTGGTGCTGAAAAAGAGTTGAACTGCGCCACGATAATCAGTGTAATTAAGAATACGGCTATCATCAAAGCACTGCTCAGAAAGGTCATTTCTTTGGCTTGTTCTTCTTGTTGGCCGGTGAATTTATACGTTAAATTCGAACTCAACTTTCCATCTTTTTCGAACTTCGCTAATTTCTCTTTTAGCTTGTCGACCACTTCGTTTGCGTTAGAACCTTCCGTAACTCCCGAAGTTACAGCCACCAATGGTAATTGATCTTTCCTCACGACTGAGGAGAATGAGCTACTCTCAGTTGGTTTTTTTATTACAGAACGAATTGGAACTTGAATTAAAGTTCCCATATTGTTCCGAAAAATTAAATCTTGGTCCATCAAGGCATCCAAATTATCTCTACTTTTTTGATCGAATCGAACAACCAAATCGTATGATTCTTCATTCTTAGTATACGTTGTAATATCTTGACCCAAGAGAGCTTTTCGCAAAGCGTTCCCAACCATCATTGTAGACGCGCCTAATTTACGAGCTTGATCTCGGTCCACCTCAATTGGAATTTCAGGTCGATTACTGTCAACATTCAATTTCAATTTGTCCACTCCTTTTACATTAGCACGATCCAAGTAATTTTTAATTACCGTCGCCTCAGCAATCAGGTCTTTGTATTCACCTCTACCTGTAACTTCGATGTTAATTGGTGCGCCTTGCGGTGGTCCGTTCGATTCTTTATCAGCGGAAATTTCTACATCAGCTGTGAATTTACCTTTGATTCCATGTTGAATCATAGCGAGAATTTCACTCGTCATTACACCATCTCTATGTTGAAACTCTGTGAAATTAATAGTTACACGCGCCTTGTGTGGTGTATTCCCCATTGATGCACCTTCAGCTGGATCACTAGTTCCCTCGCCAACTTGAGAAATGATTGAACGAATTAACCTTCTTTTATCGCCTACTGGAAATTTCGCATCCTTTTCAAGATAATCGCTCAATAAAGTATTGATTTCGGATTCTAACTCCAGTGTCGTTTCATTGGTATTCATAATGTCTGTACCAATCGGTTTCGACACGAAAATATTTACATAATTCGGCTCATTTTCTGGGAAAAAATCCACTTTTGGAGGGAATATGGCCATTAAAACGAATGAGAAGAAGAATAAGCCTATAGTGCCGAACAAGATATTTCGAGGATTCTTTCCGGACAAGGCCTTCGTTAAAAAACGTGCGTAGAAATTCTCTAATCTCGGCAAAAATCTTTCTTGGAAAACTTTCGTTCCCGGAGTAAAAACATAGTAATTAATTAAAACAATTATTGCGAAAATAATGAGTAAGTTTCCTAAACTGAGAACACCCAACAAAGCGAGAAGAACACCCACTACAAACAATATGAGCGCCAAACGGAAAATACGTTTCTTGGTTGTTACTTTTTGCTCCAACTTCATGAATACAACAGCTAACACAGGGTTAATCACCAAGGCCACAAACAAAGACGACCCTAAAACGATAATTAAGGTAATTGGAAGATATTTCATGAATTCTCCCATGATTCCTGGCCATAGAGCCAGTGGAATAAATGCAGCCAAGGTCGTAGCCGTTGACGCAATGATCGGCCAAGCTACTTGGCCTACACCATTAATAACAGCCGATTTAATTTTCATCCCTTCCGACAGGTTTCGATAGATGTTCTCGACAATCACAATGCCATTGTCCACGAGCATACCCAAAGCGAGAACCAAACTAAACAATACCATCACGTTCAAGGAAACGCTCATTGCATCCAAAATCAAGAAAGACATCAACATAGAAAGAGGTATTGCAACTCCAACAAACAATGCATTTCTCAATCCAAGGAAGAAAAGCAAGACAAGAACAACTAAGATTACACCAAGAATAATGGAATTTTCCAAATTGGATACCATGTCACGTGTATTATTCGACTGGTCAGCCGTCACTGAAAGAAAAACGCTTCCTGGAATGGTTCCATCTTGTTTTGTGTCTGCCAATAACTGATTAATTTTATCTGAAGCGTCCAACAAGTTTTCTCCTCCTTGTTTTTTTACATCCAACATGACCACCGGATCTCCAAATTCACGTGCAAATGAAGTGGTATCGGAGTTTCCAAAATAAACATCTGCAATATCACCTAAATAAACGGGTAAATAATCGTCACCTTTAACGACTAATTTCTTTAGTTCGCCTGCATTTTTAAACTCTCCATCAATTCGGATAGTTTTCCGCATTCCATCCATTAAAATTTCACCTGATGGGATGGTTTGGTGCTCTGATGCAACCGCATTCTCTATGTCGTCTAGTGAAACATTAACGGCTTGTGAACGAATCGGATCTACGTCAATACGCATTTCTTGTTCTTGAACACCGCGTATATCTACTTCACTAATTTCTGGTAATTCCTCAATCTTTTTTTCTAATACCTCTGCAACATCCTTCAAAAGAGAGGCATTCGATCCTCTTAAATTGATATTCATGATAGGCATTGCGGCAGGATCCAATTCAAAAATATTGGGTTCAACCGGCAATTGAGGGAAATCAGATTTAGCTCTTGCCTTGTCGACTGCATCTTTAACTTTTTGAAGAGCATCTGAAACCGACATTTTGAAATCAAATTTCACTCGGATTGTCGCAAAACCGTGAATGGAATTCGAATTAATTTCATCTACCAACTTGATACCACCCATTTCCTTTTCAATGGATTGGGTGATTTTCTTTGCCATGTACTCCGGCGACGATCCTGGTTTTGCAATACCAACGTAGATCTCTGGAATTTGAATCTCCGGGAAATTCTCCTTAGGCATCCCAGTATAGGCACCCAAACCAGCAATTAAAATAATGATGGCAATAAGGAAAACCGATTTACGGTTGTTAACCGCCATTGTTGATAATCCGAAGCCTTTATTCGATGAATCTTCCATTATGAATTGCTTTTTTTGATTCCAACAACATCTTTTTCAGTTATCCCTTTGGCTCCCTCTGTCACCACTAAATCACCTGCTTTCAATTTACCTTCAAGCACTTTTACATATGCCTCTCCATCAAATTTTTCAATAACCTGAACTATCACTTTTCTAATGCTGTAATTGTTGCCCTTTTTCTTTGTGGCAACATATATAAAATCATTATTCTCTGGATCCTTAATAATAGCCGAAGATGAAATAACCAAAGCATTGTTAACAGTCATGTCAGTGATCGTCAATTCCACCAACATGTTGGGTAAGAAAACAGTATTATTATTCAAATTCGCAGTTATGCTGAATGTTCTATTCACAGGCTCTATGTATTTTCCAATAGTGTTCACGACTAAATTAATAGAGGTATCGTTGTAATTTGGAAAAGAAACAATCACAGGTGTGCCTATTTCTATAGCCGAAAAATGCTTTTCCGACATGTTCGCTTTTATTTCGACGTTTTTGTTGTTCACTAATCGCAACAATGGGTTTTGTGGGCCAACTGCTTGTCCATCTTTGGCATAAACCAAGTCAACTACTCCACTGAAAGGCGCTGTAATGCTTGCTTTTCCTCTTTGCGTATTGAAAGAACCTAATCTTGATTTCAAAGCTTCGACTTGACTTTTTGCCGATTCATAATCAAACTCAGAACCAACACCTCTATCTTTCAATTCTTTTTGTTTCCCGAGCATATACTCAGCATAAGAAAGCTGCGTTTTAATTTCGTTTGCATTGGAATTCAATACAGAAGCATCCAAAGAAACCAAAACTTGTCCAGCGCTTACAAATTGTCCTTCTCGAACATGAATTCTTGTAATTGTTCCACCCATTTCAGCGTTGAGCATAACATCTTGATCTGTTTCGACATTACCTTGAACTTGAATCTTATGCTCAAACCTTTTGTTCTCTGCTTTCAGCACCTTCACCAAGGGTATGTAAATTTCTTCCTTTACCTCTGCTGATCCTGAGCAGGATTGTAAAAGGAAAAAACCAGCCAAAAGGAGAATAAATGTGGATTTGAATTTTATTGTCATTGTTTCTTTATTTGTTGTTAGTCAAAATTTGATTGTATAATTTCTCAAGTTCCAACTTCGCGTTCAGAACCTCTATTTGAGCGCCACTATATTGTGCCTGCGCTAGTATTACTTGATTGTATTTTTGGGTAACATTGATGCTTGATTCTTGACCAATTTCTTTTCGAATCAAGGAGTTTTTATAGATTTTTTGTGCCAAATCGACGTTGGCTTGTTGCAGCTCCAATTTCTGTCTGGCATTTGCCAAATTATTCTTGGCCTGTGCCTCTTGAAACGTTAAATTTTCCTTTAATTGTAGCAATGAATTGTCGTTCTTTTTAATTTCAATTTCTGCTTGTTTAATTTTTGCGTCTCTTTGTCCTCCTGAATAAATGGGAATGCTCAATTGCAATCCCCAAAGAGTTTGAGGAAACCATTTTTCACTGGCAAAAAAGTTGAAATTATTTCTGTAAGCATTATATTGTTGTGAGAAAAAAGCGTTTAAAACCGGAAGTTTTCCTGCTTGAATGTTGCGCAAATTATAGGTGTTTAACAGGCGTTGTTGCTCGACAACTTGCAGATTAACATTGTTCTCTAGACTCGATGATGAAATATTGCTGTTCAACATTAAACTTGCACTCCCTTGTTTAATTTCAATAGCGTTATCAATCGGGTAACCCATTGTCATTTTTAATAAAGTCAAGGCATTGAAATACTGATTAGATGCTTCAACATGCGCATTTTCTGCAGTTAACAAGGAATAGTTTAATTGATCAAAATCATCTTGCTGCATCATTCCAAGTTCGAGGAAATTCTGCTGCTTATCGACCATTTCTTTTGTCAAAAGTACCATTGAGTCAGTGAATGCAATATTTTCTTTGGCCACGGCTGCAATTTGATAGGCTTGAATAACGTTGAAAATCACTCCTTCTTTCGTTTGTGTATCAAGCGTTTGCTGAAAATCGATATATAACTTTGCAACCTGGACTCCAACTAAGTACGAACCGTTGAATAAAAGCTGATTAGCTTGGAGTGTTCCGTTGCTCGAAAATTTCGTTCCTGCGGTGAAGGCAATGGTTTCATCTGGACCAGCATTCGGATTAATGAAATTTGCTCCTACAACCTGAACCGGCAGGTTAATAAAGTGATTGAAGCTTCCCGTTAAACCAACCTGGGGAAGGCCCATGCCTATAATTTCTCTTTTTCTAGCTACGGAAGACTCTATGTCTAAGGCCGAATTTAATATTGTCTGGTTATTCTCTAGAGCATAGGCTTTCGCATCTGATAAACTAAAAGCAGACTTATCTTGCCCTAAACTCTGAAATGAAATCAGAATTAATATCAAGAAAAATGTTCTTTGCATACTATTGTTCATTCTTTATATTTTTTCGTATGTATCTTTTTCCTTCTGGAGTTGCCATCCCAAACAAAATAAACATGAGCGATTCATGGAAAATTTGGACCAGTGGTGTTTCATCAGAACCTTTGATTGTTCTTTTAAAAATAGAGTCGTTAACCGTTACATAAATTTGTGAAACAACACCTGCATCAAAATCATTTCGGTATAAATTCTCTTTTCTTCCGCGCTTTATATTTACTAGTATAAATGGAAGTACAAACTCCGTTTCATGCAAATCAATCAATTTCCATGCACCTGGGTGATACTTCTGTAAATCAAAAATAACAGATGGATGAATGCTGTTCATTTGTTGTGCAGCATTATTGATTACCTCAAACAGTTCTTGAATAGCGTTCTCTCGTTTACCGAAAATAGATTCGCATTCCATCTGTATTTCCGTCAAATGGGCGGTAAGTATAAACTCTACTAAGACATTTTTATCAGAAAAATGGGCATAGATGGTTTTTTTAGAGACACTTAGTTCACGCGCAAGATCATCCATCGAAACACTTTTTATGCCATATTTCATGAACATTTCACCCGCCTTTAAAGCTATTTCTATCTTTTTTTCACTCATTTCGGAGACAAATGTATGAATTATAACACGGCGGAAACTATTTAAATGTTAAAAGTTTCCAAAGTTTTGTGAATTATTCTTTTTTGAAGAGAAATGGGACGTCAAATTGCATTTTGATTTGGGTTACTCTGCAACAAGTGTTAGAAAAACTATAATAGAGGATTAAGGTAAAATTGAAAAATTCTTACGAAAATTAAGGCTCGTAAAAGCATCAACAAAACTAGGCTAACTTTTTACCGTCTAACTGATTGATTTGCTTGCTAGCTCGTATGAAGGTGTAGATAATAGGATGTGGAATCTCACGTGTTGACGAAATCTGGGGGCAATTTGCCATGGCAAGAAAGAACGGATGATTGGCCAAACTAATTATTTCTGGTTCCTCCATTTGATTGTAGGCCTCAATGTCAACAATACCATCTTGAAGAGCGCTAATTAATTTAGGGTATAAACTATATCGACTTGAGGTAAGTTCTAAATGAGAATGATTTTCATACAGCTTAATCATTTCCTTCGAATGCGGGACGATTTGTACACTTTCAAAGTGATTTCCTTCAACTAGATTTTCAGAAACTAACTTTTCACCTGTTTGATTTATACTGTATTTGTTGATGAGAATTTCGACTAGTGACCTATATCCTTCTCCTGTCACCAAGGTGGGGATGTTGAGCTGGGTGAGTATATCAATAATGGAATTGATAAAAAACACATTCCGAAATGGTCCTGGTGCCAACCAAACTCCATCATACTTCTCGAAGCTCTGCATTTTGAAATAGGCAGCCTCATCTATCTTTATCCAATAGTAATCGATTTCTTCATCGAGAAAACGACAAGCATGATCTATAGCTAGATTAGTCGCTTGATGAGAATTGTAAGTGAAATTATAATCACCCAAAACTGCTATTTTCAAGCTTTCACTCATAGGGAATAAAAAAACCGTTCAGTTAAGAACGGTTTTGCTCATACTAACGGGTATAATATCCGATTAATGTTGCGTTCTGTATCGTGGCTGTTGCAAGAACGGAATCCATTAAAGGAGTCGTAATTGTTTTTCCCCAATGTCTAACAACACCTGAGAATGTAGCTTTGAATTGAATGTACTGACCTCCGTTGTCTTCTTTCTCTTCTAGATCCATAAATTCAATAAAGCCAGGTGCGGTTTCATCCGAACGGAAAAGTCTTCCATTTTCATCGGTATAAAGAATTTCAAAACCTGCTCTTGCCGTATCAGAAAAATTTGGCAGCAAATTGGCATTCATAAAGGCACGCATCGTTGTGGTTGTCGGCCTTGTTCCTAAAGATGGATCTTGAGGCAAAGAACCTAAACCAATTTCTATTGAACTGTTCTTTGAGTTTGAGAACATCCCACAATAGTAAGCCAAATCTAACAGATTACCTGTTAATTGAGGTGTATATTGAGATCTAGCAACTGCCTTATATCCGTCAACATTTTTGGTCCATTCCACATCAGATCCATTAATGATTCCTTCGAAGTGAATTTTTAAATCCGCTGTATTTGAGGGAGCAGGAATTGATTCTGGCTTCTTACATTGCACTAGCATCAAACCGCTGAAAATCAATGTAATTAAAAATATTTTTTTCATAATCAAAATTAACTTGTTGAATATTGTTAAGCTAAGATAGTGCATTTTGACAAACTTGACCAAAAATATTTCTAGAAAATAGCAGCTTAAGCACGAATTTGTCTGAAATTAAATTCTTGAACTTGAGGATGGTATAGAAACGAAGTATTGCTATGTCCGTCGAAGTCATAAATGTAATACACATCTGTTTCCGACCATTGTTCGATTCTCAAGCAATCGTTGAGGTCAATTTCCGGTTGTTGTTTATGCATGTCGGATATCACTTTATTCATTAAAATGGACGGAAGCGAAATGCGAGAATTATAAGATAAATTTCCCATCTTATTTTCACAAATCAATACCATGTCTGATTCATTAGCGAGCCATTCAATTCTTTTAACTACTATTTTTTCTGCTGTATTCATCTTTTTAGATTTTCTTATGATACAAATTTCTATGTGCACTGCGTAAACAATTTACGTTCTAAATTTTTTCTCTAAAAAAGTTCTAATTTTTCTCCTAATTGCAGGTTAAGTCTATCATTTATCCTTAATTTTCTCGTTCCAAAAAAATCGAATTCATGAAATACGAAAGAATCAACAAGGATCTTTACATAAAAAACAGAGCAAAATTCATAGATAAAATGGAGAGCAAAGCGTTTGCCGTTTTCAATTCCAACGATATCTACCCTATTTCTGCAGATAGCACAATGCCTTTTCAACAGGCTAGAGATATTTTATATTTGACTGGGGTTGACCAAGAAGAAAGCATTCTTGTGTTGTTTCCAGACGCAAAAAACGATGCGCATAAAGAGATTTTATTCTTGAAGGAAACAAGTGAATTGATTGCTATTTGGGAAGGCGAGAAGCTGACAAAAGAAACTGCCTTCGCAACATCTGGGATAAAAACAGTGTATTGGTTAGAACAGTTTGATGCTATTTTCAAACAAGTAATGACCGAAGCCGAAACAATATATATCAATACAAATGAGCATTTAAGAGCATCAACAATAGTCGAAACCAGAGAAGATCGCTTCATTAAAAAAATGAAATTAGATTTTCCAGGACATAGATTGGCAAAATCGGCACCGATAATGCATGCGATTCGTTCTGTCAAAGAAGCGGAGGAAATTGAATTGATGCAACGCGCATGTAAAATCACCGAAACTGGATTCAGAAGATTGCTTGGATTTGTAAAGCCTGGCGTTTGGGAATATGAAATTGAAGCGGAATTGATGCATGAATTTTTGCGTTCGAAATCGAGAGGATTTGCTTATACGCCTATTGTTGGTTCAGGCAAAAGCGCATGTGTTTTGCATTATATCGAAAACAATCAGCAATGTAAAGATGGAGACGTAATTTTACTCGACGTTGGCGCCGAATATGCGAATTACGCATCGGATATGACACGATGTATTCCTGTGAATGGAAGATTCTCCGAACGTCAAAAAGCGGTGTATAATTCTGTTCTCTACGTGAAAACAGAGGCGGAAAAAATGCTCGTTCCGGGAACATTGATGCCCGAATATCACAAAGAAGTTGGGAAATTGATGGAAAGTGAATTGCTCAAATTGAAACTGATTGATCAAACGGATATAAAAAACGAAGACAAAGATTGGCCGGCGTATAAAAAGTATTTTATGCATGGAACATCTCATTTTATCGGCTTGGACACCCACGATCTTGGCTTTTTTCAAGAACCAATTAAAGCAGGAATGGCCTTTACGTGTGAGCCCGGAATCTATATTCCTGCAGAAGGTTTAGGTATTCGTTTGGAGGATGATTTGATCGTTCAAAACTCTGGTCCTGCTTTCAATTTAATGAAAGACATTCCTTTGAAAGTAGAAGAAATTGAAGACTTGATGAATGGGTGATACACCTTTTCTTCTCGCGTATTCTGATACCGGCGAAGGGCAAACTATTGTGTTGATTCATGGCTTCCTCGAATCGCATACCATGTGGGATTTTCTCGATTTGGAATCCAATTTTCGCGTAGTCTGCATCGATCTTCCTGGACACGGTAATTCAAAAAAATACCCGCCAATTTCTAGCATTGAACACACAGCGCAGTGCTTGAAAATGACGTTAGACTATTTGAATGTAAGTGAATTCCATATAATTGGTCACTCCTTGGGTGGATACATCGGTTTGTCATTTTTAGAGCAATTTAATCTGAATGGCAAACTCATATTGCTCAATTCAAACCATTGGCAAGATGACGAGAAAAAACAAGCGGATCGACTTCGTGTAGCTAATTTGGCATTAAAGAACAAACGGCTTTTTATTCGGGAGGCAATTCCAGGTCTATTCTCTTTCCCAGAAAAATTTCCCGATGAAATCGAGAAGTTAAAACTAGAAGCTTTTGAAATTCCTGCTACGCACATTGCCGCTTTTTCGGTAGCCATGCGGAATAGAAAAAATCAGCTGAAGATATTGAAGAAGTATCCAAAAAAAATCTTCATTCTTCAAGGTGAATCAGATAAACTGTGCCCTCATGAACGAATGGAGATTGATGTGAGTAGATTGATGGTTGATTATACCATTATTCCTAACGCCGGACATATGAGTTTTATTGAAAACACTTCCTTCGTTCGGGATACTATTTTTCAGTTATTGGGCTAAACTATTGTTTAATTTCCATTGTCAATGAAAATCCAAATGTACTGAGCTTGAGTGTGTAACATTGATTTCATATAGGTGTTTTTTAAATATTTGTTTGATTAACTCTTACTAATTTACGACTTAAACTTTAACATAATTTTGCAAACCTCTCATAGGTTGATACTCTACCAAATTGGATATTAATCTTTAAAATGATTCCATCCTTGCGCCGTCAATTCGATGGCAGCTCCATTTTTGTCTACAATATGTGACCCTTCTCCCTTGCGCGAAATATAACCAATCACGGTGAAGTTTGGATTTGCGCCAATAGTCTCGTAGTCTTTTTGTGATATGGTGAACAGAAGCTCGTAATCTTCACCTCCATTCAGTCCTGCCGTGTTTGGATTAACATTCATTTCCATCGCCGTCATTGATGTTTTCGCATCGATAGGTAACTTCTCATCGTAAATCTGACAACTTACATCACTCGCTTTTGCAATGTGCAATAATTCTGAAGCCAAACCATCGGAGATATCTATCATCGAAGTTGGTTTCACTTTAAGTTCGCCAAACATTGCGATAACATCTGTTCGCGCCTCTGGTTTCATTTGTCGTTGAAGAATATAATCGTGACCGTCCAAATCAGGTTGAATATTCGGATTTGCTTTATAGACTTCCTTCTCTCTTTCCAAGATTTGAAGTCCCATGTAAGCACCGCCCAAATCGCCAGTTACAACAATTAAATCGTTCTCTTTTGCTCCTGATCTGTAAACGACATCCGTCTTTTTCACCTTACCCGTAATGGCAATATTGATGCCCAAGCCAGAAACAGAGCTCGTTGTATCTCCACCGACTAAATCGACATTAAAGATATCGCATGCATGTGCAATTCCTTCGTACAATTCTTCCAAAGCTTCCTGCGGAAAACGATTGGAAACGGCCAAACTTACTGTAATGTGTTCGGGCGTGCCATTCATTGCACAAATGTCTGATACATTAGAAGATACTGCCTTGTATCCCAAATGCTTCAAGGGCATGTACATTAAATTAAAGTGAATACCTTCCAACATCATATCCGTTGAAAGCAAAGTGTAATGCTCTTCGTCACGCTCTAAAACGGCAGCGTCGTCACCAATTCCATAAATCGTTGCGGCATTTTTATTCTTGAAATCTTTGGTCAGTTTATCGATTAATCCAAACTCGCCCAATTCACTTAATTCTGTTCTCTTTTCAGACATTCAGTACAATTTTTGATAAAGGTACGAACTTAAATGAAGCATTTAAAACTGTGACTCTTGGAATAGTTTATTTCCCTAAGGAAATGTGTTTCGCCTGAACCTTTTCTCCATAAAAAAGACTAGCATTCTCATCAAAAAACGTAGGATTTTCCGTCGTAAGAAATTGGATACTTTTCTTTTTTGAACATTTCTCCTCAATTTCAGGGTGACGTTTTAAGTAATCAGCTAAACTATCGGCAACAATTTTTCCTTGAGATATTATATTTACGCTATCTGGAGCAATTGATTTTAAATACGAATGAACGAGTGGATAATGTGTACAACCCAAAACTATGGTATCTATTTTGGCATCTTTTTTAAGAATTTCCTCTAAATCATGTTTGATGAATTCGCAACCGCTTTCTGAATCTTGTTCGTTGTTTTCAATGAGAGGCACCCACATTGGGCAGGCGTGTTCGGTAACTTTGACCTCCGGGAAGAATTTGGCCAATTCTAAGGTATAGGAACCTGATTTAACCGTGCCTGGAGTTGCTAAAATTCCAACATGTTTGGTTGTAGAAAGATGACCAATAATTTCAGCACTGGGACGAATCACCCCAAGAACACGTTTGTTCGGCGCTAATTGTGGTAAATCGTTCATTTGAATGCTGCGCAGAGCTTTAGCCGAAGCCGTATTGCACGCCAAAATTACTAAGGAGCAACCTTGGTCGAATAATTCTTGAACGGCTTGTAGAGTGAATTCGTAAACCAGTTCGAACGACCGCGTTCCGTAGGGAGTTCGTGCATTATCACCTAAATACAAGTAATCGTACTCGGGTAATTTCTTTTTTAATTCTTTGAGAACAGTGAGACCACCATATCCAGAATCAAAAACGCCAATTAGTCCTATTTCTTCCAATTTCATCGAAACAAAGCTACAAAAAAAGAAGCCAGTTTTGAATGAACAAAACTGGCTTCAGCATTATAAATATTTTGGTACTATTTTACCGTTTCTTTCTCGTCAAGAATCAAAAGTTCTTTTGCTACTTCATCTGTAATATCGGTTCCTCCACCGTAAAACAACGTATTTGTAATTTCAAGAACATACCCTAATTTCTTACGGTCACCAACAATTTTCACCGCTCTTTCCAAACGATCCAAAATTGGGTCATTCAAACTTTGAGTCAATGTTTGCATTTGGTTTTCCAAATCTTGTTGACGTTCTTCGATATTGTATTGTTTTTTCTGCAAAGCCTCTTCTTCCATTTTTGCCATCATTGGATTCATGGTTCCTGCTTGAACTTTTTGCTGATATACGATTACTTTCTTTTGAAAATCTTCACGCATTTCAGTCAATTCTTGTACCCCATCCCTTTCAAACTTCTGCAAAGTTTCAATTGCTGCTTTTCTTGAAGGCATCGTATCCAACAATTTTTGCGAGTCAACGTGACCTAATTTAATCTGTGCAATTGCGCCAGTACTCAACACAACCATCAATGCTACTAATAACTTTTTCATTCTATTTTCTATTTGTTTTATTTTAAACTATTTGATGTCCAATTCTTTCAATACTTCATCACTTAAATCGTATTTACTATCTGCATACACCAAATTACTTTGATTTGCCTTATCGAAAACGAAACTGTAATTTCTTTTGGAAGCTACTTTTTGCATGGCATCGTAGACTTTGTCTTGAATCGGTTTGATCAACTCTTGTCTTTTCGAGAAATAATCGCCTTTCACACCAAATCGCAATTTTTGCATTTCCAAGGTTTCTGTTTCTAATCGTGTTAATTCTGTCAATCTATTGGTCTTTTCTTCATCCGGAAGTAAAACTTCTTCTCTTGCGTAATCTGCTTTTTTTCGAGTAACAAGTTCCATTCTTTCTTCAATTTCTTTTGTCCACCGTTCAGCCAATTTATCCAATTTTGTTTTTGCTTCCGAGTAATCTGGCATTTTGTTCAGAATGTAATCTGAGTCAATATATCCGTACTTCTGACTAAAGGCAAAGCTCGTGCCAAAAATAAATAATGCGAGTATTAATAGGTTCTTCATGGTGTTATTTTGTCTTGAATCAACGTTCAATATACTTAATTATTTTAAAGTTCTCCCAAATTCATGCCAATAGAGAAAGTCAATTTGGTGGTATATCCTCTTGAGTTGATTTGTGGATTGACGGTTGAACTGCCGATACCCCAACTGTCAATCTTGTCGAAGCCCCAACCATAATCTATTCCCAACATACCGAACATTGGAAGGAAAACACGAAGCCCAAGACCTGCAGAGCGTTTTACATTGAAAGGATTAAAATCACGAATAGTAGGGAAAGTATTTGCGGCCTCTACGAATCCTAATGCAAAGAAAGTCGCAGAAGGGTTCAATGAGATAGGATAACGCATTTCTAAGGTGTATTTCGCAATCAATGGATCACCACCGTTTGAGCTCAAAGCGTTGTCATCATACCCTCGAAGTGCGATAATCTCACGTCCACCTAATTGTTGAACACCCGATAATCCTGAACCACCCAATGAGAATCGTTCAACTGGAATAACTCCTTTATCTTGGTTGTAAGCTCCGAGGAAACCGAATCCGACTCTCGGTGACAAGATTAGTTTTTTATCCTTCGTCAACGGAAAATACCAGGCTCCTGTGAATTTGACTTTGTAATATTCTAAGTATTTGTTTTTTTCCTGGGCACTTAATAACGAATAGTCATCTATATTTTCAAACATAGAATAGGGCAACGTTGCTTTAGAAGTTAAAGTCAAACTAGAACCACCTTGTGGATAAATCGGTTCACTTATTGAGTTTCTTGCAAGAACATAACCGAAGTTGAAGTCATTCGCATAACCAGTTCCATTCGCAAAAACAGGGAAAATACTATAGTTTCGGATGTCGTAATAGTTGTAACCAAAAGAATAACGAGCGATAAAGAAATCATCTGGAATTTTCTTTCTTCTTCCTAACTCAACTCCTCCACCGGTAATCGAAGCTCCTTGAAAATCCGGATCTGATTTTAAAAACCCAGAAGCACTCAAATGGGTATGATTGGCATATATCGTGAATGAATTTGGCTTTTTGCCGCCCAACCAAGGTTCTGTAAACGAGAAATTGAAACTTTGATAAAAACGTCCATTCGATTGTGCTCGAATAGATAAACGTTGACCGTCCCCTGAAGGTAATGGAGACCAAGAACCTTTTTTGAAAAAGTTTTTTGTTGAGAAATTGTTGAAGGTCAAACCTAAAGTTCCGATAATTGTTCCGCGTGTACTGTTCACTCCAGCTCCACCATAACCTCCCGAAAGTTCGATTTGATCCGAAGATTTTTCGACTACCGTATATTCTATATCAACTGTACCATCTTGTGGATTGGGAATTGGGTTAATACCAATTTGTTGCGCATCGAAATAGCCAAGTTGTGCCAATTCACGCTGGGTACGGATGATGTCAGCCCGATTGTATAAGTCACCCGGTTTGGTTCTGATTTCACGGCGAATTACGTAATCGTTCGTTTTTGTATTCCCTCTGATGACGATATTTTTAATTCGCGCTTCTTTTCCCTCCTGAATACGAATTTGGTAATTGATGTGATTATCAACAACACTTTTTTCAACCGGAATCACTTGGGAGAAAAGATAACCTCTGTCTTGATACAGCGCCGAAACATCTCTTCCGTCTTGACTGAAATTTATCCGCTGTTCCAACAATGCTTTATCAAAAACGTCACCATATTTCAACCCTAAGATGGTATCCAAGAAAGACGTTCTGAATTTTGTATTTCCAATCCATTCGAAATTACCGAAGTAATATTTTTGACCTTCATCAATATTCAAAATAATGCCAATGTTCTTTGCATCAATTTTATACACACTGTCCAAAACTATCGAAGCATCACGTAAACCGATAGCGTTATATTTTTCGATAATTGCTTTTTGATCACGATCGAAAGCGGATTGCGTGAATTTTGAACTTTTAAAGAATCTCCAATTGGTTTTGGCTTTTGTATCCTTCATCGCCAATTCCGCTTTAAAATCGGAAATGGATTGATTACCGTTGATTTCGATGGACTTAATTTTCACCTTACTTCCTTTCTCAACCTCAATCAGAAATATCTCAGAGTTATTCATTAACGTATCCACTTGACGGTTGATATTTACCGCTACATCGTAAAATCCTTTTTCACGGAAATATCCTTGAATTCGAGTATTAGTCAAATACAGTAAATTTTCACTGATAGTCTTCCCAGAGTATAAATCGATTTCTTCCCTTACTTTATCCGCTTCTCTTTTTGTAATTCCTTTGAATTTGAAACGCGATAACTTAGCTCTTGGTTCAACTTTTATCACCAAATAAACAACACCTGCTATTTCTTTTTCAGCTAATATCTCAACGTTAGAGAAAATGTCTTCTTTGTATAAGTTACGGATAGCTGTAGCAAATGATGTACTTGGAATAGTGACCTTCTGTCCTTGGCGCAAACCAGCAATTAGTCGAATAGAATTGTGATCAAAGTTGTCCGCTCCTTCGATTCGGATAGGGCCTATTTCATACTCCGCTGGAGCCAAATAGTTTACCTCAAATGGTAAGCCGATACTTGTTGGACCTGCAGTCTTTGTTGTATCGTCTAAAACGATTTGTCCGAACAGAGAAGTAAAAGTGAATAAGCCTGCAAGGGTAATTAGGAAAGTGATTATTCTCATACAGTTTTTGAAATTTGTTCTGATACCATTCCGAATCTTCGCTCACGTAATTGGTAGTCTAGTACCGCTTTAAAAAGATCGTCCCTTTTAAAATCGGGCCACAATACGGGCGTGAAGTGAAGTTCACAATAGGCAATCTGCCATAATAAAAAATTACTCAGTCTATACTCCCCACTGGTTCTAATTAACAATTCGGGGTCTGGAATTTCCGCTGTGGACAATTTTGAAGAAACCAATTCATCAGTGACATCCTCTTCCGAAATTTTTCCGGAAACGATATCTTTTGCGATTAATTTTGTCGCTTCTTTAATTTCCCAACGGGAGCTATAATTTAGGGCAAGAACTAAATTTATATCTGTGTTATTTTTTGTTTTTTCTATTGCGGATTGAAGTTCCACATTGCAATCGTTTGGTAAACCCTCTAAGTCTCCGATTGCTTTTAGGCTTACGCCAGATGAATGTAACTCCTCTACTTCACCCGCTACAGTGCGAACGAGTAGGTCCATTAATCCATCTACTTCCTCTTGCGGACGATTCCAGTTCTCAGTTGAAAACGCGTACAAGGTGAGGTATTTTACTTTAAGTTCTTTGGCTGCTTTTAATACTTCTCGAACAGATTCTACGCCAATGTTGTGACCATGCAAGCGCATTTGCCCTTGTTTCTTGGCCCAACGTCCATTTCCATCCATAATGATGGCAATGTGCTGTGGTGCATTTTTTAAATCTATTTTAGACAGTAAATCCATTCAAATTGAGGATATTGATAACGAATTTAAACATTCAAACGAAGATACGAAACATTAATTCGGTGCTTAACAAGCTTTAACGAAAAAGAGGGATTTATATTAAATCCCTCTTCCTCTTAAATCTGTTAAACTTATTCAGCTAAAACGATGAGCTTGTTGTTTTGCATTTCTGCAACACCGCCCTTGATATCGATATGTAAAAGCTTGTCGTTTGACTTATCGTCTTGAATCATTGCACTCGTGGTCTCTTCTCTTTCGAACGCTGTTGCAAGCTCCACTTTCACAGATCCACCTTGAAGGGCAGAGATGATAGCGGCGTGACCATTCAAAATTTGAAAAGAACCATCTAAACCGGGTAGACGAACTGAAATTGCCTCTCCAGAGTAAATATTTGATTCAGGTGTTATGATTTCTACTTGCATTGCTCTAATTTATTAAGCGTTCTCCGCCAACATTTTATCTCCAGCTTCGATTACATCTTGCAATCCACCTTTCAAGTTAAATGCTGCTTCTGGGTATTTGTCCAATTCACCATCCAAAATCATATTGAATGCTTTGATTGTTTCTTGAATATCTACCAATACACCTTTCAATCCAGTAAACTGTTCAGCTACGTGGAAAGGTTGAGAAAGGAAACGTTGTACACGACGCGCTCTGTGCACAATCATTTTATCTTCTTCAGAAAGCTCATCCATCCCCAAAATGGCGATGATATCTTGCAATTCCTTGTAACGCTGTAATGTCAATTTCACTCGTTGTGCACAATCGTAGTGCTCTTGACCAACGATTTCCGCAGTCAAAATACGAGAAGTTGAATCCAATGGATCAACCGCAGGATAAATTCCTAACTCAGCAATCTTACGAGACAATACTGTCGTTGCATCCAAGTGAGCAAATGTATTTGCTGGAGCAGGATCGGTAAGGTCATCCGCAGGTACGTATACCGCTTGAACCGATGTAATTGAACCTCTTTTTGTTGAAGAGATACGCTCTTGCATAGCTCCCATCTCTGTTGCCAAAGTTGGCTGGTAACCTACGGCTGATGGCATACGTCCCAATAGGGCAGATACCTCAGATCCTGCTTGTGTAAATCGGAAGATGTTATCAACGAAGAAAAGGATATCTTTTCCTTGTCCGTCACCTTCACCATCACGATAATATTCTGCTAGCGTCAAACCGGACAAAGCCACACGAGCACGAGCTCCTGGAGGCTCATTCATTTGTCCGAAAACGAATGTCGCTTTAGATTCTTTCATTGCTTCAACATCAATCTTAGAAAGATCCCATCCACCTTCTTCCATCGAGTGCATGAATTCATCTCCGTATTTGATAATTCCTGATTCCAACATCTCACGAAGTAAATCGTTACCCTCACGAGTACGCTCACCTACACCAGCAAATACAGACAAACCACCGTGTCCTTTTGCAATGTTGTTAATCAATTCTTGAATCAATACTGTTTTACCTACTCCGGCTCCACCGAAAAGACCAATTTTACCACCTTTTGCGTATGGTTCAATCAAATCAATTACTTTGATACCTGTAAATAATACTTCTGTCGCTGTTGAAAGATCCTCAAATAAAGGTGCCTCTCTGTGAATAGACATTCCGCCTTCGTTGCTTACTTCGTTGATTCCGTCAATTGCTTCACCAACAACGTTAAACAAACGTCCTTTGATTTTGTCACCAGTTGGCATCAAAATCGCACCACCTGTTGAAATAACTTCCATTCCACGTGTAAAACCATCCGTTGCATCCATTGAGATTGCACGTACATTGTTTTCACCAACGTGAGATTGAACTTCCAAAACTACTTTGGTACCGTCCGCTTTAGTTACATATAAAGCATCGAAAATATTTGGCAAAGCCATTCCCTTCTCGTAGCTAACATCTACAACTGGACCGATTACCTGAGCTATTTTTCCTTTAATATCTGACATGAAGTGTCGTTTTAGTATTATACTCTAAATTTGGGCGCAAAGATAGGTAATTAATTATGAAAACAATAAAATTAAAAGCGGGAAAATTTGTGAAAGTTTTCAACGGTCGCAAAAATGAATTAACAAGTCTGTTTTAATCCTTTTTCTGAAGCAGATTATCGCCTCTCAAAAGATACTTCGCTGGCAAATAAGAAGCTAATATAGAAATGATACTCACCAAAGTAATAATCAAGAAACCATCTTCAAAAGAAATACGCATCGGAAAAGGCTCATCAGCCGAGTTTGGCATTATGAGCAACTTGCCATAAATCTGAGACAAGCAAACTCCGTAGCCCAAAACAAGTCCAATTAAAATTCCCTTGAATGAAATAAGCAATCCTTCGGAAAAGAATATTTTGAAGATGAACGACTTGTCTGCTCCAATGGCTTGAAGCGTTCCGAGGTTTCCTTTTTTCTCAATGAACATCATGGTCAAGGCTGCGACCAACGTAAAAGCTGCGATTATAAAAACAAATAATAAAATAATAATGACGATTACTTTTTCGGATTGACTTGTTTTATAAATCAACTCGTTTTTTTCGAAATTGGTTTTGACTTCAAAATCGGCGCCTAATTTGGCTTTTAAATCTTGCTTAACGTCTTCATTGTCGTAGCCTTTTTTTATATCAATAAAAACCACGCTAAATTCAGAATCGTACGAAAGGAGTTTCTGAGCAAAGTTCAAGGGAACCAAGATAAACTCCGCATTTACTTCGCGGTTGTAATTCATTCTTCCCGCAATTTCTATTCGACTGATTGCAAAAGGGCTTTTTCCCAATCGGATTTTCATGTCGCGTTTCGGAGAAAAAATTGAGATGTTCTCATATCCGACCGATGGAATGAATCCTTCTAACTTGTCCAGTAAAGTCGCACCAATTACTGCCGCATCTTTTCCATCCACTTGGAGGGATGGATAACCGTCGACCATGTGTTCACTGACTTTGGCAACATCAAAGAATTTGGCATCAACACCTATTAAATTGGCGTTTACCCATTTTTTTTCATGCTTTAAAACGACAACCTCTTCCAGTCCCAAGGATGAAGTTTTCACTCCTGAAACAGATTCGATGTCTTTTACATTAATTTGATTTTCGTAGAATGTTTTGCCTTTGGCATTACGGATGGTGATATCTGGATCGAAATCAGAATATAGTTTTTCAACCATTTCTTCAATCCCGTTGAAGGCAGACAGTAAAATGACCAATGCGGCCGTGGTGACCGTAATTCCAACGACCGAAACACGCGTTATCCAATGAATGGCATTTTTCTTCTTTTTCGAAGAAAGATATCTCCGCGCTATGTAATAAGGAACTTTAATATTTTCTTATTTTTTCAATAACTCCTCGATGTTTTGAGCGTAATCCAAGGAATCATCGATGAAAAAAGCCAATTGGGGTAACTTTTTCATGTTCTTCAATCGTTTGCCCACTTCCCCACGGATTTTACCTTTGTTCGCTATAACATTTTCAAGGACTTCTTTTGGGTCGGGCCCAGCAAAAATGCTCAAGTAACAGCGCGCAAGTGAAAGGTCAGAAGTTATTCGAACAGTCGATACACTAACCATTGCTCCCAAACAAATTTCACTAGCGTTTCTTTGAAAAACGGTCGCCAATTCTTGTTGGATTCCTGCTTCTATTTTACTTTGTCGTATTGAACTCATGGTGCAAAAGTAAGAAATGTTAGGTCGACCTCATCGCATAGAATGACAAAATCATATCTTTGTCGAGAATGAAAAATTTCTTTGAGCTTTATCGATATACCTTCAAGTATAAATTACTGGCGATACTCACTATCGTTTTTAACTTACTTTATGTCATTTTCAACCTCATTTCTTTTGCTCTTTTTATTCCGTTTTTGCAGTTAATCTTCAATCCTGAGCGGGACGTTGTAATGCCATCAAAACCCATTTATGATGGTGGTTTTGTCGATTTTTTCAGCTATTGCACAGATTATTACAACTATTTTATGGAGTCAATGGTGGCTTCTGACCCCAAGAAAGCATTACTTTTTGTCTGTATTTCAGTCTTCGTTGCATTTTTCTTGAAAAACTTGAGCCGTTATGGCGCCATTTGGCATCAATCCCAATTGCGAATGGCAACTGTGCGGGACGTAAGAAACGCCATGTATTCTAAAATATTGCGTTTGCCGCTTTCATATTATACCGATGAACGCAAAGGTGATTTGGTTTCAAGAGTAAATAATGACGTTGGACAAATAGAAATCGGCGTGATCGCTATTTTGGAATTGGTCTTCCGCGAACCGATTGCCATTCTGTTGCATATTGCCTTACTTATATATTGGAGTCCGCAATTGACGTTAATTTCTTTTGTACTCCTTCCCATTTCTGCCTTGGTTATTTCTCGAATAGGAAAAAGTCTCAAGAGAACAGCGAAACAAGAAATGGAAGAATTCGGTGCTATGAATTCGCATTTAGATGAAACGCTTGGCGGAGTTAGAATCATAAAAGCTTTTAACGCGGCGAAACAAGTTCGAGGAAATTTTGAAAAAACGAATTTACGTCACCAACAATTTACCACAAAAACGTTCCGCAAACGTGACCTTTCTTCTCCTTTGAACGAAACACTTGGTGCTGCTATCATGCTTTGCATAGCTTGGTTTGGCGGAAAAATGATTTTAGATTCTACTGTTGGAAGCGGTTTGACTGGAGAAGAATTTATTGGGTTTATCATTGTATTCTCTCAATTACTTCGCCCTATTCAAGGCGTTGCTAGTTCGATTGCCTATATTCAAAAATCATCTATTTCTCAAGACCGAATTAACGATATTCTTAACAGTGATGAGAAAATCTTTGAAGCTGAAGACCCTCAATCGCTGGATGACATAAAGACGGGTATTTCATTGAAAAATGTTACGTTCAAATACAAAGATGTTGACGTAATTAAAAACGTTAGCTTCGAAATTCCTAAAGGAAAGAAAATTGCCTTGGTTGGTGAATCGGGTTCTGGAAAGTCGACTTTAGCAGATTTAGTTGCTCGGTTTTATGACATTGAAATTGGCGAAATTTCGTATGATGGAATTCCAGTCGATCAATTGAAAACGGATGATTTGAGAAAACACATTGGTATTGTTTCTCAAGAATCAATTTTATTCAATGACACGGTTGCTAACAATATCGCCTTTGGTATGGGAAACCCGAAGAGAGAGGATGTTATCTCTGCTGCCAAAATTGCGAATGCGCATGAATTTATTTCACAATTGGATAATGGCTACGACACCAATATTGGAGAACGAGGTAACAAATTGTCTGGAGGACAAAAACAACGTGTCAGCATAGCTCGTGCTATTTTTAAAAATCCTAGTTTATTAATTTTGGATGAGGCTACCTCAGCACTCGATACCGAATCGGAAGTATTGGTTCAGGAAGCGCTCGAGCACTTGTTGGACGGCAGAACTTCTTTGGTCATTGCCCATCGTTTGAGCACGATTCGAAATGCGGATAATATTATCGTCTTATCAAAAGGAAAAATTAGTGAAACAGGAACACACGACGAACTGATGCAACTGAGAGGAATTTATTACAAACTTTCTTCGATGCAGGGAATAAATGACTAAAAAGTCATGAAGGTTTCTGGGTCAACTGGCCGTTGCTCAAGCCACAACTCAAAATGCAAATGTGGCCCAGTGCTATTTTCACCCGTATTTCCAACTATGGCAATTGGATCTCCTAGTTGAACTCTTTGTCCCGTTTTTTTCAAGTTCACCTTGTTGTGTTTGTAGATAGATAAATAGCTGCCAACATGATCAATGATGATAAAATTTCCATCATTTTTGGTGTAACCCGAATAGATAATTATTCCATCCATACAGGCTTTTACACTTGCTTCTTTCTTACAAACTATGTCAACTGCTGGATGCCTGTCCAATGAGAATTTTTCAGAAATCTCACCTCGAACTGGAGCCTCGAAAAGTAAATTTTTAGTTGATTCAACCGTTTTCTTTTTTACGGTCCGCATATCGTCTTTCACTTTTTGCGCTAGCTTTCCTTCATCTTTGGTGGTTGCCACATTAACATCTGTCAAATTGACATTCTCCATGTTCTTTGGACGACTAGAAATGGAATCCGGTGAAATTTTGCCCAACATCACATTTTGCAAGTTCAGAATAAAGTTGTCCTGGACTTCAAATTCTGAAGTCAGTTCGCGAACCCGAATCTCCATGGCTTCTAATCGCTGTCTTTCGATGCTCACATCTTCCGTTCGAAACCAACTTCTCGTCGGGCCATAAAACAGAAATAAGAAAAACACTATGCCAAACAGAATGAGAACCAAGGTAATCAAAGAAATGAGCTGAAATCGGCTTGTTACAAAAGACCAATTTTCGGCAAAAGTTTCAGGGTTATTCGACGAGATTCGAATATCCTCTTGTAATTGGTTTATCTTTTTCTTAAAAAATCCCACGTGAGTTGTTTATACAAAAATAATCTTTCAAGGTGAAAACAATAGAATAGATGTTAAATTGACTTAAATTTACAAGAATTAGCGCGTTTGTTGCAGGAAAGTAATCAACCATTTTGATTTTTAGGCGTTATATTTAAAAGAAACTTTGCTCAACAGAATAATTCATACTGCCCTTTTGATTCTTCCTTTTGGCCTTTTTAGTCAATTGACGACTAGCGCTGCCATGACTCCAGCGCAATTGGTGCAGAATATTCTTTTGGGACCTGGGGTAATTGTTTCCAATGTTCAATATACCGGAGCTGGGGGTTCAATCGGTCAGTTTACTGCTGCAGGAACGAATCTCGGCATCAATAGTGGAATTATTTTAACGACTGGAACCGTATTGAATACTGGCCAAGGTCCACATGGCCCCAACAACAAATCAAATGCAGGTATTAATAATGGTTCTCCAGGCAATCCTATTTTCAACAATGTTCTACCTGGCGTCGCAACATACAATGCATCCATTCTAGAATTTGATTTTGTCCCATACTCTGATACGGTAAGCTTTAAATATGTCTTTGCCTCTGAAGAATATCCAGAATACGTAAACCAACCATTTAACGATGTTTTTGGTTTCTTTATCTCTGGACCAGGAATTCCTGGTCTTCAGAACATTGCAAAGATACCAGGGTCTGGAGCCGTTATTTCCATCAATTCTGTGAACAACGGACCTGCTAATGTTGGCCCATGTACAAATTGTTCTTACTACGTAAACAACGGCAATGGTTCCAATGCCCCGTATAATTCATCGTCGAATTACCTTCAGTATGATGGTTATACTAAAGTGTTGGAGGCTGTTTCTCAAGTCCAATGTGGACAGACCTACCATTTAAGAATTGCTGTTGCGGACGTTGCTGATGAAATTTTCGATTCAGGAATTTTTCTTCAAGCGAATAGTTTGAGTTCTAAAACACCAGTCGATATTACATATACACTTTCCAATCAAGCTTTTGCCAATCCGAATGTTATGGCGGAAGGATGTGTCACAGCGACTGTCAACCTTTCTCGTCAAGGGAATATTAGCGGAGCATTAACTATTCCATTATCTGTTACCGGGACTGCAACGGCTGGACTAGATTATTCGCCCATCCCAGCTAGTGTCACTTTCCCTCCAAACCAGAGCACAACGTCATTTACATTTTCAGCTTTAGGCGATGGATTGGTTGAAGGTCTTGAAACCTTGATACTTGAATTTTTAATGACCGATCCGTGTGGAAACCAAACTCCTATCATTTTGAATTTAGGAATTAACGACATTGAACCTGTTGACTTAGTCTTGAATGACACAACAGTTCTTTGCCCTGGTGATGAAATAAATATTCCATCATTCCCCTCCGGCGGAGCAGGACCGTACACTTATAATTGGAGCACGGGCGCAACGACGGATAATATTACTGTTAGCCCAAGTGCTACGACGACCTATTCTTTGACAATCACTGACAATTGTTTACTGCAATCTGCAACAGCGAGTGTAACTGTGACAGTTCCAATTTATCCTCCAATTGCTCTTACTGTCACACCTGATATTACGGAGATTTGTCCGTATTTAAAGGATACGCTAACCGTTTCTGCCACAGGTGGAACCGGCGTATATACTTATCAATGGTCGGAGGTTGGTGGACCTATCGTTACGAATAGTTCTATTGCCTATATTACCCCGAGTAAAACCACCAATTATGTAATCGTAGTTACCGACCAATGTGGAAATCAAGGAACAGGAAACGTTTTATATACGATAACCAGTCCGCCGCTTTTGTTGGACATGTCCGACCCAGAATTGATTTGTCCAGGTGATCCAGTAACTGTTTCTGTAACTGCATCTGGAGGTTGGGGAGCATATTATTATGTTTGGACACCAACGGGAAATACATCTCAAAGTATGACAGTAAATCCAACGAGTACAACGACTTATGTTGTTTCTGTTTCGGATGATTGTCAAACATTTACGGTTGAAGATAACGTCACCATAAGTGTGAAAAAACCAGAAGCTGAGTTTATTATTTCAAGTGGTTTGGTAGTAGAGGATGTGCCGGTAACTTTTCAAAATTTGACAGTCAATGGTGTATCTTATTTCTGGGATTTAGGAAATGGAACGACCTCCACTCTGGTGCATCCTAACGCAACTTATCCTGAGCCGGGTCTGTACGACATTTTGCTCATTGCAACAGACATGAACGGTTGTATCGACTCAACTAAAAAAGGAATTTACATAAAAGAAGAAACCTACTTGTACGTGCCCAACTCCTTTACTCCGGACGGAGATCGATTCAATAATACTTTTAAAGCAGAAACAATCGGTATGATTGATTTCAACGTGAAAATTTTCAATCGTTGGGGACAAATCATTTTTAAGTCAGACGATCCTAAGTTTGAATGGGACGGTACAATCAATAAAAGCACCAAAGTGCCAGATGGTGTCTATACTTACATTATAACATACAGTACGCTTTACGAAATCAACTCTCGTAAAATGGGCCATGTCAATGTGCTGAGGTGATGTTATAGAGATTTCGTTCTACCGCCGTCTACCGGAATATTAATCCCGTTTACATACGAACTCATTGGAGAAGCCAAGAAAAGGATAGCTTGTGCAATCTCTTCTGGTTCAGCAATTCGCTGCATAGGTGATTCGCTTGCCATTGTCTCGAAGATAGAATCGACGGAATCTTGAGTTAAATGAGATTTATTTTCTGCAATTCCTTTTAATCTTTCGGTGTTGGTTGCACCTGGTAGTACGTTGTTTACCGTTATGTTAAACGGTCCAAGCTCATTGGCTAAAGTTTTGCTCCAATTACCAACCGCCCCACGGATTGTGTTTGAAACCCCGAGTTGAGGTAAAGGTTGTTTAACCGAAGTAGAAATAACATTGATAATTTTACCAAATCTATTTTCTTTCATTTTTGGCAACAAGGCTTGCACAAGTATATGATTACAAATCAGGTGTTGATTAAATGCTGCAATGAACTCTTCAACGGGAGCTGAAGCGATTGCTCCACCCTTTGGACCTCCTGTATTATTTACAAGAATATCCGCATGATTTCCATCTCTCAACCAGCCTGAAATAACTGATTTCAATTGATTAGGTAGACTAAAATCGGCCACTAAATATTGATGTTTTTGACTACTTGGTGTAGGTAGTTCTGCTGCAACACTTATTAACTTCTCTTTGTTTCTTGCCAAAAGGACAATTGTTGCACCCGATTCGGCCATTGCCAAAGCTGCTGCTTTTCCTATTCCTTGCGTGCTTCCAGAGACCAACGCTACCTTTCCTGTCAAATCATTTTTCATAATCTTAATTTTTCATGGTGAAGTTAAATAAAAAAGGAAGTTTCTAGAATGTAATTTTTCAAAATCTTCAGAATCGGCCTAATCTCTTTCTAAACTGATTTTTTGTTTTTAACTTTAACGAAAATAGAAAAGTTATGATGGCTCCTTTTAACCTTCAGAAATGGATTGATGATAATAGAGATCTACTCAAACCGCCTATCGGCAATAAAAACTTATATGTAGAAGCGGGAGATTTTATCGTAATGGTAGTTGGTGGACCGAATGCTAGGAAAGATTTTCATTACAACGAAACGGAAGAGTTATTCATTCAAATAGAAGGAGATATACTTGTGAAAATCCAAGAAGAAGGAAAGGTTAAGGACATCCATATTCGCGAAGGAGATATATTTTTATTGCCTGCAAACACCCCTCATTCTCCAATTCGTGGCGAGAATACCGTTGGCTTGGTTATTGAAAAGGTGCGCAAAAACACGGAATACAAAGATGGCTTAATGTGGTTCTGTGACAAGTGCAATACACAGTTGCAGGATTATAAATTCAACCTAGAAAATATCGAAGTAGATTTCCTGTCTCGTTTTCGAGAATTCTATGCTTCAGAGGATAAAAGAACTTGTAAAAATTGTGGGAATGTAATGGCAATAGACGAAAGATTTGTCTAGAACAGGACAGAATAACAGCAGTAAAGAATAAAGTAGGTTTTGATAGGATCAAAAAAAACGCTTTTCCTACCTGATTAAAGTAATATGACCCGCTCTTAACAAGGGCTTTTCATACTGATCGTAATACACGATTTTCCATGTATAAACTCCATCTGGTGATTTTTTACCACCATAGGTTCCATCCCAATAATTTGAGGTTTCTGTCATAATATGAATGAGTTGTCCCCACCGATTGTAAATCTCTAATTTAAACGTTCTAACATTTATAGGCACAACACTGAATAAGCCATTGAAGGCATCATCATCAGGTGTAAAGGTATTCGGGATATATATGGAAGGTTGATAGAGAATTTGTACTCCACCAGTTGCTGTACAAGAGTTTAAATCTGTATACAAAACTTCGTAGGAGAAATCTGAATCTGGATTAGCTTCAGTTGTCGCACAATTCACGCATGTCAAATAATCTGGCGGTGACCATGTATAGTTCCCACCGGGTGGAGTGCCAATTGCGGTCAATTCTACTAAATCACCAACTAATGCAATTATTTTAATATCTGTTTTTACAGTCGTTTCATCGTGCAATTGCACTGCCACCTGCGCAGTGTCATAACATCCATCCGCATCTTTACCGATAACCTGATAGGCAGTGTTTACTTGAGGCGTCACTTGAACCGAACTCGCTTCGGTATTCAACGATAAGGTAGTTGGCGTCCAAACATATTCAATGCCACCGGTAGCTCCCAAAATTGCGTTGTCGCCCGGACATATTATCGTGTCGCCCAAACCTTGAACATTTGGGAGTAAAACAATGGCAAATACGCTGTCTTTATCAGTTCCACAAGCATTGGTGAAATTACAAATGAAATATTGATTTGCTATTGGTGATAAAGTTACAGTCGGCCCATTTTGGGGAGAAATATAAGGAGAGGATTCCCACAGATATGTGTCTGAACCACTCACGTTAATAATTTCCGAGGTATAGATACAAATCTCTACTGTATCATCAATTACCGGTATTGGTGGGTTAAAGAAAACATTTACAAAAACTTGTTCTTGATAAACGCAATTATTCACTGTTGTTATTGTAACATTATATGTTATTGCCGTATCGGCCGTACAAATCGGTGTAGCAATATTGGGATCATCTAAAAATGTAGCTGGACTCCAGCTGTACGTAGCACCTCCAGCAGCCCATAATGGGACACTCGAGCCTATGCACAAACTAGTATCGTTCGAAATTGTTGGATTATCATTGTAAACAAACAAAGTTGTACTAAGCGTATCAACACCACATGAATCTGAAACTATTAAAGTAAAGACAGTCGTTCCATTCACTGTTGCTGTAGGATTGGCGAGCGTAGAATCATCTAAAAACAAAGCTGGTGACCAAGCATATGTAGTTCCTCCTGAAGCTTGTAATTGATACAATTCACCTATACAAAGTGTATCAGTTGGTTGAACTATTGTCCCTTGAAAATCTCCGATATCTATAATATAAACTGATGTGTCGGCTTGGTAACAACCGGCTGAATCTGAAGCAATCAAAGTAACAGTATAGCTTCCAGGACCTGGGAAAAAGTGCTGAGGACTTTGCACCGTAGATGTCGTTCCATCTCCAAAATCCCAAAAAAATTGGTCGGCATTAACCGTTAGATTTTGAAAATCAACAGGATCAGGATAACAAATTAATGGATCCAAAACATTGATTAAAGGGACAATTACGCTCAAATCAAACTTAAAGACCGCCATGTTGCAATTGCTACTATTGTTCGTTGTCGACCATGCTCCTGGAGTCGTAGTGAATCCACTTGTGCTTCCACACGAGGCGCAAACAGCATGATACACGCGACCTTGTTTATCAAATCGACTTGTTCCGCCATCAACGTGTTTAGGTATTGTTGAAGTCCCACCAAAGAAGGTTGCATATTTTAACACAGAAGCATTGTTGCCCAATACCATTAAATAAAAGTCGTTACCTGCTGTGAGTGGTTGATACGCATCAGAAGTTACAGGAAATCCGAGAGTCGTAGAGCCGTTCCCAACGCCAAGCTGGTTGTTCAAATTACTTCCCCAACCGGCCAAATAGATGTCAAAACAATCCGAAACTAAAAAGGCTGTTGGGGAAACTTCAACGTTTCCAGTGCCTCCGCCAATCATTGTTGTCCATTGGACCGCAGTTAAATTGTTATTGAACTTCCGAATGAAAAGACCCGAATTAGCATTTCCATATTTGCCCGGTGTAATTGCATATGGAGCGGTAGATTGACCAAGCACATAAGGATCGTTATTGATGTCTAACTGGACAAAAAAGGCAAAATCATATTCAACAGTACTTATAAAAGTTCCATTAATTGATGCTCCATTTACCCCATTTAATTTTGTGACAAAACCATCAGACAAACCCCCAGCACTTAGAAGTGTATGGCCAGAAGAAAAAGAAAGTGAAGGCGAAGTTGTTCCACCAGCCACAAAAACATTACCTGTTGTCGCGATTTGTATGGACATACCCGCTTCAGCTCCTGAGCCCGCAATAAAACGCGACCAATTTAATGTACTCAATGTCGGATTCAATTTTGCGGCTACCGCACTTTGAGTGCCCTGATACGCCTGTCCGCCACTGCCAACTGTTGGGAAATTTGATGATAATGTAGACGAGGTCACAAAAACATTGTAACTCGGATCTAATGATATTTCACCTCGATAAAAATCACCATAATTATAATTGACACAATTTTCATTTATTCCATCATTCTGACTTCCACCCAGGTAGGTAGAAGATAACAGGGCCGTTCCATTTGCATTAAAACGGCAAATATACATATCACTACCATTGAAATTCATCGAATATTTTTGAAAAGCCAGTCCACCATTATACGTCATATCATAACCACCTATCATTGGGAAATCGGCAGAACCTGTTGCGCCGAGAACGTACAATTCACCATTTAATCCGCAAACCATACTCGAAGGAAACTCACTACTTGAACCACCTAAATAAGTGGAATAAATCAACGAGGCTCCATTCGCCGTAAATTTCGTAATGGCAACATCGACTGTAGTGGGCATAGTTGTTCCGTTAAAAGAATTATCATACACACCAGCCGTAACGGGGAAACCTGTGGAAAATGCAATTCCACCACCAAAAACGTTACCTAAATCATCAGGTGTTGCCGTGGATCCCCAATTGTCAGCCGTGGATCCACTAAACGAGGAAAAAGTCAAACTAGGATCAATAATCAAAGGCAAATTGGAATCATATGCTCCGACTTCGTAGGATAATTGCGTTCCATTCAATACAAACTTAACCTCCACATTTCTTTTCGCATCACCAACCATTTGCCAGGCAACTGGTTTTGATTCATGGATTAATCCAAACCGATGTTGAATCGATAAATTTCCATTTTTCAGAAGCGCAATTTTTTCTGCTCCTTCAATATTCGCTTTGATAGTTTGAGGAGATACATTAGGTTGTAGCAAAAAAGAGTATTTCAAAGCATCGATTTCACCATCATATGTCATTTCTATTCCTGGTAAAAAATTTGGTAATCTAGATTTACCCACGGCATACACTTCACCTTTCCATTTGCTGGGGTCATTTCCGAGATAATAATTGTCATAATGAGGAGCTAGGCCACTATCAATCGTGCTATTCGTATAATTTGCTCCTTCGAAGTTGTAATGAATGACCTGGCCCTTCAGGATTTCATCATGGTCGTAATTACCGTCTTTATCATGAAGGTGGTTATGCGAAATTTTTCCTGCATTGTGAAAATGGAAGGTCATTCCCTTTCTTGTAACGAACATGTCGCCATCCGCTAAGTCAATTTTTTGTAAAATAATATCTTCCCATTGCCCCTTGTTCGGATGCATCCATACAGTTTCACCAGATTGACAGAACCCAGAGAGCACCATAAATAGCGATAATATGAAAAGAATAGAATTTTTCACGACTAACAAACTTACATCATTTTAAGGTAATATCAACTCATAATCAGGCTACTGTTGAGACTCCTTGTATATATAAAACTCCAAAATGTCATTTTGGTTGCCTTATCAAGGATGGTTCAAAATCAGAAAAACCATAAGGTCTCCAGCTTTGAAATTAATCACTAATTTTGCAGAATAAAAAAAGGAAATCTTTTCGATGAGCGATGCGATAAAACACGAGTGCGGAATAGCCGTTTTACGACTCAAAAAACCCCTATCATTTTATCTGGAAAAGTACGGAACTACGCTTTACGGATTGAACAAGATGCAGCTCCTGATGGAGAAGCAGCACAATCGCGGACAAGATGGTGCAGGACTAGCAAATATCAAGTTAGACATGGAACCAGGAGAGCGATATATTTCTCGTCACCGAAGTATCGCTAAACAACCCATCGCTGATTTATTCAATTATATAGGTGAGAAGTTTTCCACAATTGAAGCCGAAAATCCTGAATTGCTTAAAGATATTGACTATTTGAAGAAAAACGTAGGCTTTACAGGCGAACTTTTTCTTGGTCATCTTCGCTATGGTACTTTCGGAAGAAATTCCATAGAAAGCTGTCATCCTTTTTTGCGACAAAACAATTGGATAACGAGAAACTTAGTTGTTGCTGGTAACTTCAACTTGACGAATGTCGATGAATTGTTCAATGTACTGACAAATTTAGGTCAGCACCCAAAACAAATGTCGGATACAGTTACCGTTCTTGAAAAAATCGGTCACTTTTTGGATGTTGAAAATGAAGAAAAATATTCTTACTTAAAACCTCAGGGTTACAACAATGCCGAGATTTACGAGAAGATTTCTGAATCTTTAGATATTGAAAAAATACTTAAAAAAGCATCCGAAGATTGGGACGGCGGTTATGCCATGGCAGGTCTTCTTGGCCATGGCGATGCATTTGTACTTCGTGATCCGAATGGAATTCGTCCCGTATCTTGGTATGAGGATGATGAGATAGCTGTAGTCGCTTCAGAAAGAGCTGTACTTCAAACAGCCTTCAACCTAAGAGAAGAACAAGTACAAGAATTGAAACCAGGTCATGCTCTAATAATCAAAAAAAATGGAGCGGTTTCTGAAAAAGAAATTAATACTCCCCTTGAACGTAAAAGTTGCTCATTCGAAAGAATCTATTTCTCCAGAGGGAGTGATTTTGACATTTACAAAGAGCGAAAACAACTTGGGAAAAATATTGTTCCTCAAGTACTTGAGACCATCAAATACGATTTGACCAATTCGGTTTTCTCTTTTATTCCCAATACGGCCGAAGTTTCTTTTTATGGCTTAATCAAAGGACTCGAAGATCATTTGAACGACGAAAAATACAAGGCGATTTTAGAATTGGGCGACAAAATGACGCCGGAGAAATTACAAGAAATCATTTATCGTCGTGCTCGAATTGAGAAAATTGCCATTAAAGATGCCAAATTAAGAACATTTATCACCCAAGATGATTCTCGTGATGATTTGGTAGCTCATGTGTACGACATTACCTATGGGTCGGTCGTGCGAGGAAAAGATAATTTGGTTGTCATTGACGATAGTATTGTTCGCGGGACGACTTTGAAACAAAGTATTCTTCGAATTCTTGATCGTTTAGATCCCAAAAAGATCGTTGTCGTTTCATCTGCCCCACAAATTCGTTTTCCAGATTGTTACGGGATTGACATGGCAAAAATGGGGGATTTTATTGCTTTCGAAGCGGCGATTGCAATGCTGAAAGACCGGGGAATGGAACAATTGATTGACGACGTTTATAAAAAATGTGTTGATCAAAAGGATATGCCAAAAGAACAAATTCGCAATTATGTAAAAGAGATTTACAAGCCATTTACAAATGATGAGGTATCTAAAAAAATTGCTGAATTGTTGAAACCAAAATCGGTCAAAGCTGAAGTCGAAATTATTTATCAAACCGTGGAGAATTTGCACCAAGCTTGTCCCGAAAATTTAGGCGATTGGTATTTTACAGGGGATTATCCGACTCCGGGTGGAAACAAAGTGGTAAACAAAGCGTTTATTAATTGGAAAGAAGGCAAAAACGAACGTGCCTATTGATTTTTAAATTGTGAAAAGAAACACGGCCATATTTTTCTACGTTCTCGGTGGCTATGTGTTATTGCAATTTGCCTGGTGGGCATATCATTTGATACAATTAACCAAAAACAATGACCTCGCGACCAACGATGTTTCCCGTAAGACTTTTATGATTCTTGGTGAAGGAATGGTTTTCTTCATCATCATCTTATTGGGGCTATGGCAAATCAGAAAATCGATTAAACGAGAATTGAAATTTTCAGAAAGACAACGCAACTTCCTATTGTCAGTAACACACGAACTGAAAACACCTCTCGCCTCCAATAAGTTATTTCTGCAAACGATTCAGAAAAGAGATTTGGATGATGAGAAACGAAATGAACTTCTTGAAAAAGCGATTTCTGAAAATGTGCGTTTGGAAAACATGATTGACAACATTCTCAATGCCACTCGTTTGGAACACAAAACGATGTACATCAATCGTGAAAAATTTAATTTAGATGATTTGCTCAATAAAATCATCGAACGTTTTCAACGAATCTATTCTGTTTCCAATCTGAAAAAGAATATTGAAGCTGATTTGGCCATAGTTGCAGATTCAGCCATGCTCGAAACGGTAATCGTTAACTTGATTGAAAATGCTTTAAAATATGCTGGAGAGAATTCTGAAATTTTGGTTTCAGCCAATAAAGCGCAAGACAAAGTCATTTTTTCAATTGCAGATAATGGCCCAGGGGTTCAAAAATCAATACAAAAAGATGTTTTTGATAAATTCATGCGGTCTGGAAATGAAGAAACCAGAACGAAGAAAGGAACAGGATTGGGACTTTATATTTCACGCGAATTTGTTCACCTCAATCGAGGGGCAATCACGTATCACGACAACCAGCCAAAAGGGGCAATTTTTGAAGTAAGTTTACAACAATGAAAAAGTTTGGATTAATCATTTTAGATGGATGGGGTTTGGGTAAAAAAGATTATTCAGATGGTGTTTTCTTGGCCAACACGCCCTTCATGGATTCCATCATGGCGAATTACCCAAATACGACTTTGACCACTTTTGGCGAAGCAGTGGGTCTCCCCCAAGGTCAGATGGGAAACTCGGAGGTTGGTCATTTGAACATTGGCGCCGGTAGAATTGTATACCAAGAATTGACAAGAATCAACAAATCGATTCGTGATGGAGACTTTTTCAAAAACCCAAAGTTGATTGAAGCGATGCAACTCGCAAAAGAAGGAAATCGAAAGTTACACCTAATTGGACTAGTCTCAAAAGGTGGCGTGCATAGTTCACAAGAACACTTATATGCGCTATGCCAGATGGCTGAAAATCATGGATTAAAAAATGTTTTCATTCATGCTTTTACGGATGGACGTGATTGTGACCCGAAAAGTGGATTGCAATTTATGGCTCAATTAGAAAAAGAAATCGAACACAAAAACGCAAAGGTTAGCTCAGTTATAGGGCGGTATTATGCGATGGATAGAGACAATCGTTGGGAAAGAGTTTCAGCAGCCTATCACGCTCTAGTGAATCGAAAAGGAGATGTTTTTTCGTCTTCAAAAGAAGCCATAACGTATGCTTATTCTAAAGGATTAACCGATGAATTTTTACCTGCAAGTTGCATTGAATTGGGGGAGGGAATTGATGGCTCTATCGGCGAAGACGATGTGGTAATCAGTTTCAACTTCCGTGCTGATAGGCCAAGAGAAATAACCAATGTTTTGACGCAAAAAGCCTTTCCAGAAGACGAGATGAAACCGCTTCAATTGCATTATTTCACGATGACGCAATACGATGAATCCTTTCAAAATATTCGTGTCATTTTCGAAAAGGACAATTTGAAAAATACGATTGGCGAAGTGGTTTCGAAAGAAGGGAAAACACAAGTTCGAATTGCTGAAACAGAGAAATATCCCCATGTAACCTTCTTTTTTAGTGGTGGACGAGAAAAGCCTTTTTCTAGTGAATCTCGAATTTTAGTTAACTCTCCGAAAGTGGCAACTTACGATTTACAACCTGAAATGAGTGCGCCAGAAGTTCGAGATAAAATCGTAGCATCCATCAAAAGCGACAGTCCAGATTTCATTTGTTTGAATTTCGCAAATACAGATATGGTTGGTCATACGGGCGTAGTTTCTGCCATCATAAAAGCGGTTGAAACTGTTGATTGTTGTTTAAGAGATGTGGTTGAAGCAGGCCAGAAATTAGGATATGAATTTCTTGTTATCGCCGATCATGGAAATGCCGATTATTGTGTCAATGAAGATGGATCACCAAACACGGCACATAGCTTGAATCCTGTTCCTGCGATTCTTATAACCGATGAAAAAAATATTCAGTTGCAC
>ERZ1048068.341-NODE-341-length-43289-cov-6.455891_pt1 | contig 43289 bp, 48 predicted proteins | sample MGYA00383098_ERZ1048068 | MGnify/ENA primary metagenome ERZ1048068 (study PRJEB29581, sample SAMEA5548368) | metagenome | biome: marine; feature: coastal; material: water | depth 1 m | study: Short-term variability in the microbial, nano- and picoplankton dynamics...
AAACATTCTCTTTTGTGAATGTATTTTTAAAATTTGTTAATGTTCGTTTCATTTTATTAAAATATAATTTTATCGTCTGCTACTGCTTCTGCTTGATGAACTTCTAGAACTGGATGAAGACCGTGGGGTGGAGTAGCTTCTGTTGGAGCTGCTCCTCGAACTGTTATAAGAGTTTGAGGAACGACTCGGTGTAGAGTAGGATTTTTTTGATGATTGGTAAGAGTTGTTATTACTCGACCGGGTGGTAGATGAACTGTTCGAACTGGGTCTACGATAGTTTTGAACTCGAAAATTATTACTAGAACTGGATTGAGAAGCGTTGTTGTTTGTTTGACGTATATTTTGATAAACTCTTTGCGTCTGTGCCGTACTTGAATTGCTCTTCGAAACGTTGTTGCTTCTGTTTTTTACATTTCTATACGAAGCACGTCTGTCAGAAGAAACAGCTCTCGAACTTACCGAGTTGGTAGCGGTTGTTTGCTGATTGTAACTTCTTGAGGAAACTCTAGAATTGGTTTTGGAAACACCGCTTCGGTTTTGCCCTACAACCGATGCAGTACTTGCACTTCTTCGAGAAGGAACAGAGCTTCTGTAACCCCTTGTGTAACTTACGTTGGAACGGTAAGGATAGTAGGATCGATTGTGATAATTAGTGTATCCGTGTCCATAATATCCCCAATGATTTCTGTAGTGATAACGATAAAAGGGATTGTAATGATGTCTCCATATCCAACCGTAATGCCCGTAATATCCACCATAGTAATAAGGGTCGTAAAATGAATCGTAGTAGTGGTGGTTAAAATACCATGGATAAGAATACCCCCAATACGAATAGTAGGGTCGAGGACTGCTATAAAAATTGATGTTTACTTTGGTAGGGTTGTCTCCCCAAGCGCCGTAACTATTATTGTAATAAACTTCGTCCTGATTTGATGTATCTAAAGTTGGGTCAACGGAGCTGTAATTGTCAACATCTGTAAAGACATCGACATTTTCGTCGTTGATGTAATCGTATTCTTGTGCTTTTTTGGAAAAATAATCTTTGTAGTATTTTCCGTTTTGTAGATCTGATTTTTTCGTAGTTGAAGGAGGGTTGTTTTTATTGGACTGAGCCACCTCAGGGGCGCTTGAAGTGCCGTAAATTCCATCCTCACCATAATAAGAACTTGATTGATAAGAACCACAACTGGCAACGAAAAAACCGATTGAGGCAAGTATTGCAACTTTAAGCGAAGTTTTCAAAGAAAAAAAAGAAAAGATCATAACTGACAAATTTATTGTTGAACACTTGAAAAATAGTTAGTTTTGCCTAACTATTACACAAAAAGGCAAATTCTATGCCAAAACAAATATATGGCTAAAAAGTTAACAAAGCGAAGTGAAGATTATTCCAAATGGTACAACGAACTAGTTGTCAAAGCAGACTTGGCTGAGACCTCAGCAGTTCGAGGTTGCATGGTTATCAAACCGTATGGATTTTCTATTTGGGAAAAGATGCAAGCCGAATTGGATCGTATGTTTAAAGAAACAGGACATTCTAACGCCTATTTTCCTTTGTTTGTTCCCAAAAGTCTCTTTGAAGCGGAAGAAAAGAATGCAGAAGGGTTTGCTAAGGAATGCGCTATTGTTACTCATTACCGACTCAAAAACAACCCTGATAAAGAAGGAAAACTCATGGTAGATCCTAACGCCAAGCTCGAGGAAGAGCTTGTTGTTAGGCCTACCAGTGAAGCCATAATTTGGAGCACTTATAAAAACTGGATTCAATCCTATCGAGATTTGCCCATTTTGTTAAACCAATGGGCCAATGTAGTACGATGGGAAATGCGAACTCGTTTGTTTTTACGAACGGCTGAGTTTTTATGGCAAGAAGGACATACCGCACATGCTACAGAATCTGAAGCTATGGAGGAAGCGATCCAAATGAACGGTGTTTATGCTGATTTTGTAGAAAATTTCATGGCCATTCCGGTTATTCAAGGTGTAAAATCTGCTAACGAACGTTTTGCCGGTGCTGAAGAAACCTTTTGTATTGAAGCGTTGATGCAAGACGGAAAAGCACTTCAGGCAGGGACTTCTCATTTTTTAGGACAAAATTTTGCGAAAGCTTTTGACGTAAAATTTGCCACAAAAGAGGGAGGACTTGAACATGTATGGGCGACTTCATGGGGTGTTTCTACGCGACTTATGGGCGCGCTAATCATGACACATAGTGATGATAATGGGTTGGTGTTGCCGCCAAATTTAGCTCCAATTCAGGTTGTGTTTATTCCAATCTACAGAGGAGAGGAAGAACTAAAATCGATTACCAACGTAGTGGATCCTATGGTTGAAGCCTTGAGAAAAAATGGCGTTCGAGTAAAGTTTGATGACCGAGACACCTACAAACCGGGATACAAATTCAATGAGCATGAGCTTAAAGGAGTTCCTATTCGAATAGCTGTTGGACCTAAAGACATTGAAAAAGGTACAGTCGAACTGGCTCGCCGTGATTTGTTAACCAAAGAGTACATTCCTCAAGCTGATGTAGCATCAACTGTAAAGGCATTGTTAGAAGAAATTCAAACTAACTTGTTGAAACGCGCTCGAGAATTTAGAGATACACACATTACGGAAGTTGATTCTTACGACGATTTTAAAGAATTGTTGGAATCCAAAGGCGGGTTTTTGTCTGCACACTGGGACGGAACTCCCGAAACAGAGGAACGTATCAAAAAAGAGACAAAAGCAACTATTCGATGTATTCCATTGGATAACAAAAAAGAATCGGGCAATTGTGTTTATTCCGGCAAATCTTCTTCGCAACGCGTGTTGTTTGCGAAGGCTTATTAATCGAAAGCCAAATTATAAGAAGTATTGGATAACAAATCATTGTATCGGAGTTGGGTATTCCCATTGGTAGACTCGATTCTTGATATACTTACTGTTTGAATCCCGTTGGTACGTTTCATCAAGATATTTTGAGCCGTATTGTCTGTAAAAGCACTTTTATGAAATCCTTCGATTTTATGATCGGCTATTGCGGCATGATCCATACACCATTTTTGAAACCATTCTTTTCGTTTTTCAATCATTGAAGAACTGTATAAAGTAGCTGAAGACCAAATATGAGTTTCTTGAGTATTTTTTACAGTCACGTGTTTTTGATGTCCATCCCAAACAAGCTCATGAAGGCTCAATGTTTTGTTGTGTTCCAAATTCAATAACGTAAAAGGCTCAACGACCTCAAGTTCAATGGAGTTCCAAAAATCACCCCAACTTTTGTAGCGAAATCTTTCAAGTAACACGAGTCCTCTGCTTTTAGAGAAGTTCTTTTTTTTATGAAATTTAAAACCACCGTTCAACAGGCAAACACTTGTTTTTTTGTCAGACATCGCAATCCATGTTCCTCCTGCTAATTGATCTTTTGGAAATACGACATTTTGATCAAACAATTTGTTTGTTTGGGGAGGCAATGTTTTTCGCACCTTTTTTTCGTCCCTACTGGAGGTTAAAATCCAACCGTTATTTTTTGGGATAAATGTTACTGTACACATTTGTTTCTGTTTCTTAAGGTTGAAAATGCAACGCCAAAATTTGAGTCTATAAGATGTTGAATATCAAACTCGTACAAAGCAACTTTTATCAATGCCATATGATGAATGCTGTGGTCTAGGCAATACATCAATTCGCGCTCAAAGGAAGAAGATATTGAACATGTATAGTCTTTCTGAAAAGTTGGATTTAGTACAAACCCATAAAGAATTGCTGGGAAATAAAACACGCCATAAGGCCAGTGTTCGTAGTGCCTAATTTTTTTTAGCAGACTATTCAATACCTAAAAATTCTTTTATGGATTTTGGTTTTTTTTGAATGCGTATTAAAAGCAAGACCAAAGAACAGCATAGAACAGCGACAGCCATACCAAACAAAACTCCGTTATCGGAATTTCCGTTCCATTTAACAACCACTCCAAGAGGCGTTGTTAGGTGCGAAAACACCGCACCTGCCATAAGTCCAATTGAACCAATAACAGCCAAAACACTTGTTTTGGGTACAAAAAGTAACAGCGCAATAATCAATTCTGCGATTCCAATGCCAATCCTTCCCCAAGGCTCTATGCCTAGCGTGCTAAAAATATGAATGGCTTGTTCGTGTCCTGAAAATTTGTAAAATAAGGATTGAATAAAAATGACTGCAATAATAAGTTTGAGTAGAAAAGATAAGATTTTCATGAGGGTTTTATTTAGTGATTGTTTTTTTCCAGTTAATGTCTGCGTTTTTTTGGAGAGCGTCTATATCGTCCAACCATTTTTCTTTGGTATTGGTGAAAAATGTTTTGTAGAACAAGTACAATTTATTGTCTCTTACCAAAAACGACTCTGGATTGATGGATACTTTTTCTCCATAATCTCCCATTGCATACGCACACCATCCACCGTATTGGGGAAGGTATTTGTCGGGTGATTTTTTAAAAAGAGCAAGGTTTTTCTGAGAAGAGAAGTAGTAAACAACTCCCTGGTGTTTGTGTGTAAACTGAGAACGGCCTTTTTTGGCGCGGTTGTCTTCCAAATAGGCCACGGGGTCATATCCCTGAATGGCGATTTCTTGGTCATCCAAATTCAGGTGTTCAAACACATTCAAATCGTTACCGATTTCTGAGAGTGTTTGGCTGTAAAGGAGTGTAGTAAAAAAAAATACGAATAGTAAACTAAGGATATGGTTTTTGTTCATTGTATGAAATTTAGGGTTTTGTAAATATACAAAACAAAATGCTTGCCAAAAAAAAGATGTCTTTATAAAAAAAGTAAAAAATATATGTTGCAAGTTAATGAGGGATATATTACATTTGCAGTCGTTTAAAACCAAGGCCCGTTCGTCTATCGGCTAGGACGCCAGGTTTTCATCCTGGTAAGAGGGGTTCGATTCCCCTACGGGCTACTAAAATTTATTAAAAATGGCAAACCATAAATCCGCCTTAAAAAGAATTCGTAGTAACAATGCAAAACGATTGAGAAATCGTTTTCAACACAAGACTACACGTAACGCTATTAAGAAGTTGAAAGAACTTACTTCCAAGAAAGAAGCTAACAAGCTATTTCCTGAAGTGGTTTCAATGATTGATAAATTGGCTAAAAACAATATCATTCACGATAACAAAGCAGCCAATATCAAATCCAAATTAGCCAAACACGTAAGCGCATTGTAACTATATGCGATAACAATTTATACAAAGGCTTCCCTAGGGAAGCCTTTTTTGTTACATTTTTTTTGTAATTTCATCTTAGAAATGCTCCCAAATCGATTCTTAAATTCTTAAAGACCGTTTTAGTTCTCCTCTAGTCTTTTGTATATATAATAGAACAAAGTAAAGTAGACCATTGTACCATTTCAAAAAACACAGGTTCAATGTTAGATATAAACTTCAATAATAAAAAATTTGTACTTCTTGAAAATTCAAAAACTGGAAAAGTAAATTCTGACACTGTTTTTGAATATAAACCAAGCGGAAATATGGTAACTGCTGATTATCACGGAGGAACCATAAATTATGAAAAAATCATTGTTTATTTGAGTGGAGACAAATTAAATATGTTGTATCAATGTATAACCATAGACAATGAATTGAAAGCAGGAAAAGCAATAGCCGAAGTAATGCTTACAAAGAACAACAAAATAAAATTGAAATTAAATTGGGAATGGTTAACTGATGACAAAGCAACTGGAAAATCAGAATACATTGAATTGTAAAAGGATACAAGAATTCCTTACTTAACAAAAAAGGCTTCCCATGGGAAGCCTTTTTCTGTTTTTCAATGAGTTTGGTTACGAATTCATTGAAATCAAAAACTCTTCGTTGTTTTGTGTTCGTTTGATACGGTCGTTGATAAACTCCATGGCTTCCACAGGGTTCATGTCAGCCAAGTATTTTCGCATAATCCACATGCGTTGGATGGTATTTTCATCCAACAAAATATCGTCGCGTCGCGTACTGGAAGACACCAAATCAATGGCAGGGAAAATACGTCGGTTCGAAATACGACGATCCAACTGCAATTCCATGTTTCCGGTTCCTTTAAATTCTTCAAAAATAACTTCGTCCATTTTCGATCCGGTTTCTGTCAGTGCGGTAGCAATGATCGAAAGCGACCCTCCGTTTTCGATATTTCTGGCGGCACCAAAGAATCGTTTGGGTTTGTGAAGCGCGTTGGCATCTACACCACCACTCAATATTTTTCCAGAAGCTGGTTGCACCGTATTATAAGCTCGTGCCAATCGGGTAATGGAGTCTAATAATATCACAACATCGTGACCGCATTCTACCAATCGTTTGGCTTTTTCCAAAACAATATTCGCTACTTTTACGTGTCTGTCGGCAGGTTCGTCAAAGGTAGAAGCTACCACTTCGCCTTTTACGTTACGCTGCATATCGGTTACTTCTTCGGGGCGTTCGTCAATCAATAAAATGATTTGATACACCTCTGGGTGATTCGCAGCAATTGCGTTGGCCACATCTTTGAGCAACATGGTTTTTCCTGTTTTGGGTTGCGAAACAATCATACCTCGTTGTCCTTTTCCAATCGGAGAAAACAAATCCATGATTCGTGTTGAAACAGTGGCTTGTTTGTCAGCAATATTGAATTTTTCTTGAGGAAAAAGGGGTGTTAGGTGCTCAAAGGCAACTCGATCACGAACCACATCCGGACTCAATCCATTGATTTTAGAAACTTTAATTAAAGGAAAATACTTTTCGCCTTCTTTGGGTGGACGAACATGTCCCAAAACAGTATCACCTGTTTTTAGTCCAAACAAACGCACTTGCGATTGCGAAACATAAATATCGTCGGGAGAAGACAGGTAGTTGTAGTCTGAGGAACGTAAAAAACCGTATCCTTCTGACATCATGTCCAATACGCCTTCACTTTCTATGATTCCGTCAAACTCATAATCGGGTTCGCGGTATCGATTGCGATTGTCTTTGTTGTGATTGGCTTCTTTACGTCCGTTATTCCCATTTTTAGGGTTGTTTTGCTGTGGACGCTTGTTGCCATCTTTACCGTTTTGGTGATTCTTATTGTTGTTTTGGGGCTTATTATTATTGTTGTTGTTGTGGGGTTTGTTTGTATTGTTTTGAGATTTGTTGTTTTGGGGTTTGTTGGTAGCCTTTTCATTTTCTTGGGCTACGGTTGGCTCTGCTTTATCTTCTTTTCTTGAAGGCTTCGACTCTTTTGTGCGATTTTTTTCGGGCTTTTGCACCGATACTGGGGCTTCAGCAGGCTTGTCGGAAGATGGATTAGCCGCCCAGTGGTCTAATATTTTATAAGCAAGATCCATTTTTTTGAGACCTGTTAATTTTTTAAGACCTAATTCTTTTGCAATTTCTTGGAGTTCAGGAAGTTTTTTTTCCTTTAACGTTGAAATGTCTAACATGTATGAAATTTAAATGATGTAGTTGTTGTTGGATAATTTGCGAACGATTTCGCTTGAGTAAAATGAAGTAATTCTATTTGCTATGCAAATCTAGAACGAAGATACAATTTATTTTTAAATCAGATGCTTTAAAACAAAAAATATAATTCCAACACTTTTAGTATTTTTACAACGAAAATTTATGATATGATCCAAAGAATTCAATCCGTTTACCTTTTGGCAGTTTTAGTGCTCCAGCTAGTCGCGCTTTTTATACTTAAAAACTGGATTGCCGCCTCGGGATCATTTTCATCACTTAGTGACCAGCCGTTTTTGTATGCGGGTATCGTTGCTAGTGCTATTTTGTCATTTTTTTCGCTTTTGAAATTCAAGGCACGAAAATTACAATTTGTACTAAATCGACTAAATTCTTTGATACATCTAGTGATTTTGTTTGTTTTTGTAGTCCGGGTCTTTGCGATCACTGATCCCGAAACAACACGCCCTTTCAGTCTTTTCCTTCCTGCTTTGACCATCGGACTTTTGTATTTAGCCAACAAAGCGATCAAAAAGGATGAAGATCTTATTCGTTCTGTTGATCGAATCCGTTAGTTGTTTGTTTACAAAAAATCGCTATTGAATGCGAATGGTAGGATGGTTTTAACACTGTCAAAAACAAATATACGCCCGTTGGTTCCTGTAACAAACAGTTTTATAGGATGCTTGAATCTGCTTTCAAACTCAACAATGCTTTGTCGGCAGCTTCCACACGGAAATGGCGGTATTTCGTTGGCTTCCAATTGTTTTTCGGTAGTAATGGCCATTGCTACAATAGGTTCTGTTGGATGTTGACTCCCTGCAGAAAATAAGGCGACTCGTTCAGCGCAAAGCCCCAAAGGATACACCGCATTTTCTTGATTTTGTCCAGTTACAAGAGTTCCATTTTTAAGAAGAACCGACGCTCCAACTTTAAACCCTGAATAGGGAGCATAGGCTTGCGATGTCGTGTTTATAGCTGCTTCCACCAACTTTTTTTCTGCACCTTCTAACTCTTCAATACGCTCGTAAATTTCGTATTGAAATTCTCCTACCATTTTTTTCATCTTCTAAAGATAGAAAAAGATTGTTCAATTCAATAAATTTTAACAATGATTGCCTAGCTATTTTCGCATCAATCGTGCGCGATAAAACCCATCAAAACCTGTTTTTGAAGGAAGCAAGGTGTCTTCAGCTTCCAATTCAAACGTTTTTCCGATGTCGGTTTCTAAAAATCGTTTGATTTGCTTTTGATTTTCTGATGGAAGAATCGAGCAGGTAGCATAGACCATTTTTCCTTGGGGAGCGACCATTTTTGCATACCGTTCCAAGATATCGGCTTGTGTTTTTTGAATGGTTGCTAAAAACTCGGACTGGAGTTTCCACTTGGCATCTGGATTTCTTTTAAGTACACCCAATCCAGAGCAGGGCGCATCGATGAGCAATCGGTCAATTTTTCCATGCAGTTTTTTGATTGCCTTACTATTTTCGATCCATCGGGTTTCTATGTTGTGCGCACCGTTGCGTTTGGCACGACGCTTCAACTCATAGAGTTTATTTTGATAAATATCCATGGCAATGATTTGCCCCTTGTTTTCCATCAAAGCAGCCAAATGAAGCGCTTTTCCTCCAGCGCCAGCACAGGCATCTACAACGCGCATTCCAGGTTTGACTTCCAAAAACGGCGCAATGGTCTGAGAAGAAGCATCTTGCAACTCAAAGTGTCCTTCCTTAAACATTTGGGTGCCAAATACATTGGCTCTTTTAGTAAGAACAAGAGCGTTTGGATATTTTGAATCTGTCGAAGTTTCTATGTTTTCTTCCAACAAAGCCTCTTGTAGTTGGGTAAGCGTTGTTTTAAGCGTATTGACTCTTATTATAACCTGAGCTGTTTCGTTAAGTGCTGCTAATTCTTTGGACCATTTTTTTTCTCCCAATTCTTCAACACCCAAATCATCCAACCAATCGGGAATAGACTCTTTGATTTTGCGAATTTTACTCAACGTCTCAAATCTTCCTTTGATTCGTCGGGTAGGAGTGTCCTCCAGTTGTTTCCAATCGGGTAGATGAATTCCGCGAAGGGTTGCCCAAACGGCAAACATTCGCCACAAACTCGCTTTGGATTGTGTGGTTTTTACTTCGGCAATCTCCATGTAAAGTCGTTTCCAACGAACCATTTCGTAAACGGTTTCGGCTATAAAACCTCGATCGTGACTTCCCCAACGCTTGTCGCGCTTGAGTAATTTTTCAACGGCTTTGTGGGCTAAAAAATCTTCGTTAAAAATCTGATCCAATCCGTCTATAACGGCAAAGACTAAGTTTCTGTGTAATCGCATGATATTCAATCAGCGGCAAAGGTAGGGAAGATAAGTGAGAATTAATCCTTGTATTTGTTTTCTCTTTTTTTATCTCTTATCCGTCGAATAAGTTCTTTGCGAAATCGCTCTTCGTACTGAATCATTAGAAGAATTTGGATGCTTGAAAATTGTTGCTGTAAGGCTACTGTTTTTTCTTCCTGTAGCTTCAGTAATGTTCGGTTATTAGCTTCAATTTCTTCAATATAATCTTGTGCTTTGGATGCTGTTAGTGATTCAAGATTGGATTGAATTTGCTTTTTGTGTGCCCGAACGGTTTCCATTCTAAATTTATGAATTTTCAGCTCCTGTTCGGTGTACATTTTTTTAAAAATAGCACCTTCAGTGTCAGTTAAATCCATTTTTTCAATCAAATAATCGCTTTTCAGGGATAACATTTTGTCAAAGCTCATTAGTTTGGGTTGTGCCCATGCGAGTTGACCTACAATTAGCATCAAAAGGGAAATGTTTTTTATCATAAGACGTTTATTTATAAGGTTCTTCGAGTAGGTAATATTCATCCATTGTGTTAGGGTTTGAAATTAAATGCTCGTAAATAGTGTTTGTAGAAACGATTTCAAGCGTCCATTCACTCGTATTTATGTTCTCTGCCAATTCAAATTCATAGGCATCAATCCAATTAGCTTCTACTAGCTCCATAATTTCAGCATCTTCAATGGTTTCGAATTGCGATAAAGAAGGAATGTTTGTTAATAGAATGACTGCTATAAAAATAGCAGCTACAGCAGTGTATCGGAAGGTTTTTAATTGAAATACGTTGGGTCGTTTTTTTGTTTTTTTGATCCAATCGAATGAGTCAAGGGATGCAAAGTATCCTTTGGGAGTGGAAAAGGGGTTTTTCTGAGCACCTGTTGTCATAGCAAGAATACGATCGTTTACAGCTTCAAAATACCCATTGGGAACTTGGAAGGCTTCTTTGGAACGATTTTGTTGAGTAGTGCTCATAATTGATTAGACTGTGTAAGTGTTAAAAAGTTTGACGGGTTGTTATTTTTTCTTTGATTTTCTTAACTGCATGATGGTAAGAAGTTTTCAAAGCTCCTACTGATGTTCCCAAAATTGCTGATATATCTTTGTATTTCATAGATTCTTGGTATTTCATTTGAAAAACCAATCGTTGTTTTTCAGGCAGAGATCCAATGGCTTTTTGAAGTTTCAACGCAATGTCATTTCCGTCAAAATAGGGGTCAGCACGGAGATTTTGGGCAGTTTTCTCAATATATTCACTTGACTTTACGCCCATTTGTTTTGATTTTCGTTTTACAAATGTCAATGATTCGTTTGTTGCGATTCGGTACATCCAAGTGTACAGTTTACTGTCCCCTTTAAACTTTGCAATATTTCTATAAATTTTTATAAAAGTGTTTTGAAGTACATCATCACTGTCATGATGATCCAGAACTATTTTTCGAATATGCCAATACAAACGTTCTTTGTATTGCTCAACCAAAACCGAAAACGCCTGGTCCTGTGTGTTGGGATCTTGTAAGGATTTGATAAGAGCTATTTCGTCGGACATATTTATTTTAGACAGACAAAGGGGAATAAAGTTTAATTACCCAAAAGATTGAAGATCAATAAGTTTTTTGTAAACACCTTCTTTTTTAATCAGTTCATTGTGTTTTCCTTGTTCCACAATGCTTCCTTTTTGAAGCACCACAATTGTGTCGGCTTTTTGAATAGTTGACAAACGATGTGCAATAACTAGCGATGTTCTGTTTTCCATCATTTTATTAAGTGCCTCTTGAACCATTTGTTCTGACTCTGTGTCCAACGCCGAGGTGGCTTCGTCCAAAATCATTATAGGAGGGTTTTTAAGAACGGCTCTAGCAATGGATAAGCGTTGTTTTTGTCCTCCCGAAAGTTTGTTTCCTCCGTCTCCTATGGAAGTTTCGTAGCCTTCAGGGAGCTCCATAATAAAATCGTGGGCATTGGCAATTTTGGCTGCAGCAATCATATCTTCACGGTTGGCATTTGTGTTTCCAAAAAGCAGATTGTTAGTTACCGTATCATTGAAGAGAATCGAATCTTGGGTTACCATCCCCATAAAGCCTCTCAATGTTTTTTTGGTAATAGAACGTATGTCTACACCATCAATCAGAATGGATCCTTTGGAAACGTCATAGAGTCTTGGGATAAGATTAGAGATGGTTGTTTTACCGCTACCGGATTGCCCGACCAATGCTACTGTTTTTCCTTTGGGAATGGTCAAAGATATTGAGGAGAGCACCTGATTTTCTTCGTATTGAAACGAAACGTCTTTCAACTCAATTTCTGAGTCAAAGGATTTTTTTTCGACAGGGTTTTCAGGGTCTTGTATATGGGAAACCGTTTCCAGTATTTCCAAAACTCTTTCTGCTGCTGCGTTTCCTTTTTTGACAACATAAGAAGCTTTGCTAATTGATTTTGCAGGAGTTAATACACCGTAGGATAGCGCTATGTATGTCAAAAACACTTCAGGGTCAAGACTTTGCTCAACAAACACCAATTGTCCCCCATACAACAACAAAGTTCCTATGACAGCGATTCCTAAAAATTCGCTTACGGGACTTGCTAGGTTATGACGATTCAATAAACTGTTTGAAAACCGATAAAAACGCTCGGTAGTATGCTTGAATTTTTTCCCAAAAACAGCTTCGGCATTAAAACCTTTGATAATGCGGAGTCCGTTGATTGTTTCTTCAATGATAGACAAAAACTCTCCTTGTTCTTTTTGAACACGGTCGGATTTTTTCTTGAGAGACTTTCCAATTAATGAGATTACAACTCCTGCCAAAGGAATAAAGATCAATACAAAAATTGTCAATTTTACACTCAACAAAAACATGGCACCAAGAGTAAATAAAATGGCAAGCGGATCCCTAACTAACAATTCTAAAATTGATAAAAAAGAATGTTGAATTTCCAACACATCAGAAGTGATACGAGCAATGACGTCTCCTTTTTTCTTTTCAGAAAAGTAGGACAACGGAAGCTCCATGGTTTTTTTATGCAGCTCATTTCGTAAGTCTTTCAATACGCCATTTCTTAGAAAAGTGATAAAAAACATGGCTGCATAATTGAACAGATTCTTTAAAAGAAAAACAATTAAAATTAGACTGATAACCACTAACAGCGCTTTGTGAGAGTCTTCGCCAGCATACTGAGTTACTTCATAATTGAGATACGATTGGGCGTATTCGCTCAATTCTCCAATCCCAGTAAATTCTGGTTTTTCGTATGTGGTTTTGTTTTTTCCAAACAAAACCTTGAGCATGGGCATGAGCACCAAAAATGATAGCGCACTGAACAAAGCATACAAAACATTAAAAAATATGTTGAGATACATAAATTTACTGTAAGGCTTGGCAAACGCTAATATTTTTATAAAATAATTCACTGCTAAAGGTCCATTTCGGAAATAATTCGTTCAATTTTTTGATCCAAAACAGCTTCTGTTTCCTTGAATTTGTCTGCAGAATCAAGTTTTGTGTTGACGCTAAAGTAAAACTTTATTTTGGGTTCGGTGCCACTTGGTCGAGCGGCAATGCGAGTTCCTTCCTCAGTTTCATAAATCAAAACATTGGATTTTGGAAAAGGAAGTTCTTCTGTTTTTCCTTGCAAAGGGAGTGATAGCGTACTGTTTTCATAGTCTTCAATACGACAAACAGCACTTTCATCGATGTGTGTTAGCGGGTTGCTTCGAAGTGATTTCATAATATTTTGAATTTCAGAAGCACCTTGTTTGCCCTTCTTTACAATAGAAATCAATCGTTCTTTATAAAAACCGTATTTGATATAACAGGCTATGAGCGTATCAAAAAATGTACGACCATTGGTTTTGGCCTCTGCCGCAATTTCACAAGCCAAAAGCGAGGAGGTAATTGCATCTTTGTCCCGAACAAAATCGCCCACCATAAAACCAAAACTTTCTTCTCCACCGCCAATAAATTGTTGGTCGGGAAAGTCTTCAATCATTTTTGCAATCCACTTAAAACCAGTAAGCCCCAATTTACACTCTACACCGTAAGCTTCAGCCAATCGCTGAATCATTGGAGTAGAAACGACCGTAGAGCCAACAAAAGCATTTTTGGAAAGGGTGTTGTTTTGTTTGTGTTTTTCCAATAAAAAGTGAGTCATTACCATCATGGCTTGATTGCCGTTGAGAATCACCAGTTGCTGATCGTGGTTTCGTACTACTATTCCCAATCGATCTGCGTCGGGATCGGTTCCAATAACCATGTCTGCATTTGTTTTTTCGGCAATTCCCATGGCAATGGTAAGTGCTTCGGTTTCTTCGGGGTTGGGAGAAACTACGGTTGGAAAATCACCATCCGGTGTAGCTTGTTCTTCCACCACTTGAAGTTGACTATATCCCGATTTTTCAAGAACTTGAGGTAAAATAGTAACAGAGGTTCCGTGTAAGGGAGTAAATACAATTTTAAAATCGTCTCGGTTAGCAGTAGCAATTCGTCCGTTTTGAATCGAAGCATCGATAAACGAATCGTCCACTTCTTTGTCAATAATCTCGATTTTGGAAGCCTTTTCCGTAAACAATATGTCGTTGAAATCTACAGATTCAATCTCATTTACAATAGCAGCATCTTGAGGGGGTACAATTTGCCCTCCATCTTTCCAATACACTTTATATCCGTTATATTCAGGTGGATTGTGAGATGCGGTTAATACAATTCCGCATTGACAATTCAATTCTTTAACAGCAAATGAGAGTTCGGGCGTAGGCCGAAGCGATGAAAACAGATATACTTGAATGTCATTGGCGGAAAAAATAGCGGCTACGGTTTTTGCAAGTGTGTCGCTTTGGTGTCTGCAGTCAAAAGCAATAACTACTTTTAGGGTTTCTTCGGGGAATTGTTTTTTTAAATAATTGGCAATTCCCTGAGTATTTCTTCCAAATGTATATCGATTCACACGATTGGTTCCTATTCCCATAACACCGCGCATTCCGCCGGTTCCAAATTCGAGGTTTTTATAAAATGCATCCTCAAAGGCTTCGGGATTTTCTTTTTTTAGTTTTTGGGTTGCTTGTTGAGTGGCTGTATCGAAAGGCTCGTTTTCCCAAGCCAATGCGTTTTGAACAAAAGTTTCGTTATTCATAGTCAGATTAAATGTACGTCGCAAAAATAATCAAAACATTATGAGTTTTCGAATGTTTAGGAAATAGTTTCTTGAATAAAATAACGTTGCTTTTGAATTCCGTTTCGAAGAATGATTTCTCCCAAAAAACCAGCTAGAAAAAATTGCGACCCAATAACCATAGTAATCAAGGCGATATAAAATTCGGGTCGTTGGGTGATTAGCCTCCCAGAAGTGTCGATATAAAGTTTGTCAATCCCCAAAAAGAGTGCAAAACCAAAACCAATCAATAGCATGAGAGAGCCAATTAGCCCAAAAAAGTGCATGGGTCGTTTTCCAAATCTTTGGATAAACCAAAGGGTTATTAAGTCCAAAAAACCTTTAACAAAGCGATCGGCGCCAAATTTTGTTTTTCCGTATTTACGTGATTGATGCTTTACGATATGTTCTCCAATCCTAGAAAATCCAGCATGCTTGGCTAAGACAGGGATGTAACGATGCATTTCACCGTAAACTTCAATGGTTTTGACTACCGACTTTTTGTAGGCTTTCAACCCGCAATTAAAATCGTTTAATTTGATTCCGGAAGTTTTTCGTGCGGCGCAATTGAACAATTTTGAAGGTAAGTTTTTAAACAATATGGAATCGTACCGTTTTTTTTTCCAACCCGAAACCAAGTCGTAATTATCGTGCATTATTTTATGAAACAAACCAGGAATTTCTTCGGGATTGTCTTGAAGGTCTGCATCCATTGTGATTACGACATCTCCTGCTGCTTTTTTAAAGCCAGCATGCAATGCTTGTGATTTTCCAAAATTTCGCATAAAACGAATTCCTTTAACCGCTGTATTCTTTTGGGCCAAAGAGTGCACACATTCCCACGATCTGTCACTACTTCCATCATCAACAAAAATGATTTCGTAGGTCAAAGAGTTTAGTGTCATTACCGAAACAATCCAATCGTGAAGTTCATGCAACGATTCTTCTTCGTTTAGTAAGGGAATGACAATCGATATTTGCATGAAGTGTGTTGAGAGATTAATATTCTGGTTTTGATTTTTTCACAATCAATCCTGTAACAAGTCCTACAACAAGGCCTAATAATAAGCTCATGATTAAAATAGCAGGATAAGTAACCCAAGAGAACTTTTTCTGCATTTCTACCATTTGATCCAATTGCTCACTGGTCATTTTAGGATTTTGTTCAAGAGCTGCTGCTTTACCGCTTTCAAAAAGATTGTGGTAAAAATCAGGTTCTATAACATTGGCTAATAGAATCATATAAACGCAAGTAACAAGAGCGCTTACCAAAGAAATTCCAAGACTCAATTTGATGCTTTCTCCAAGAGAAATAAATCCTTCGTTTGATTTTTTATAAGCAACAATTCCCAATACTATAATGACTACACTGATGGTTGTTGTGACCCATTGCGTAGTGCTGTCTTGATTATAGAGTGCATCCATGAAGTATAGCATTAATGAAAATACAACTCCAATGCCTCCTGAAATAAGGCCGTAGTTTATCGAAATTTGTTTTCTGATTTGTGTTTGAGCGTTCATTGGGATAGTTTTTAGGTGTAAGTATGTTGGTTTAACAATAGCAAATTTTAAAAAAGTGCTTTTTTGTGAGTTATTATGATTGTAAATTTATAAAAAAGAATTAAATTTGCAGCCGATTTAGATGATAGATTTATAAAATTTACAAGTTATGAAACAAGGTGTTCACCCAGAAAATTACAGATTGGTAGCATTCAAAGACATGTCTAACGAAGATGTGTTTATTACCAAATCAACAGTTGATACAAAAGAAACCATTGACGTTGAAGGTGTTGAGTACCCTTTGGTGAAGTTAGAGATTTCTAGAACTTCGCACCCTTTCTATACTGGGAAATCTAAATTGGTTGATACTGCAGGACGTATTGATAAATTCAAAACCAAATACGCGAAATTCAAAAAATAATTGTTTTTTGCGCATCATCATACAAACCTCCGTTTTTACGGAGGTTTTTTTGTGGAATAAGCTTTCGGTATATTTGCATTAAACAAAACAATTATGGTTAGCCTGTTTGACGGACCTTACAGAAAATTTTTACTTCCATTTACTTTTACGCGACCTGTTGCAGAGATTCGAATAGGAATGTCAACACTTCGTGAAAAGTGGAATCATTACCTTTCGACTTCCACATTCACAGATACAGAGGATTACCTATCTGAAATGTATCCGGGTGCTGCCCAGAAAGAACATCTTAGGATTCATGCTGCTTGTTTGCCCAATTTACTTTTGGTTCAAGCACTGCAAAAGCTTTCATCAGGTCAAAAGCTAGTCAAGGACAACGAACTCATTGCTTATGTGGGGTCAAATTCCTTTTCGCAATCTGACATGGGAGATTTTGAAACTGTCGCGTTTTCAGCTCCGCTTACGATAATTCGTCATCCATGGGATTTGTTTCTTAACAATGCTCAAGCCCTTAAAGATGACTTTGAAATTTTTACTCACAACCGCACATCTTCTCCTATTTCATCTTCCAATCGAATAGTCGGTGACGGTAAAATATTTATTGAAGACGGTGCTTCGGTTGAATGCGCGGTACTCAATACAGAAGATGGGCCTATTTATATTGGAAAAAACGCCAAGGTTATGGAGGGTGCACTTATACGTGGAAGTTTTGCGTTGGGTGAAAATTCAATTGTTAAAATGGGTGCAAAAATTTATGGAGGAACGACTATAGGTCCATGCTGTAAAGTAGGAGGTGAGATCAATAATTCAATAGTGTTTGGTTATTCCAATAAGGCGCACGATGGATTTATAGGAAATGCCGTTGTAGGCGAGTGGTGTAATATTGGCGCTGCTACCGATGCGTCCAATCTTAAAAACAACTACGATGAAGTTCGTGCATGGAGTTATCCTTCGCAAAAATTCATCAAAACATCCTTGCAGTTTTGCGGGTTGTTAATGGCTGATCATAGCAGATGTGGCATTCACACCATGTTTAACACGGCAACAGTTGTGGGAGTTTCAGCTAATATTTTTGGCACTGGGTTTCCGCGAACTTTTATACCTAGCTTTAGTTGGGGAGGATCTCACGGATTTTCATCATACAATTTTGAAAAAGCCATTGCTTCTATTCGAGCCATGAAGAGCAGGAAATCACTTACTGTGGACTCTAAAGAAGAAAAAATGCTTCGAAATGTATTCGAGCAGTCCTCCCAATTTCGAACTAAAGACTGATTTTTTTAACTCTTTTTAGGTGTAAGATATTGATGGGGTTGTTCCCCAGTCCTGTCACGTTTTTTTGCGTAAATCGAACCACCTTGTCATAGTACAAGGGGATTACAGGGGCTTCTTCTACAATAATCTCATCCATTTTGTTGTACAAAACTTGTCTTTTTTCAATAGATTTTTCTTTCAAAGCCTGTTGGTATAGCTGATCGAAAGTAGCATTTTTAAAATGAGTATAATTGGGGCCGCTTGGACTAAAATTTTTAGAGTAAAACAAAGAAAAATAATTTTCAGCATCGGGATAGTCGGCAATCCAACTGGCTCTAAACATTTCGAGTTTACCCGAACTTTTGGCTTGTCGCATACTAGCCACTGGCATAACATCAATCGCAACTTCAAGTCCTACTTTTTGAAGCGATTGTTGAATGAATTTACACAAATCCAAATAATTGGCATCGGTTGCTAGTTGAATCGAAACGGTTTCTTTATTTGATTTTTTTAGGTAGTCCGCAATCCATTTTTTGGCTTCCAACGGACGATACTCGTATCCTTTTACGGGAAACGATCCTTGCAGTCCTTTGGGAACAAATCCGTTGTGAGCAGCGTATCCAATATTATTGCGTAAATATTTTACCATTTGTTTGCGATCGATTGCCATATTGATGGCTTGTCGCAGTTTTTTAGATTCAAATTTTGATTCATTTTCATCTACAAACAAACCCATATATTCGGTATTTAAGTAGGGCCCACTCAACAATCGAAACTGATTTTCGTAACGAGGCTGCAACTTCCCTTTTGTGGTTAGCAATTCATCTTTGTAAGAAGGATCCAATGAATTAAGGAAGTCAATATTTCCTTGAACAAAAGCCATAAATTCGCTTTGTTTGTCTTCTAAAAATGTAATAGCTACTGCTTCCAAATAGGGAAGGGGTTTGCCCAAAGTATCTTTTTCAAAATAACGGTTGTTTTTACGCAACACCAGTTTTAGATTTTCTTTCCAGTTTTTGAATAAAAAAGGCCCTGTTCCAATGGGTTTTTTACTAAAATCAGTTCCCAGTCCATTGACCACTTCGTGAGGAACAACAGCGCAGTACTTCATGCTAAGCACGCCCAAAAACGAAGAAAAAGGCTGTTTGAGTTCTATGCGAAAAACGCTGTCATTCAGTGCTTTGTAATTTGAAACCTGTTGAAGTACCCATCCGCCAGGAGAAGCGACTTTGGGATCTTTGAGGCGATTAAAACTGTATACAAAATCGTCTGCTACTACCGTTCGAGTGGAATCTTTAAAAAAAGGAGAGGGATGAAAGTACACTCCTTTTTTGAGATAAAAATCATAGTGAATTCCATCCTCAGAGATCGTCCATTTATGGGCAATATCTCCCTGAATTTTGAGAGAATCATCTAACTGAACCAACCCGTTAAACAATTGATTGACAGGCCAAATGTTTTGAGGGTTTCTTGCAAAAGCAGGATCCAACGAACTGATATTTCTGTGCTCGTTGTATCGAAATACATTATTTTCTTGTTGCTTTTCGGTCGAAGGAGTACATCCCCAAAAGAGGGATAAAAAAATCACGATAGGGATCAACGGTTTGAGCATACAGTAATTAGGTGGTATATTTGCATGCTAAAATAAACATTTAGTACCGTTAGCGAAATGCTGAAGAACAAAAAAGTCGCTTTTCATACCTTGGGTTGTAAATTAAATTTTGCAGAAACCTCCACAATTGCTCGTCAATTTTCGGAAGAGTTTGATCGTGTCGATTTTTCTGAGGTCGCAGATATTTATGTGATTAATACCTGTTCGGTTACCGAAAACGCAGACAAGCGGTTCAAAACGTTGGTAAAACAAGCCTTATCTGTGAATGAATCGGCCTTTGTAATCGCTGTGGGTTGTTACGCACAATTGAAACCCGAAGAATTGACTTCTGTAAACGGAGTTGATTTGGTGCTAGGAGCTACCGAGAAATTCAAGGTGCTGGACTACATAAACGATCTTACCAAAAATGAAATGGGAGAAGTCCATTCTTGTGAAATCGAAGAAGCAGACTTTTATGTAGGTAGCTATTCTTTGGGCGATCGAACGCGTGCCTTTCTAAAGGTTCAAGATGGGTGCGACTATAAATGTACCTATTGCACCATTCCCCTGGCTAGAGGAATTTCTCGCAGTGACACGCTACAGAACGTTTTGAATAATGCTAGCGAAATAGCTTCGCAAGGAATTCGTGAAATTGTTTTGACAGGAGTTAATATCGGTGATTATGGAAAAGGAGAGTTTGGAAATAAAAAACACGAACACACATTTTTTGAGTTGGTGGAAGAGTTGGATCGAGTAGAAGGAATAGATCGCGTTCGTATATCATCGATAGAACCTAATTTATTAAAAAACGAAACCATAGAATTTATTTCCAAAAGCCATGCTTTTGTTCCTCATTTTCACATTCCTTTACAAAGCGGTAGCAATGAATTGCTAAAAAAAATGCGTCGCCGTTATCAAAAAGAATTATATGTAGATCGAGTAAAACAAATCAAAAATCACATGCCAGACGCCTGTATTGGCGTTGATGTTATTGTGGGATTTCCGGGTGAGACTGATGCTCTTTTTTTGGAAACCTATCAGTTTTTAAGCGAGCTTGATGTTTCGTATTTGCATGTTTTTACTTACTCAGAGCGAAACAATACATTGGCCGCTGATATGGAAGGAGTTGTTCCTGTAAACGTTCGAAAAAAGCGCAGTAAAATGCTGCGAGGCCTTTCGGTAAAAAAAAGAAGAAGTTTTTACCAAAGTCAACTAGGAAAGGTTAAAAAAGTGCTTTTTGAAGCAGAAAACAAACAGGGTTATATTCATGGGTTTACTGAAAACTACGTAAAAATAAGAGTGCCCTGGAATCCCGAATGGGTGAACACTATTCACAGTGTCAAACTTTTAGAAATCGATGAATCTGGTTGGGTGCGAATTGATTTTGTAGAAAAAGAAACGCTCGTCTAAATCCGAACTCCAATAGGTAGTAAGTGCTTGTACTGCTTATTTTTTCTTATAAAACTAACAATTTGTGGACTGGTGGGCATCACATAAATATTGCGATCTTCAATGATGGACAATACTTCTTTAATAAAATTTTCTTGAAAATTTTTATTTGTTACACTCTCTGGGATAATCAGCTTGGTTAAAAATATTTTCCGTTCCTGTTCTGAATATTCAATTTTGGCCAATACACCGTTGATTTCAACTTCGAATTGTCTTAAAAATGTATTATCAGTTACAAGAATTGCCATAGGTGGTGTTAATTTTCTTAAACTTTAACAAGTTTTATCCTACAAATATACGAAAATTTAAAAGGAGTGATTAAATTAGCCCGTGATGAAGAACGATTCAGCAACCATACCTGTTTATTGTATGCCCGGAATGGCGGCCAATTCGTTGATTTTTCAGTATATCAAACTTCCTGCTCCGTACCAATTGTTTTATTTGGATTGGATTCCGCCTCATGAAAAGGAGTCGCTACAATCCTATGCGCTTCGAATGTCTGATTTGATTGAACAACCCCGACCTATTTTGTTGGGTGTTTCGTTTGGCGGTATTTTGGTGCAAGAAATAGCCAAAATTATTGAGGTTCGAAAAACAGTCATTGTTTCGAGTATAAAATCTAACAAAGAATTGCCTATCACTATGAAATTTGGCAAACTCACCAAAGCTTATAAAATTCTTCCTACTCAATATGTGGATGATATGGAATCTTTGATGGGGTTTATTTTTGGCCCAGCTTTCAAACGCCGAATGGATTTGCATAAAAAATATTTGTCTGTAAGAGACAAACACTACTTGGATTGGGCGATTGAGCAAATGACCGAATGGCAACAAGAAACGCCTCCGCCCAATCTGATTCATATTCACGGAACTCACGACCTGATTCTTCCTGTGTTGGGAATGAAAAATTATATTCCTGTTCCTAAGGCTACGCATGCTATGATATTAACCAAAGCGCCCTGGTTCAACACAAACCTTCCGAAATTGCTGTGAAAACACAATAATTTTGTAATTTTATTTCAAAAACAAACAACATGTATTTTACAACCCCAACAATTTGTAAGCGTTATTACCTTATCCTTTTATTAGGTGTTTTTTTGTTTGCCTCATTTACGCTAAGCAACAAGGAGGTTATTAATCCTACCACAATTCAAAGCTATCCGCTTCCAGAAAATCTTAATTTTGCTGGAGAACCCGTTCCAATTCATATTCCTGATGTCTATGAGCGAATGGATCGCGAGTTGATGGTCAATGCATATTGGCATTCCAACAGCCTTTTGATGATCAAGCGTATCAATAAGTATTTTCCTATTATTGAACCCATTCTTGAAAAACACAATGTACCCAACGATTTTAAGTACATCGCCGTTATAGAAAGTGGATTGATTAATGCTACTTCTCCAGCAGGAGCCAAAGGAATTTGGCAGATTATGAGAGCCACTGCTAAAGATTTTAAATTAGAGGTTAATAAAAATGTGGACGAACGGTATCATTTGGAAAAAACCACAGAACTGGCATGTAAGTATTTTTTAAAAGCCAAAGAAAAATTCGGTAGTTGGACACTCGCCGCTGCTTCTTACAATAGCGGAAGAGCGCGTATTGCTCGATATTTAACAACACAACAAGTAAATACTTATTACGATTTGTTGCTTGGAGAGGAAACAGGAAGGTATGTTTTTAGAATTTTAGCCATGAAGGAACTGTTGACTAATCCCAGTCGATACGGCTTTGAAGTGCCCAGTTCTCATAAGTACAAAAGAGTACTGACTCGTAAACTGCCTGTGGATACAGCGATATCCAATTTGGCAAGTTTTGCCAAAATGCATAAAGTCAATTACAAACAATTGAAAATATTCAACCCTTGGTTATTAGAAAATCATCTGAATAACAAGTCAAGAAAACAATATTACATAGAAATACCAACTAGTAAAGAAAATTAAATTTTCTTCATTTGCTGTTGCATCATTTTAATTTGCTCGGCTAGCATACCTTGTTTGTCTAGTTTTTTTGCTTCGTTAAGAAGGGTAGTGGCTTCACGCTTTCTGCGTTTTTGCATCACAATACCTGCTAGACTCAACTTGGCCATAGCCAAATCATGATCCATAGAAAGCCCAATAGATAAAGCTTTTTTGAAATATTTTTCTGCTTGTGTTAAATTGGTTTGAGAAGTAATGATTCCAAACAAATAATGATAATATCCCACTTGTTTTGTGGTCAAGGCACTTTCTGGATTTTTGATACGCATCAACCATTTTTGGGTACCCGCAAAGTCTTGTTTTCGAAGTCGAAAAAACGCCAAAAGAATAAGTTCGTTTCTAAAATAGAGAAAAATAAAAATCAGCGAAAGGAAAATCAAAGCGATACCGTTACCGATATAACCTTCTATAAATTGATATATAGCCCATGCAATAATGCCTAGCGCAAGAATTAATTTGATTGTTTTTGGATACATATTATAAATTTGTTGGGTGCAAAGTTACAAAAAAACTTATCGAAATGTTTTTCAAAACACGTTTGACAAAATAAAAACTTCTTGTATATTTGCGCACAGTTAAAGAAAAAATATTCTTACAGAAGTATTCAGATAAATTTAAGTAATGAAAAGAACATTTCAACCTTCAAAAAGAAAGCGTCGCAACAAGCACGGTTTTAGAGAAAGAATGGCCTCAGTGAGCGGTCGCAAAGTTTTGGCGAGCCGACGTGCCAAAGGAAGAAAAAAATTGTCTGTATCCTCTGAACCAAGACATAAAAAATAAGTGAATAAATCGTTGAAAACATTAGGTGTTACTTGTATAGGTAACACCTTTTTTTTGATATATTGCCAAGCAGTTTAATATTACTACAGTAACTAAAAGATGCCAAAAAGAAAAGATCTCAAAAGTATTTTAATTATCGGTTCAGGCCCCATTATTATTGGTCAAGCCTGTGAGTTTGACTATTCAGGAACCCAAGCACTTCGTTCCCTCCGTGAAGACGGAATTGAAACCATTCTTATCAATTCCAATCCGGCGACTATTATGACAGATCCGACCATGGCCGATCATGTGTATCTAAAGCCGCTTAATACCAAATCTATCGTTGAAATTTTGAAAAAACACAAAGTGGATGCTGTGCTTCCAACCATGGGAGGTCAAACCGCTTTGAATTTGTGTATCGAAGCAGATGAAAAAGGCATTTGGACCGATTTTGATGTAGAAATCATTGGAGTTGATATCGACGCTATTAATATTACGGAAGATAGAGATCAATTTAAAAAATTACTCCAAACAATTGATATACCCGTTGCACCTGCGCAAACGGCAACGTCCTACCTGAAAGGAAAAGAAATTGCCCAAGAGTTCGGATTTCCATTGGTTATTCGTCCTTCCTTTACTTTGGGAGGAACAGGAGCCTCTTTTGTTCACAATGCTGATGAATTTGAAGAGTTGTTGAAACGCGGTTTGGAAGCTTCTCCAATTCACGAGGTACTTATCGACAAAGCTTTATTGGGTTGGAAAGAATACGAGCTTGAGCTATTGCGCGACAAAAATGACAACGTAGTAATCATTTGTGCCATTGAAAATATGGATCCTATGGGAATTCACACTGGAGATTCAATAACAGTTGCTCCAGCAATGACACTATCTGATAAAACCTATCAGCTGATGCGTGATATGGCCATTAAGATGATGCGAAGCATTGGAGATTTTGCGGGAGGTTGTAATGTGCAATTTGCAGTGAGTCCCGATGATCAAGAAGATATCATTGCTATCGAAATCAATCCACGTGTATCTCGTTCGTCTGCTCTTGCTTCCAAAGCATCAGGATATCCGATTGCAAAAATAGCAGCCAAATTAGCCATAGGCTATTCATTGGATGAGTTGGATAATCAAATTACAAAATCAACTTCGGCACTTTTTGAGCCCACATTAGACTATGTAATTGTAAAAATACCCCGTTGGAATTTTGATAAATTCGAAGGTTCTGACCGTAAGTTGGGACTTCAAATGAAATCAGTTGGTGAGGTAATGGGAATCGGAAGATCGTTTCAGGAAGCCCTTCATAAAGCCACGCAGTCTCTTGAAATTAAACGCAATGGATTGGGCGCTGATGGAAAAGGATATACTGACTATGAGCAGGTCATTTCCAAGCTTACCCATGCCAGTTGGGATCGAGTATTTGTAGTGTATGATGCCATTCAAATGGGAATTTCATTGGAAAGAATCCATGAAATCACTAAGATTGATATGTGGTTCTTACGTCAATACGAAGCGTTGTTTTTACTCGATAAAGAAATTCAGAATTACGATATTGACACTTTGCCAAAAGCCCTTTTATTGGAAGCCAAACAAAAAGGTTTTGCCGATCGTCAAATAGCTCATATGTTGGGATGCCTCGAAAGTCAGGTGTACAAAAAAAGAGACGAAGTAGGCGTAAAGCGTGTCTATAAACTCGTTGATACCTGTGCGGCAGAATTCAAAGCGCAAACACCTTATTATTATTCTACTTTTGAAGATGAGGTTGAATTGGCAGACGGAACGCGTTACAGTGACAATGAAAGCACTGTTTCTGATCGAAAAAAGATTATTGTACTCGGGTCAGGACCCAATCGAATTGGTCAAGGAATTGAGTTTGATTACTGTTGTGTTCATGGAGTGCTTGCTGCTTCGGAATGCGGTTATGAAACAATCATGATCAATTGCAACCCCGAAACAGTATCTACCGATTTTGATGTCGCTGACAAGTTATATTTTGAGCCGGTTTTTTGGGAACACATTTACGATATCATTCGACACGAAAAGCCCGAGGGAGTTATCGTTCAGTTGGGAGGTCAAACAGCATTGAAGTTAGCCGAAAAATTATCTCGATACGGTATCAAAATCATGGGAACTTCATTTGAGTCTTTGGATTTGGCGGAAGATCGCGGAAGTTTTTCTACCTTGTTAAAGGAAAACAACATTCCTTATCCTGAGTTTGGTGTTGCCGAAACACCCGATGAAGCCTTAAAGTTAGCTGATCATCTGGATTTCCCCATATTAGTTAGACCCTCCTATGTATTGGGAGGTCAGGGTATGAAAATTGTCATTAACAAGGAAGAATTGGAAGCGCATGTGGTGGATTTACTTCAGAAAATCCCTAACAATAAACTCTTGCTGGATCACTATTTAGACGGCGCTATCGAAGCCGAGGCTGATGCTATCTGTGATGGAGAAAACGTCCAGATTATTGGTATCATGGAACATATAGAGCCTTGTGGAATTCATTCGGGAGATTCAAACGCTACGTTACCGCCCTTTAATTTAGGGAACTTGGTTTTAGAGCAAATAAAAGATCACACCAAAAAAATTGCACTGGCACTCAATACAGTCGGACTTATCAATATTCAATTTGCGATCAAAGATGAGGTTGTTTACATTATTGAAGCCAATCCACGAGCTTCACGTACGGTACCATTCATCGCAAAGGCATACAAACAACCGTATGTGAATTTTGCAACAAAAGTAATGTTAGGGGCTAAAATTAGTGAATTCACGTACGATCCAAAATTGGATGGTTTTGCGATCAAACAACCAGTGTTTTCGTTCAATAAGTTTCATAATGTGAACAAAAATCTTGGACCTGAAATGAAAAGTACAGGAGAAAGTATTTTGTTTATTGATAGCTTAAAAGATGACGAGTTCTATGAGTTGTATGCTCGAAGAAAAATGTATTTAAGCAACTAGAGATTTTTTAGAAGCAGATCAAACGAAATTTCGATATCCTTAGAAATTTTGTTGCGTACCAATTTGGGTATTTGGATATCAAAATCTGCAACAGTACCCAAAAACGTTCCTTTGAGTCGGATACTGTTTGGGTTTATTTCAATATGAGCTACAATGTTTTGAAATGATTGTGTAACCCCATGAAAACTTAATGCACCACTAATGACACATTGTTTTTGGCTATGGATGTTTTCATAATCAAGTATCGTTCCAGAGAAGGTTGCTTTAGGAAAGCGATCTGTTTCGGCATAATTCTCATTAAAATGCTCTTCCATAAGAGCATTTGGAAAACGAAAACCTCTTACCAGTGCTAAGATAGCAATGTTCCCGTTGTTAGTGTCCAAGACAGCAGTTACATCCTTGTTTTCTGCAATTACAGGTTCAAAAGAAGCCATTGATGACTCAAAACCAAGTACTCCTGAGCGGGTAATGTATTTGGTTTGTGCTATGGAGAGGTTACAAAATAGCAACCCAAAAAAAAAGGCTATTCCTTTATTGCGGATACTCATCTTCTTTCCACTGAATAATTTGATCGATTAGGTTTTGCGGCAATTTGGTCCCTCCTTTAGGCATAAAACCTGCTTCTCCTTCATTTCGAGTAATGCGATTGATTATACTTGTTCCGTAATTTTTCACATCTTCGTAGGTTACCAACGAACTTGACGCTCCGTTAATAGGTGTACTGGAATGACACGAAACACAATTGTTTGTCATGATGCTTTTCACATGCGATGTATAGGTGTATGCTGTGGTTTCGTTCGGATTTTCGGTTGGATCTTCAGTTTTTTCAACAAGGTCATCTGAGCTATCTCCACCGCAGGAAGCCAACAGTAGAAAACTAAAGAGCAGAACAATTGAGGGGTTTTTAGGCAAACAAATCGTTTTTAATAGCATCATATTTTTTTTATTATTTAACCAATATAATTATTTTTTTCTAAATTAGTAAATAAACATTTTCGAATATGTCTTCAAAAAGATTGGTATTGGTTGTTTTTGTGTTTTTTTTGGGAAGCATAGGACTCTATCTTTTCATAGCAAAAGATCATCGAAATATTGAGGTTGAAGATGTTGTTTATGCTGTTTCAGCAAAACAGTTGATGGATGATTTTGAAAATAACCATGAGAAAGCTATTCTCAAATATTCAAATCAGACAATTACCGTTTCAGGAGTTGCAAAGCAAGTATCGAATCGATCGCTTGTTTTTCACGATAAGATTCATTGTTCATTTAACGACACATTTGCAGCTGTTTTACCGCAATCATTAATTACGGTCAAAGGTCGTTGTGTTGGCTTTGATGACTTACTTGGCGAAATTAAATTGGATCAATGTAATTTTGTTTCTAATGAATAAAACGTGGTTGGTAGTGTTTTTGATATTAGGTTGCTCACAACCCAAAGATATTTATGATATTTGTCGAAAAGGAACAGTTTTGGAATTACAAACTTTGCATGAAAAGTCTCCAAATCAAATCAATACCCCCAATAACAATGGGTATTCTCCATTGGTTTTGGCTTGTTATTACAACAATAAAGACGTGGTTTCATTTCTTTTACAAAATGGAGCGGATGTTGATTTTAACAGTAGTTTTGGTACTCCTTTGATGGCAGCTGTAGTAAAAAATCATCAGGATATTGTTGTGCAGTTGTTACAAAAAAATGCAACGGTTAATTTGTCTGACGAAAGTGGCACAACAGCCCTTCATTATGCTACAATGTTTAGAAACACGAACACAATACAAATGTTACTCGAAGCTGGAGCCAATATTCACAGTGTAGATGCTCAAAATTATTCTCCTTTGGATTATGCAGTTATGTTCAACGATACAAAGCTGATGACATTATTAAACACTTCATTATGAAAAAAATTATTCTCATTGTATCTCTTTTGGTGATTTCTCCGCTCTTTGGACAAGATTTATCCACAGGAACGATTTCTTTATACAGTCCTTTTAACGTTACTGTAAAGTTCGATATTGACACTACTTCCGATACGGTTACGATGACGCTTGTAGGTCCTTATAATCGATATTTGGCAGTAGCTCCTGGTGTTTCTGGTGGAAATGGAATGGGGAATCCAGGAGATGACGTCATTGTGTATAACTCAAGCGGATTGGAAGATCGCAACATGACAGGAAGTCTGAATAAACCTACCTTGGATGTCACTAACAATTGGACAGTAACTTCAAATATTGTCAGCAATTCAGTAAGAACCGTAGTTGCAACGCGAGCTATTAATTCCTCCGATTCAAACGATTTTGATTTTCCAGTTTCCGCAGGTTCTTTTCCACTGCTCTATGCAGTTGGATATGATACCCAGTTCAATCAACACTACGCTCGAGGGGCCAAAATGGCAACAGTCGCTACATTAGGAATATCACAGAAAGTTCTTTCCACGTTTTCAATAACTCCGAATCCAGCAGATCGATTTGTAAGAGTTAATTTACCAAAGGATATAAAAAATGCTCGTTTGGAAATTTACAACATACTGGGCAAGAAAATTGTAGATAAAAATATATCCAATAGCGATGGAGTTATAGATTTGTACTCTTGGGATTCAGGTGTTTATTTACTCAAATTAAACGCCCACGGGAAGTCGGCTACCAAACAATTGATAAAAAAATAGTTATGATGAAAAATAGATTTACCCTCTTAATACTAACCCTCAGCTTGTATTCTTTTGCTCAAGAAGATTTGCTTAAAGAATTGGATACTATTCAAGTTCCACAAGTAGTCGAGGCTACTTTCAAAGGACTCAAGATTGTCAATTTTGAGTCTACCAAACTCATTGAAAAAGGGGCATTTACCTTTTCAGTCGCTCACCGATTTGGATCAATAAAAGACGGATTTGATACTTTTTTTGGCCTTGATAATGCGGTAACTCGCCTCAATTTTATTTACGGCCTTTCTGATGCTGTTGATATCAGTGTTTCGAGAAGCTCATATCAAAAATTGTATGATGTTGCTTTAAAATACCGTTTGATAAAACAAGAAGTTAATGGATTTCCTTTTACTGTTGTAGCTTTGAATGCCTTTACGGTTAATTCTTCTTTGAAAAAAGAAAATCTATCAAATCTTACTTTTTCCAATCGTTTGGGATACACTCTTCAACTGATGTTTTCTAGGAAAGTATCCACAAACCTATCGTATCAACTAATGCCAACTGTGTTTCACGACAATTATGTGTCTGTGGACGATCAAAGCAATACCCAATACGCCATTGGAGTAGGAGGTCGGTATAAAATTTCAAAACGAATGTCCATTAATTTGGATTATGGCTATCATCTAAATCGTGCCAAAAGCTCTCCGTATAACAACCCGTTGGGATTGGGACTGGATATTGAAACAGGCGGGCATGTTTTTCAGTTACTCTTTAGCAACGCACAAGCAATGAATACAAATTATATGTTGAGTTCTGCTTCGGGCGATTGGAGTGAGGGGAATATCTATTTTGGGTTCAATCTTATCCGAAGATTCTAGCGAAATAACAACGAATTTCCAGTATTTTAAGTAGGTTTCGTCTTATAAATTCGGTAATTTTAACCTTTTAATCTTTGTTTTATGGAAATTCTTCTTCTCATTGTTATCTTGATAACAGTTATTGTGCTTTTTGTTTACAACAAAAAAAGCCAAAGTTCAAATTCGTCCAGTGATTTGTTGATTCAGCTTAATGATAGCTTGCGTTCAGAAATTCAGAACATCCGTAAAGAAGTTCAAGAAAACGCCAAGCAAAGTAGAACCGAAATTGAAAATAAATTAAAAAATATCAACGAAGAGATCAATGCTTTTCATGTTTCCTCCAAGCAAAATATGCAAAAGCAATTCACGGATTCCAACAAAGTAATTAAGGAGGTCACGGCCGAATTGGAAAAAATCAAAGGAACCAACGAACAAGTGTTGAATTTTGCCAATCAAATGAAAACCCTAGAAAAGATTCTTGGCAACCAAAAACAACGTGGAATTTTAGGGGAAATTCAACTCGAAAACCTCCTTTCCAACGTACTTCCTCCTGAGCTTTTTTTGATGCAACATTCGTTTACTAATGGAGAAGCAGTTGACGCAATTGTCAAAGTAGGCGATTTTATAATTCCTATTGATGCCAAATTTTCATTGGACAACTACAATAAAATGATTGAAAGCAGCGATAAAAGTGAAATTATTGTGCTTGAAAAAAAGTTTAAAGAAGACATCAAATCTAGAATTGACGAAACAGCAAAGTACATTCGACCGAATGAAAACACGACAGATTATGCCTATATGTTTATTCCAGCAGACGGATTGTATCAAGACTTGCTAAACAGTCGTGTGGGAACTCTGAAAATAAACTCCAAGGACTTGGTTACTTATGCATATAGTAAAAAAGTGATGATTGTATCTCCTATGAGTTTGTTTCCAATGCTTCAAATTACTGTAAAAGCGCTTCACAATCTTAAAGTGGAACGATCAATAGCTGATATATTAAAAAACGTAGATAAGCTCTCCAGTCACTTGAATGTTTATAAAACCTATCACGAAAAATTAGGAGTTTCTCTCGGAACCGTTGTGAATCATTACAACACCTCTTCAAAGGAATTTGTGAAAATAGACAAAGACGTTTTGAAAATATCAGGAGGTAAAAGCTCTATTGATTTTGAATCAACCCTTTTGGAACGACCTCAAAACGAGGACTAAGCAGTTTGTAAAAACTTTTTTTCTGCCCAAGAAAACCCATAAGTCAATACTCCTGCAAAAAATAGATCCCCGAGTATGGAGTTTCTAAAAAATGGAATTGCTAAAGTGTAACATTCTATCAATCCAGATAGGTTTAGCGGATAACTAAGCAACCAAACTCCAAAGTTGGTAATTATAAAAAACGCTGAACTGCTTATCAAAATCGTTTTGATAGACATTCTTTTAAAATAAAACCCGATAAAGGTAACCGCAACAATTGCAGTATAAACAAACAGCGTGATCCAAGACAATCCCAAGACCAAATCTGAAAGAAACATTGCCGATAAGGGAATCATATAAGCTAGTTTTTTAGACGAAAAGTGGGCGCCGCCAAAGAGTGCAATTGCTGTAACTGCTGTAAAGTTAGGTGGGTGAGAAAGCCAACGAGTTAGTATGGCCACAACTATAAAAGTTAGTAGCATCCATTGCCTAGATGTGAATAATGTTTTTTTCATAACAATAGGAAGAATCTAAATTCTTTTTCAAAAATAAGGATATTTAATTTAACCAACCGTCTATTTTATCGATTAGAATCGATACTTTTGGGGCAGGAAATTGGTTTTTGTGTTTTTTCAAAACATAAAATTAAAAGGGAATTTGGTGAAAATCCAAAACTGTTCCCGCAACTGTAAGCTCATACAAGGAGTCTATCACTTTTGCCACTGTTTGAATCAAATGGGAAGGCATAGACTTGAGCGAGTCAGGAGACCTGCCTTTTTCGATACGTTTTGCAATTTCTCGGGATAAGAAATGGCTAATTAATTTTTATTTTTTTTTATGTATTCTAGAATTTTAGTTTTAGGAGTATTTGCTCTGCATGTTGCCTATGCACAAAATCCACCTTCTTTTCAAAACCAACAATTGGATGAAGTGGTAGTCTCAGATTCGCGTTTTCCATTAAAACGCTCGCAGTCAGGAAAAACCGTGATTAAACTGACTTCATCGGACCTTCAAAAACATGTCGGAAAATCATTGGCAGCGGTTATTAACCAATTGAGTGGAATCGAAATCAATGGAAGCAGAAGTTATGCAGGTCAAAACCTATCTTACTTTATTCGTGGAGGAAACAACCGACAAGTATTGGTTTTAATTGACGGTATTCCTGTTTCGGATCCTTCGCGTCCTACTTCAGATTTTGATCTGACATTACTGTCTTTATCTCAAATTGATTCCGTCGAGATAGTAAAGGGAGCTTCGAGTACGCTATATGGAAGCGGAGCAGCCACAGCAGTTATTCTTATTTCTACCAAAAAAGCTACCCAAAATGGAATTCACTTATCCGTTGATTCTTCATTAGGAACCAATAATACCCAAAACGAAACAATCAATAGTATCAATGATTTTAATAATTCCATATCGATACAAATGCAATCAGGTGCTTGGGGGTTTTTAACGAGCTATGCGCATCAATATACCGATGGTATTTCGGCGGTTGTTGGAGATGAAAACGACCCGCTTTCCAAGCAAAATATACGTTTTTCAACCACCTACAATCCTTCAAGTATTTTTTCCATACGAGGAGGTTTTCATTACGACAAGTATCGTTCTTTTTACGACGATTCTTTTTCGTTAACCGATGCAGATAACTATCTAAAAAGCAAACAGATGCGTTATTCGTTGGGTTCCAAATACAAATTGCAAAATGGTGCGATAGAAGCGAGTGTTTCATTTGTTAAATCGGATCGTCAAGCGGTTTCAAATTATCCAAACGATTATCAATCGTCTAGTTTTATTTCTGATTTGCTTTTTAAACACCGTTTCACAGAAAAATGGCTCTCTATTGTGGGAGTTCAGCACACTTCTCATTCCACCGAATTTACTCAAAAAGCCAAAAGTTCGACTACAGATCCTTATATCAATATTGTGTATTTGGCAGCCAATGGGTTTCATGCTAACACTGGGCTTCGTTTTAACAATCATTCTGAATATGGAAGTCATTTGACCTATAGTTTAAATCCTTCTTTTGTGATTGGAACTGAAAACAACTATTGGAAAATTATGGCGTCTTACAGTAGCGCATTTATAGCACCTTCTCTTTCTTATTTGTTTGGACCTTTTGGCGCCAATCCCGACTTACAGCCCGAAGAAAATAAAACTGCTGAAGTAGGAGTTGAGTTTTATAAATCAAACAGCTTTAATGCTAGTGTATTATTATTTACAAGAAAAGAAATCAATTTTATAGATTATTTGGCGAATGGTTATGAAAATGTTTCTCAAAATTTTAGAGTAGAAGGAATTGAGTTTGCTTTAACGGCTCAATTGTCAAAGAATCTCGCTTTTAAAACAAATTACACTTACACCAATAAAAAAGAAGTTTTGGTGCTACGGATTCCATCCCATAAGATCAATGCTTCTCTAGATTTTCAAGCTACAAAACAAACATCGTTTACCACTTATTTTCAATACAACAGTGAACGCAACGATGCTGATTTTTCTGTTTTTCCATCGGGTGATATTATTCTGGATTCTTACCAACTGCTAGATGTTTCGGTTCGACACCAATTTTTAAATCCCAATGTGACTTTTTCTTTATCTGTAACCAATATTTTGGATGAATCGTATCAGGAAATTTATGGGTTTAGTTCGAAAGGACGAAACTGCAGTCTTGGTATGCAACTCCGATTTTAATCAGGGTAGCTTTCCAAATAAAGTGCTTGGGGTTCTATATTCAATTCACCAACGGGAGCGTCTATCACATTCCCGTTGATGGTTTCCCAGATAATTTTTGAGTTTGCAATTTCTTGGGTTTTGATAACATTTCCTTTGGGTTGTGTTATACCTGCTACAACACCCATGTGTTCCAGTGCTTTTGAAAGTAAAGGCTCTTGAATATTACCCAAAATTCCCATTTCGCTAATGGTTTCTGTGATTTTCACATCGGGATTCAAGCCGCTTTCGTAGTCTGCAAACCCTTCACTGTTTGATATTTTTAGGATAATGGGTTGCATTGCCCATTTGTGATCAGGGTTTACAGTTCCGTCATTATCAATCCAATCTTTGATGGTGGCTGAAGCTACGTTTTTGCCCACGGTATTGTCGCCCACTTGAACTACTTCAATATAGGGTTTAAGACCGTTGATAACGAGCTCACTTGCTGAAGCCGTTCCCGAAGTGGTAATGACATATACCTTATCCATGTTTAGTTGGACAGACACGTCTTTAAAATAGTAATTGAGATTGTCGTCATTTATTTTTCCGTTGTATTTCTTTTTTGCAAAAACACTTCCAGAAAATTGGCCAGTTACTAGGCTTGCTAAATGTATAGCACTACTAACCCTACCGCCAGGGTTGTATCGGAAATCCAATACAAGCTCGTCAATCCCTTGAGTTTTAAAATCCATAATAACACTGGTTAAGTCATTGTCGTATGCCTCTATAAAACCGTTGTACATTAAGTAGCCTACTTTTTTTCCACCCACATTCAAAACTTTATGAACGTGTATTGGGTTTTCTTGAAAACCAACTTCTTTTGTCAACGAAACAGATATTCCGTTGGGACTTACAGTCCCATTACTAACCGAGGCAAAGGCAATACTGTAAGTGCTTGTGTCACTAAACAACAGCTCTCGATAATTGTCAATGGTGAGTTCGATATCGTTAACAGCGTAAAAAATATCCCCACGTTTGATATTGTTAGCAGCCGCATCTGAATTAGGGAGAACATAGCGAACAAAACCTATTAATTTATTTGAAACACTACTGTCAATGTAGGACAGTCCAAATTCCATCCCGTTGGATTGCGTGATTCCGTTTAGTGTATTCTCCAAGACTTCGTAATCATCAACAATCCAACTAAACCGATCCCCAGGATACAAGAGTGCATCAAACAACTCTTCGGGTCCGGTGTATTTTTTTAAGTAACTAGTATAATCCTCGCTAGTCGAAAATCGATTGTCGGCCAAGTCGTTCACGTCTGTTTGCCAATAATAATAATAGTTGAGACCTTTCCATACAAAGTCTTTAATTTCAAGAGATTCATCTATCGGCGTATAATCATCGTCCCTATCTTTACAGTTGCTTAGGGAGAGCAACAGAGCAACAAGAAGAATTTTAATGCCATATTTCATAAGGCTAAAGATTTGAATTGTTAATAAAGAACTAAATTTACATATATAAATTGATTCAGACGGTTTGTAACAAAAATCTTGCCTTATCGTCTAAGGAATAAGATAAAATGAAAAACTTCCCCAACAAACATCTTACAGAAATTGAATTTTTAGACACTATCGATATGTTTAAGGACAAATTATTTCGGTTTGCAAAACGTTTGTTGGTGTCTCATGAAGAGGCTCAAGATGCTGTCCAAGAAGTTGTTTTAAAATTATGGGTACAGAAAGAAAAAATGATAAATTATAGAAATATTGAAGCTTTTGCAATGACTATGACTAAGAATTATTGTCTAGATAGGCTGAAATCAAAACAAGCTGGCAACTTGCAGTTAATTCATTCCAACTATTGGGATCAGGAACGTCTCGAAAAAAAAATTGAAGACCGTGAAAGTGTTATGTTATTAAATCGACTGATGGAAGATTTACCCATTCAGCAACAAATGATTGTTCAATTAAGAGATGTGGAACAGTTTGATTTTAAGCAAATCGCAGAAATAATGAATATGTCGCAAGGCGCCATTCGCGTTGCTCTATCCCGAGCAAGAAACACACTCAAAAAAGCACTCCTAAAAATACACGAATATGGAACTTAATATTCAAAAATTATTGGATTTGTATTTTGATGGTAAAACGACTACACATCAGGATCAGCAATTACGCACCTATTTTTTAGGTAACACTATAAAAGAGGAATGGTTGCCCTATAAGTCATTGTTTGTTGGGTTTCAGTCTTCAATAAATGAGAAGTATATTCAACCGATTGATTTGCCCAAAAAGAGAGGGTATTCTTTTTGGTGGGCATCAGCAGCAATTATCGCATTTCTCATTATCGGTGGGAATCTTTACAAACCGACGCACTCCTATACTGAGCAAGAAGCTCATGAATCGTATGCAGAATTTAAAGAAAATGTGCTACTAGTATCTTCACACCTCAATTTAGGTGCTGATCGAGTTGCTCATTTGGAAACATTTAATAAAACAACAACAAAATATTTAAAAAAAGAATAACATGAAAAAAATCTATTTATTCCTAACTTTTTGTCTTTTGACATCGGGTATGTCAGGGCAATCTATTTTTGACAAATACGAAGACAATCAGGACGTATCGTTTGTCTCAATCAGCCCAAAAATGTTTCAAATGCTTGGTAAAATGAGCGTTAATACCAACGATCCAGAGGCCGAACAATTTTTTGAAATTATTAAAAGCGTGCAATCCTTTAAGGTTATTACAACTGACAATAAAAGCATTTCGAAAGAACTTGAAAATTATGCAACCATGTCAATAAAAAACAAAGGAATGCTAGAGCTTATGAAAGTTCGGGACGGCAATACCAATGTTAAATTTTATGTTATGGAATCTCCAAAACCCGATCGAATCAAAGAATTATTGATGTGTGTAACCGAATTGGATGAAAAAATATCGATCGACAATCGTTCATTTGAGACAATATTATTGCAACTCAAAGGTGATATTGAACTGGATCAAATTTCTAAGCTCACAGCCCAAATGAATCTTCCTGGAGGAAAACAACTCAATAAGGTTTCCAACTCAAAATAAGCCCATAAAACGAGCATTAACTAATTTTAAATTATTTGTACTAGGTTTTGCGACACTTCTTTTTGTTGCTTGCAATACGGAGCTTTCACTCCAACAATATTATGTTGAAAAAAGCGAGGATCCCAATTTCTTATCCGTTGACATTCCTGCCAACGTGTTAGGTTTAAATATGGCCGAGTTAAGTGAAGAAAATAAAAAAACTTTCGATTCCTTTCGAAAGCTCAATATGTTACTCTTCAAGTATTCAGTAGAAAATGAGTCGGTTTTTACCAAAGAAAAAGCCGTTCTGAAAAACATCTTTTCACAACAAAAATTCAATACCCTAATGACGCTTTCTGATAAAGATTTGAACGCAAAAATCATGTATATTGGCGATGACGATGCAATTGACGAAGTGGTTGTTTATGGTGATATAAAAAATATCGGCTTCGGGGTTGTACGTATTTTAGGAAATGACATGAATCCAGAACAGCTAGCATCGTTTGCTTCTCAGCTTAACAGTAGTGATTTTGATATAAAACAACTCAAAGAATCCTTTTCTTTTCAACTCTAAATTCCAGTAAAACTCGAAGGGGTAATGGTTTTCAGTTCGGTTTTCAAAGCTTCAGAAACTTCTAAGGTATCTATAAACGATGCAATAGAATCTTGTGTTACGTGTGTGTTGGTTCTTGTCAATCCTTTTAGCGCTTCGTAGGGATTAGGATACCCTTCTCTTCGTAAAATGGTTTGAATTGCCTCAGCGACTACTGCCCAGTTTTTATCCAAATCAGCTTGAATTTTGGAGGCATTTAACAACAATTTATTCAACCCTTTTCGAGTAGCTTCAAACGCAATGACAGTATGTCCAAAGGGTACACCTACGTTTCGAAGAACTGTACTGTCAGTCAAATCGCGTTGCAGTCTTGAGATAGGAAGTTTGGAAGATAAATGACAAAAAATTGCATTGGCAACCCCCAGATTCCCCTCCGAATTTTCAAAATCAATCGGGTTTACTTTGTGTGGCATAGCCGAAGAACCGATTTCTCCTTCTTTAATTTTTTGTTTGAAATATTCCATCGAGATATAGGTCCAAAAATCCCTATCCAAATCAATCAAAATAGTGTTGATACGCTTAAGATTATCAAACAAAGCAGCCATATGGTCGTAATGTTCAATTTGCGTGGTAGGAAACGAATGGTACAAACCGAGTTGATTTTCAACAAAATGGGTTCCAAACTGTTTCCAATCGTTTTGAGGATAAGCAACATGGTGTGCGTTAAAATTTCCAGTAGCTCCACCAAATTTGGCTGCAATAGGAACTTGACCTAATAATTTCTTTTGTTCTTCAAGTCGTTTTACGAATACCATAATCTCTTTTCCCAATCGAGTTGGAGAAGCTGGTTGTCCGTGTGTTTTGGCCAACATGGGTATTTCTTTCCATTCCTCTGCCAACGATTTTAGCAAGGCAATGGTTTCTTCCAGTTGAGGCAAGTAAATGGCATCCAAAGCTTCTTTAATAGAAAGCGGAATGGCTGTATTATTAATATCTTGAGAAGTAAGCCCAAAATGAATAAACTCCTTAAATTCTCCCAGCTCCAAACGGTCAAACTCACCCTTAATAAAATATTCTACTGCTTTTACGTCGTGATTGGTTATTTGCTCAATTTCTTTGATGGCCTGTGCATCTTCAGCCGAAAAATGCTGATAAATACTTCGCAACTCTTCAAACAAAGAAGGGTTAAAATTGCTTAGTTGCGGAAGTGGATGTTCGCACAAAGCAATAAAGTATTCGATTTCTATTCGAACACGATATTTGATAAGCGATTCTTCGGAGAAATATGGCGCTAGTGACTTTGTTTTGGAACGGTATCTTCCGTCGATTGGAGATAGCGCATTGAGAGTTGTGAGTAACATGAATTGTTTTTTCAAAGAAAGCGCAAAGTTACAGCTTTTTTGATATTTACTATTTTTAAATCAAAAATATTTAAGGATTTCCAATTGGCGAAAAGCACCCCAATTTAAACAAAAATAAGAAGGGCAAACTAGCTACGATTTAATATTTTGTACTCCTCGTAGCAGCCACTTATCGCTTCCAAGATTTGGAGATCGTTTGCGGAAGTAATAAAGGTATCCGAAAAATTACAATTCCTAAGAATTTCATCCAAATCGAGCTTTTCAATTTGTAGCAGTTCAACTAGCGTTTGACGATCAAATTTCGTTGCTAAAAAATCTCGAATTTGGTTGTCTTCTTGCATTTTTCGAAGCTTTTTAAATTGCATTGGTTTTTTTCCAAACAAATTGTATAAAAAATCAGCCGGATTAAATATGGCTCCAAAAACTTTGGATATTGCGTTGGGATTTCGACTTCCCGCTTCGTAGCCTCGGGTTGGTAAGCCAGGAATATTGTAGCGGTAAGAAGTACTGATAGGTACGTTTTTTGCGTCAATTTCTAAGTAACCTGTGAGTTCGTAGGGTTTTACAACCACTTCTTCCAAGGCCAAAGCCCGTTCGGTAAGTTCGATGATTGAATTGTCGTATTTTAAAAAATCACTTGCCACTCGAACCTTGATAGGCTTGAATCCTAGATAGGATAAGTACAAAGTGTCATTCGCCTCAGCAGGTATTTCAAATGCACCTTCTACGTTTGAAATGGTTCCAATGACCTTGGAAAGATTGATAACATGAACATTGGAAACAGCTTTTCCATCAACAGCATTTTTGACAATCCCTTTGAAAATGGGGGTTTGTGCATCTGAATTATGAACGCTTACTAGTCCAATAATTACATAAACAATAAAAAGTTTTCTTATCATATACACTTCCAAAGGTACAAACTAAATACTTTTAGGCAGCTTGATATCTTTATTTAGGGAAAGTTTAACGGTTTACGTTCGATTTTTAAGAAACGCTACCAATTTTTGAGTAGCTATTCCACGATGGCTTATCTTGCTTTTTTCATCCAATGAAATTTCAGCAAATGATTGTGTATATCCGTTTGGACAAAAAATAGGATCGTAACCAAATCCATTGTCTCCTTGGGGTTGTTTCAGAATAGACCCTTTAATGACTCCTTCCAATAGCTGAAGTTTTCCAGCTATAATAAGGGCAAAAACAGTACGAAACTGTGCTTTTCTGTTAGTAACACCTTCCATGTTTTTCAGTACTTTTTTTATATTTTCGGTAGCGTTTTTATTATTTCCAGCATACCGCGCAGAAAATACTCCAGGTTCACCATTCAAAGCTTCAATTTCCAAGCCAGTATCGTCTGCAAAAACATCATTTCCAGTCTTATCGTAAATATATGTAGCTTTCAAAATAGCATTGCCCTCCAAGGTGTTTTCTGTTTCGGGAATTTCTTCATTGAACCCCAATTCCAACAAATCGGATAGGGCAATAGAAGATGGAAGTTGTTTGTTGAGTTCGATAACCTTGTTGGGGTTGTGTGTTGCAAATATAAGTTTCATATGTCGTTAGGAATGATGATACGGTTCGTTTTTGAGAATAGTAAAGGCCCTATATACTTGCTCAACAACAAACAAGCGAAACATCTGATGAGAAAATGTCATGTATGAAAAAGAGATTTTACCAACAGCTTGTTGATAGACTTCATCGGAAAATCCATAAGGTCCTCCAATAACAAAGACCAATGTTTTGATGCCAGAAAGCATTTTTTTTTGAATAAAACTAGCAAACTGAACCGACGTGTATTTTGATCCTTTTTCATCCAAAAGATACAGCGCCTCGGCGGGTTTTATCTTAGATAAAATCAACGCTCCTTCTTTACTTTTTTGTTCCATTTGGGAAAGACTTTTTCGGTTTTTCAAATCGGGAATAATTTCTATCTCAAAGGATACATAGCGCTTGAGTCTTTTGAGGTATTCATCTACAAGTGATTCTAGCGCTTGCTGATCGGTTTTTCCAACGACGATGAGTTTTATTTTCATTCAACAAATGTACAAACACCTTTTGATACTTAGAATACTGGTTTTCTCAATTTCAATGGTTATTTTAGCGTAAACAAATAACGTGATGTTTTCCAAGGATTTCCGCTTCTTAGAATTGCCCATAGTTAAGCAATTGATTCAGTTCTTAAAACAACTGCAATTACCAGGTTTTCAGGGTCTTTCTGTTTTCGACCTGCTTGAAATGTACGCCATAGGATTGTTTAAAGGAGCTTTAACAACGCGAGCGGGAAGTATTTCGTTTAGTTTCTTTATGGCACTTTTTCCATTTCTGCTCTTTGTTTTGAATTTGATCCCTTTTGTTCCCATTCAAGATTTTGACGCTTCATTTTTAGCTTTTATTGAGTCCCTTCTTCCAGATTCCTCACTGGACTTCTTTGTGGAAATTTATACAGACATCAAACAAAATAGGAGGGGAGGACTGCTGTCTTCCAGTTTTTTATTGTCAATAATTTTAATTGGAAACGGGGTTAATGCAATTTTTGGAGGCTTTAGTGATTCCTACAACGTATTGATAACGCGTCATTTTGTCAAACAATATTTATTTGCACTTTTGATTGGCTTGCTGTTGTCTATTGTCTTAATCATTGCCGTTTCTGGATTTGTGTTTTTTGAGGTGTCCATCATTCGTAACTTATCAGAATCTGGAATTCTTGACAATCAAGAAAATATACTGTTGGTCGGTAAGTACACTTTTTTTATAGGACTGTCCATTGTATCAACTTCCTTGCTTTACTATTTTGGGACTGCTGAAAAAAAACAAGTTCGTTTTTTTTCGCCAGGAGCTTTTATGACGAGCATTTTATTTATTTTAACTACCTATTTGTTTGGAATTTATATTGATAATTTTTCGAATTACAATGAGTTGTACGGCTCTATTGGCGCGCTTTTGATTCTCATGCTTTATATATGGTTAAACTCCATTATTTTGTTGTTGGGCTTTGAATTAAACGCTGCGTTTAATCGCTTAAACAAAAAAAACTAATGCGATATTTTGCCGACATCCTTTTGCCGCTTCCGCTCGACAATTTATTTACCTACAGTATTTCACAGTCCGAATCAAAGCTGTTGCAAAACGGTATGCGAGTAATAGTTCCTTTTGGAAAATCCAAAATGCTTACGGGTTTTGTGATGAATGTTCACCAAAACCCACCCTCGACATATCAAGCTAAAGAAATTGAATTTATTATTGACGAATCACCTTTGGTTAATTCGGTTCAGTTGGCGCATTGGAAATGGATTTCTGAATATTACCTAACACCCATGGGGCAGGTGCTCAAAACAGCTTTGCCAAGCTTGTTTTTGCTAGAAAGCGAAACTGAGTTGGAATGGATTTCTGATGATAATTTATCCAAAATCACCAACCACTCGTCTCGAGAAATTGCGTATTTGCTCCAAGCCGAACAAAGACTTTCTTTGCAAGAAGCCCAAAAGAGAATGCCCAGAAAAAGCCTGCTTTTGGCAATACAAGAGTTGTTAGATCGTAAAATTATAGCCTTAAAAGAAGAGGTGTATCAAGGTTTTCGTCCAAAGACCAAAAACTTTTTAAAACTTCATCAACGATTCAGTTCTCCTGAAATCATGAAAGATTTGCAAGATCTTTTGTTAAAAAAACCGCTTCAAAAATCGGTTGTTGAAACACTTGCCAAGTTGCCTTTGGATTCGAACATTACTTCTAAAGAACTTCAGGAATTGAGCGGTGTCTCTAGTTCTACGATTAATACGTTGCTTAAAAAAGAAATTCTTGTTAGGTATTCTAAAATAGTAGATCGATTTATTTTTGAAGGAAAAACCACCCAAACACAAGCTTTAAGCCATGCTCAAAACCTCGCTTTTCAAGAAATCAAGGAGTCTTTTAATCACAAAAAAGTGGTGCTTTTTCAGGGGATAACTTCATCCGGAAAAACCGAAGTTTATGCCCATTTGATCGAAGAAATACTTGCTCAAAACAAACAAGTGTTATACCTACTTCCCGAAATTGCTTTAACTACCCAATTGGTTGAGAGGTTGCAACGTTATTTTGGTGAGCAATTGGTTGTTTTTCATTCCCGTTACTCCCAGAGTGAGCGTGTTGAAGTTTGGAATAAGGTAGCTGCAAACGACTCCAA
>ERZ1048068.342-NODE-342-length-43269-cov-5.820382_pt1 | contig 43269 bp, 45 predicted proteins | sample MGYA00383098_ERZ1048068 | MGnify/ENA primary metagenome ERZ1048068 (study PRJEB29581, sample SAMEA5548368) | metagenome | biome: marine; feature: coastal; material: water | depth 1 m | study: Short-term variability in the microbial, nano- and picoplankton dynamics...
CAAATTTGAGCCGAAATATGGCTTTTCTGACTTGTTCTTCAGAATCTGGTCGATGTATCTGAATTAACGCTTCTTCAAGCGTAATTAGACGATATTGATCAATTATACTTTTCGGTAATGGCTCTTCAATCTTTCCTCCTAATCCTTCGACCAAATTGACAGCTATTTTTGAAATTCCTTTGGTATGAAGTCCTTTGTCGTTGAGTTTTTCAGTGCTTGAATAGACACCTTGCATTCCTCCTGTTTTGTCTACATCTTCCCATGCCGTGACTTCGGGATGAGCGATATTGAAACCAGTTCCAAATTTTTTGGCTCTGCCGTAAATCTGATAAATACGATTCGGTTCTATAGATTTCTTCACCCAATCGACCCCTTGAAACCAAATTAATTCAATGCGGCCAGTTTCATCTTCAAATTTAGCTGACATGCGCTTCTTTCGGCCTAAGCCAACAATTTTGAGGGTTGTGATTTTTCCTTTTAATTGAACAGGTGTATCCCAATATTGAATATCGGCGACTTTTTGATACGCCGTTCGATCTACATATCGAAATGGAAAATGATAGAGCAGGTCCTCAAATGTGGCAATAAACAGCTCTTTCTTCAAAAGTTCGGCACGTTTTGAGCCGACACCTTTCAAATATTCGATTGGAGTACCCAGAAAATCATTCATGGGTTTAAAGTTAATTGGAATCCAATAAAAATATCAAATCACTTGGAGGAATTATTCTTTGAACATATCAAGTCCATCATTCAAGAATTTTTTATACTCTTCAATATTTGGCGTATACCCAATTGCTTTTGTAATGTCATTCCCTTCAAAATCTTGCATTATATAAAGAGGTTGAGACAATTGACCGTAAGTTTTAATCTGATACGCCGACCATTTGTTACCTACGTTTTTCATTATGCCATTAATCTCTTTAGAGAATACTTGCTCTGCCTTTGGCAATTCCGTTCTATCATCACAATACAAGGAAACAATAACTAAATCATTTTGCAATATTGGGCGAATAGCGTCATTGGTCCAAACTTTCGATTCCGTTTTACGACAATTGGCACATGAGTGACCCGTGAAATCTATCAAGACTGGTTTATTGACTTTCTTGGCATATTCTCGGCCTTTTTCCAAATCATGGAAAACCATAATAGAACCATCACCAACCTCGTGCATTTCGGATAAATATTCTCTCGTCACCTCATCCATTTCACCATTAACTGAAGCTCCAGATCCTTTCACAAATCGGAAACTATCTTCTGAATGCGTCCGCGGTGGTGCAATACCATCAATCATAAACAAAGGTGCTCCCCACATTCCAGGCAATAAATAAACCGCAAATACTAAGGCAGATAAAGAGAACATGAAACGAGGTACCGATACTTTTTCCACAGGCGAATCATGCGAAAATCGAATTTTGCCAAGAAGATAAATTCCCATAATGGCAAAAATACAGAACCATACAGCTACGAATATTTCTCTTGGTAAAATGTCCCAATGGTAAGCCAAATCCACCATACTCAAGAATTTCAATGCCAAGGCAATTTCGAGCAATCCTAGTACAACTTTCACGGAATTCAGCCATCCACCTGATTGCGGAAGTGAATTCAACCAACTTGGGAAAATCGCGAATAACATAAATGGAAAAGCCAAGGCCAAAGAGAACCCAAGCATAATAACAACTGGCCCCATCAATGAACCAGAACTTAAGGCTTGAACCAAAGAGGTTCCAATAATTGGACCCGTGCAAGAAAACGAAACTAAAACGAGGGTAAATGCCATGAAAAACACACCAATCAATCCTCCTTTGTCTGCTCCTTTGTCTGCTGAATTAACCCATTTTGTCGGCATTTGAATTTCAAATGCTCCTAAAAATGAGAAGGCGAATATCATGAAAATGGCAAAGAAGATTAGATTTAGCGTTGCACTTGTCGATATTTCATACACCGTGGCGGGACTGCCCGTTGCGAGCGTGATAACCAAACCAACGATTACATATATAGCAACGATACAAAATCCGTAAAACAATGCGCTCATAATTCCTTTTACCCGTGTTTTCGATTGTTTCGTAAAGAATGAAACCGTCATCGGTATCATTGGAAAAACGCATGGTGTAAACAAAGCGAACAATCCCCAGGCTATTCCTTCTAGAAACAAACTAAGAAGAGAGCGTTTAACAATAGGTTCGTCGTCCTTATTATTTGGACTTTTTTTCTCTTCGGTTGACTTTTTATCAGAATCCGATGCACCAATTTGAGCCCAAACAGGGAATTCTGCACCAAATTTCTTTCCTAAATCAACTAATTTTTTCTTGACATCACCATCCGCTTGAACATCTGTTCCGTGGTCCGTTATTAACATTGCCGCGTCGTTATAGTCCTTCTTTGTTTGAACCAACTCCAACAAATCTATCGCCGATTTCTTCGAAAGATCTTCTGCATTTGAATGAAACGCAAAACCTATAGTTGCACAAAAAAGTAGTACTGATAAAATAAATTTCTTATTTCGCATAGCTTCCTCCTAAATCTAAATATTTCTTATAAAACTTTGGCGAATTCCCTTCTGGGACAGCAATCCACTCATTCTTAAACTTTACAAAATCTTTTCCTTTACTGTCTTTAGCGAAGTCTCCGGTGATTTTTAAATCTTTTTTATCGACCACATCACTTACAGCAGCTTCCTCGGTTTTAAAGCCTTTCAAGGTCACCTTGCCATTTTGGTCAGGTGGAAACAAACAACCGTTTTCATCGCAAACTTGAAACGAATATTCGAATTTCACATCTACATCACCTTTTTCAAGAATCTCGACTTTTTGTTTAAAGACACCCAACCTCTCAAAGTATAGTGATTCACCCAAATCATCAACATGCTTGTGTGGTTTTGAAGCGTCTTGAAGCTTACCAATTAATTTGTACTTCGCAGGATTCGATGTGAACTTGAACGTCGTTGGGTATCCTGTCAAATCTGCTTTATTAGGATCGTGATTAACCGAAAAAATATGCCATCCATTCAATAATTTCGCTTTACAAACGATGTAGGCGTGACTATCATCGATTCGTTCCACGGAAAAACTCCAGGTAATTTTAGTGGACCAACTATCCATCTGAGCCATACTATGGCTAGAAACCAATAGAAAGAGAGTGATAAGTAAAATTATAGATTTCTTCATTTTTTTCAAGGATTAATTCTTTTTAATGGGTATTAAAACTACATCATCAACTGGTGGATAACACATTACACCATTGCAAATCATGAACGTAACGACATACTCCAATTTGGTGGATTTTTTGATTTTGAGTTCTTGCTCGAAGGTAACAGTTTTCTCGAAATATTGGAGCTCTGCCCCAAAATTTTCGTCGAAAGAAACTTTAGGTTCAGGTTCTTGGATTTCACCCAAGATTTCAACGTATCGATTCTTTTTTAATTCAAATTTGGTTGATACAGGTCCTTTCATTTCATCAACGAGCATACTATACACATGCCAGCCTTTCTTCAATTCTGCTGTTAAATATGCTTTGTTATTCTTTTTATCAAAACCTCCGGACCAAGAAATTTCATCTTGCCCAAAAACGACGCTCGCCGCTAAAATGAAGAAAAACAATACTTTAATTCTCATATGACAAAAATAGCATAAACCTTCCTTAATTTGGGGGCAATGTCAAAAAACACTTGGATTCTTAACATGATTAAATGTTCCGATTAACCAGATAAGCTGGCGTTCGCGATGCAATTCTCTAGTACTTTCCAAATTTGATTGAATGACATGTTAATTCCACATTATATTATCAACCTTTTAAGTAATTCCTGATGATAATCAATCTTAAATTGTTTCACTTGCTGAGGAATAAACTCGATTTCTTCTAAATTTCATTTTAATTCTGGAAAATTAGCCGAAGTTGAGGCAAAATGAGCAATGTCGCAGTCGATTATATTAATAGAACGGCTATAACTGCAAGATTTACCGCAACCCTTTAGTAGAAACCAATTCCAATGAGTTAGATCTAAATATTAAAAAAAATGGAGAGTTGATTTTGGAGGAACCTTGGAGTTATGAGTTGTTTTTTAACGTAGAAAATTTTCTTTGACTATCCTTTGAATACCTTTCTCGCCCAATAGCAAGCATCCTCTCTTTTTTATTTGCAGCTGAAGTGCGTTGGTATTTTTTTGAGCCCAACCTTATCAAACAAAATGAATACAGAGTTTTAGGTAATTTAAACTCGGACTTTGTTATACCTGCAAAAAGAACTATGCCTTTAGATATAATATTATAGTTATTGTATTTTATACATTAAGTAAAAAGCAGTAATTTAGTCAAGAATTAGGACTTAAAAAATGTTTGCAAAAGTTAAAATTCCATTTGTTTTATCAGAATGAGAATAAATTGCACTTATCCTCTTCTTGTTTTTTAAAAATTAAACTTAAAGAAGTTATGAAAAAAATTACCCTAATTATGAGTCTATTTGCATTTTCATTCGCAAATGCTCAATCTTTACCAATAAATTTTGACGGCAATGTAGTCTCCACATCAGATTTTACAGATTTTGATGGTGGTATTGCAACTGTAATGGCCAATCCTGTCTTAACAGGCATAAATATAAGTGACTCAGTTGCTCGAATTATTAGAAATGGTGGAGCGGTTTATGGAGGTAGTAAAATTGTGTTATCAACAAACTTAGATTTTTCTGTATTGTCTAAAATCACAATGAAAGTATATACAACTGCACCCATCGGTACAATTGTTAAATTCAAACTTGAGGGAGCAGGAGCTTGGGCAGAAAGGGATGCATTTACAACAACTTCTAGCGCATGGGAGACTCTCGAGTGGGTGTTTGCGGGAACACCTAACGACTTAAATGAAATTGTCTTTATGTTCGATTTTGGAGTGGTCGGAAATGGCACAGCGTCATCAACCTTCTATTTTGACGATATCCAACAAGAACTAGGGCCAGCAGCGCCAATGCCAGTTATTTTGCCAATTAATTTTGAGTCAGGCACAGTTGCCACGAGTGACTTTATCGATTTTGCCGGAGCAGGATCAATAGTAGCCCATAATCCTCAGATGAATGGTATCAATTTAAGCGATTCCGTAGGTAAAATGACTAGAAATGGAGGTAATATATATGCAGGATCTAAACTTAAGATGTTAGATACTCTGAATTTTTCTGCGGCATGGCACATATCCATGAAAGTGTTCACTGATGCGCCTATTGGAACTAGACTAAAAATACAAATAGAAGGTGGTGCAAATAGTTTTGGAATAGATGTTTTATCAACTGTTTCAGGCGCCTGGGCCGAGTATGATTGGAATTTTGACGGAGCGCCAAATGATCACGATGAACTCGTATTCATGTTTGATTTTGGTAACATCGGCGATAGTTCGTCCCTATCTACCTTCTTTTTTGATGATATAGAACAAATTGTAGGGCCAGCCCTACCAGTTAGAGTAGCACACACACTGCCAATAGATTTCGAATCAAGCGTTGTAACGTCAGATTTCGCCAACCAATTCGGAGCGATTGGAAGTGTTGAAACCAACCCATTAATTGGAGGGATTAACACAAGTGCAACGGTTGGTAAAATGTTAAGAAGCGGAGGTGCATCATGGGCAAGGAGTCTTCTTGGATTAACAAGCGTAATGGACTTTTCAACTACGAAGTATATTACCATGAAAGTTTACACAGAAGCACCTGTTGGCTCTATGCTGAAGCTAAAGGTTGAAAGTACGGCGTCCATGGCTGCAAATGAAAAGAATGTTTATACAACTGTTTCTGGTGAATGGGCTAACTATTTCTGGGATTTTACAGGTGATCCAGCTATTTACGATGTGCTTACATTCTTATTTGGTTATGGACCAAACAATGATGCAGGACCAAATTCCGCTTATTTCTTTGATGATATTCAATTAATTGCTGATTCAAATTCTCTTGTATTAGAATCTTTATCAAAAATTAATGGTCTAAGTTGCTTTCCAAATCCAGCAAAAAATCATATTACAATAATATCTGAAAATGATGCCGTAAAGAACATTTTAGTTTATGATATTATTGGTAATAAAATAGCTTTGCTTTCATCTGATAAAAATCATGTGACAATCGATGTTACTAATTTTATAAGTGGGGTGTACATTGCTCATGTTAGCGTGGGGTCCGAAACGAATACTATTCGATTTATTGTCGAATAGCCGCTAGTGCATTATTTTTTAACAGGTTTCTTTTTTAAAAAAATTAGCTACTATTTTGTTATGGCTGGCAAAAAGCATATTTAAATTGTTTTTTTACTAGAATATTCTGTTATGGTACAAAATACATTATCTTACGCAAAATTTATAAAACCAATCTTATGAAAAATTTATACAGAACAACAATTTTAGGCGCAGCCATGGTGTTTTGGGCTGGAACTGTTACCGCGCAAAACGTACCAATTGATTTCGAAACTGCGGGAAACGGTGCTTCTTGGACTTGGACGGTATTTGAGAATACCACAAATCCACCACCGTTAGAAATAATTGAGAATCCAGACCAAAGTGGAATCAATACTTCATGTACAGTTGCGAAATTCACTGCACTCCAAACAGGTAACCCTTGGGCTGGTTGCGAAAGCCAACATGGAGCTGACTTAGGTGCTTTTATGTTAGATACTAATACGAGTACAATAAAGATTATGGTGTGGAAATCTGTGATTAGCGACGTTGGTGTTAAACTAGTTACTCCAAGCAGTGCCGCAATGGTAGAAATTAAAATTCCAAATACATTAACAAATCAATGGGAATTATTGACTTTTGATTTTTCTAGTTATGTCGGTCAATTTCCATATGCAACAGAGATGGTCGATCAAATTGTCATTTTCCCTGATTTTGATTTAGGAGGAAGAACACAAGACAACATTTGCTATTTCGACAATGTATGGGGATTAGACTCAATAGCAGTATCATGCTCAGGTGGAACAGCAGCTGTTTCAGAAACAGAAAGAATGAGTTTGGAGTTGTATCCAAATCCTGCACAGAACAATTTCTTCATTCAATCAGAATTTTTGATAGATGAGATAATTATTTACGACGTAATGGGATCAATTGTATCGAAAGAAATAACTTCAAGTAATGTTATTGGTGTTGATGTAACTAGTTTTGTATCGGGCGTTTACCTCATCGAAGCGCGCAGCGGTGGTCAGCTGATCAGAAAAAGACTTACCAAAAATTAATTAAATTATTAGTTTGATTTAACCAAAAATGAGGGTTAGCATCAGCTAACACTCATTTTTTATACGTGCTAATAATCAATTGCATCTGTAAGATTTATAAACTAGGTCTCTGATATACTCGCGATATACATTTGGTGAGTATATCTAAAAATTTCATTTGAAAATATTTGGAATAAGGTATCTTTACATCGAATGAAAAACATCTTTTTTCTTGTGTTGATATTTTCAACGACACTGGCCTACTGTCAATTCTCTGGTGCTGCTGGAACAAGCGCTTCAGCAGCCATTGCAAAAGACAGCTCGATAATCATAGCATGGGCGACAGATTGTAATGTAGAAAGAGGATTAATCAATATTTCAGACGGCAATTCTGGCTTCGCTACTAATGGTCAAGCATCAAATGCGATTGGTCATGCTGATTTATCCGGAATAGTAAGTTTGGGCGATTCTGGTGCAGCCATCTTAACATTTGCGAATAGCATTTTTAACGGTATTGGGCCAGATTTTGCGGTTTTTGAAAACTCATTTAGCGACTCTTTTTTAGAATTAGCGCACGTTGAAGTAAGTAGCGACGGAATAAATTTCTTTCGTTTTCCGTCTGATTTTTTACAAAATATTCCACAAATCGGACCTTTCGATGAGTTAAGCGAACCCGAAAAAATGAATAATCTCGCTGGAAAATACAGAATGGGATTTGGAACTCCTTTTGATTTACAGGAATTAGATGGAATCGTTGGACTGAATATAAACAGTATCACACATATTAAAATTATCGATGCGATAGGCAGTATTTCAGCACAATATGGAAGTCAAGACCAAAATGGAAATTTCATAAACGACCCCTTCCCGACTCCATTTCCAAGTTCAGGTTTTGATTTAGATGCTGTGGGTGTAATACATCAAACTGGTGTGAACGGTTTGGCTGAAACTGAATCGAGTTCAATTCTCATCTACCCAAATCCGGCAAACGATTTTTTATTCATTAAATCGTCGGTACAAATCGAAAAAATAGTACTCTCAAACACCCTTGGCAAGGTTATTTATTCAGGAAAAGCATCTGAAATAGATCTCTTCGATTATTCATCCGGAGTATATGTAATTACTGTTCAATTGCACAACGGAACAACCGTCACTAAAAGAATTCTAATGAACTAGCATCGTTGCTATCATTAAATAAGCCCGTGAGGTTGTGTGAAAACTCCTTCTTATTTCTCAACGAACTCATAGTCATCCGACCAAGCAAACGAAATGTCAAATACTTAAAATTTATTTACCATGGTAATTAAATAAACTTAACTTTGTCAAGGTGTTTCAATTATGAAGCTGAAACTGTAAAACTTCGATTAGGACACAATGATTAGGAGAACAGAAAATACGACGATAATGAACAAAATAATTCATAAAGCAGATACCCGTGGATCAGCTGATCACGGATGGTTAAAAGTAAACCACTCTTTCAGTTTTGCGCAATGGCACAATCCAGATAAAATCAATTTTGGCGCACTTCGGGTCCTAAACGATGACACGATTGCAGGAAAAGGTGGTTTTGGTACACATCCTCATGACAATATGGAAATCATCACGATTCCTTTAACTGGAGCTTTAGCGCACAAAGATTCGATGGGAAATGAAGGAACTATTCACGCAGGAGAAATTCAAGTCATGAGCGCCGGAAATGGGGTCTTGCACTCAGAAGTGAATCCTACAGACGAATCGACCAATCTATTTCAAATTTGGATTTTCCCGAATAAAAAAGATGTTGAACCGAGATATGATCAATATAAAATAGATATGGCGGGAATGAAAAATAGCTTCCTTCAACTTGTTTCTCCAAATCAAGGCGACCAAGGTTCATGGATCCATCAAAACGCATACATCCACATGGCAGAGTTGGATAATGGTACTTCTTTGAACTACAAGATGCATGATAAAAACAACGGAATATATGCTATAGTGATTGAAGGGAAAATCAACATTGCCGACGAAGAATTAAGTAAACGAGATGCGATTGGGGTTTGGAATGAAAATGAACTTACCTTTGCGGCCCAAACGAAGTCAAAAGTGATGGTACTCGAAGTACCGATGGAGTTTTAAATAAAAAAAGACGAAGGACTCAAGGGCTTTAAGATGTATAACTAACTTGCACTTTTAAAAAATGACATATAAGTTTCCATCATAGATCCTCTCCTCCAAAATCGAACATAAAAACATGAAAAACACAATTATTAAAGCTTTAGAATGGCGTTACGCTGTAAAGAAATACGATGCTTCTAAAAAGATAACAGAGGATAATCTTCAAATACTAAAGGACAGTATTCGGCTTGCACCAACTTCATACGGGTTGCAGCCTTTTAAAGCTATTTTTATTGAGGATGAAAAAATCCGCGAACAATTAAAAGGTAAGTCTTGGGGACAGACTCAGGTTATTGATGCATCCCATTTAGTGGTTTTTGTTGCTCAAAAGCAGATTTCGATTGCCGATGTCGATGCCTATATGCAAAATGTAGCAAATTCACGCGGTCTTAAAATCGAACAAACAACAGGGTTTGGTGACTATATCAAAAGTTCAATTGCTCCAATGACAGAAGCGCAATTCATGCCTTGGAATGTAAAACAAACCTATATTGCCCTGGGCATGTTGATGCAAACCGCGGCTGAATTACGAATTGACACAACACCAATGGAAGGATTTGAAACCGAAGCCTATGATCAAATTTTAGGTTTAACCGAACAAGGCTATACAACAGCAGTAGTTTGTGCACTTGGCTTTCGACACGCAAAAGACGGCAATCAGCACCAAGCGAAGGTTCGTAAATCGGAAGAAGAACTGTTTCAAACGATTTAAAGAAAAGCACTAACTTTGGCCTATATGAAAATCGCTTTTCTAGGCACGGCACACCCATTTCGAGGCGGACTTGCGGCGTTTAATGAACGCCTGGCTCAAGCTTATCAAAAGCAAGGGGATGAAGTCAAGATTTTCACATTTACAACACAATATCCGAATTTCTTATTTCCAGGAAAATCTCAATTCTCCGATTCTCCTGCTCCCTTAGATATAAAAATTGAACGAACATTAAGTTCCATCAATCCTATTTCTTGGTTCAAAACAGCGGAAAAAATTAATGCCTGTGAACCTGATATTGTTGTCACACGTTTTTGGCTTCCTTTCATGGGGCTTGCTTTGGGAACGGTGCTCCGAAGATTGAATAAAAACATCAAAGTTGTATGCATAGTCGATAATTTGATTCCACACGAGAAGCGAGCTGGCGACAAAATATTCACCAAATACTTTCTTCCTCCTGTTGATGGTTTCATTTGCATGAGCGAAGCAGTCAAAAATGATTTCAAACAGTTTAAAACAAAAGCTCCTATCGAATTTTCACCTCATCCTATATACGATTATGGTGAGTTGACATCGAAAGAAGTGGCGCGCGGAAAACTCCAATTAAATCCAACCGATAAAATCATTTTGTTCTTTGGAATCATACGCGATTACAAAGGTTTGGACTGGTTAATCGAAGCTTTTTCTCAAACTCGTTATGAGGAAAACGGCTATAAATTATTAATCGCAGGCGAATTCTATACGGACAACAAACCCTACTTAGAGTTAATTTCAAAACATGAATTAAACGATTTCATAATTCTTCATGACCGCTTTATCAGTGATAGCGATGTTGGATTGTATTTCAATTCAGCCAATTTGGTCGTTCAACCCTACAAACACGCCACACAAAGTGGAGTTGCTCAAATTGCGTATCATTTTGAAAAACCAATGATAGTGACCAACGTAGGCGGTTTAGGAGAAATCGTTCCGAATAACATCGCTGGTTACGTGGTTGAACCTGAAGTTGATGCTATCGCAAAAGGAATATACGATTTTTTCGTTCTGGAAAAAGAGGAAGATTTTATCGCAGGTGTTCGACAAGAAAAAACCAAGTACAGTTGGGATAAATTCATTGCCGCAATGGCGAAATTGTATCAATAGGTCAGCAGAAAAAGTGTAATTTTAAAACAAAAACCATGGACAAATCATTCATTCAAGCGAAAATTCAGAGTTCTATCCATTTGAAAACCAAATTGATGACCGACGACGCCTTGATGGAAAAAGTGTCTGAACTATCTGCCGTTTTGGTTGATTGTTTTAAAAATGGCAACAAAGTATATTGGTGTGGAAACGGCGGAAGCGCTGCAGATGCACAACATTTGAGTGCAGAATTGAGCGGACGTTATTATTTCGATCGTCCACCTTTGAATTCCGAAGCACTACACGTAAACACGTCATACATTACAGCCGTTGCAAACGATTATTCCTTCGATGAAATTTACGCGAGAGCCATCCAAGCATTTGGTTCCAAGGGAGATGTTTTAATCGGCATGAGCACTAGCGGGAATAGCGGAAACGTGCTACGCGCTTTGGAGCGAGCGAGAGAATTAGGCATCACAACGGTTGCTTTTACAGGTGAAACTGGCGGCAAAATGATGGACGCCGCAGATTTTCTAATCAATATTCCATCGACAGATACACCCCGCATTCAAGAGTGTCACATGCTGATCGGTCATACCCTTTGTGAGATTATTGAGAAAGGTGTTTTTGGTTAGCATTTAAAACCTCAATCCACCCTTTTTAAAATAAAGCGCATCTACGAATAACTGAACTTTAGCAGACAAACTATTCAACTGTGGCTGAATGAACAAGGTGTCGAACGTCGCCAAATAGTTTCTATCTAAACCATCTACACTCGCAAAAATATTGTTTTTATAGAACACCAAAAACTCACATCCTGGAAAGAAGACCCATCGGTAATTTACATCAACGGTAAAAGCATTAAAACTTCTGTTGTGGTAGGAGTTTCCATCTTCGTTCAAAGGGAAATATGTGTTTCTCGTTCTATCTCCATTATACATCAAATCGCTAAACGAAGAATAATCCAAACGTTGCCAATAATGACGAAACTTAATGGTCACACCCATTCTTTTCGTGAAAATTATTTCGCCATTCAAACTATTCGTTATAATATCTCGGTTTCTCGTTCCAATTAGAATGGCCTCTTGCCCTTCACCCGATTTGGCAGAAACAAAACCATAATCATTTCTCAAATATTCATATTGACTTGACAAAATGATAAAAAAGCGAGAATTAAACTGAAATCGCGGCGAAACAGTTACGGAACTATTGTCTTGATTTTGAATAGGATTGGCGTATCGGTTATAGTTAGTTCGCACATCCAAAGCAAAAGGTTTGGAATAATCACTCGAAATCCAGCCACCCAAATTAACGTTTGGGTCAAAATTTAACGGAATACCGAATTGACGCGATTCAAAATGATCTACGTTTCCGAATGGACTTGAATTAGCGTTAAGTCCACACGTCATGAAATTTTTGAAGGTGAAATTGTAGTTTCCATCCACGCTGAAATAGTTGAACAAACGAGGAAAATACAGCTCTTCGTATTCCACACTTATACTTGACCATCTTCTTAAAAATCGTCCTTTAGGTTTGTAGCCATTCCAGTTCAGTTCAGCACCGACACCTCTTGAATTATTGCTGTACAAAAACCCTAAATCATTTGGATCATAAGTATCGCTTTCTTCGTAATACCAAGTTCCGTAAGTCCATTTCCCTTGTACTTTCCCCAAATAATTAAAGAAATTATGACCAAACGTAGTGGCATCATGTTCCATTATTGTGGACAATTTGAATTCTGTTTGAAGATTATAATCTCGGTCCTTCGAAAACAAACTAGAACTGAGTGCGCTAACATTCGCATCGCGAGCAGATCCTTCACGAGCAACATTAGTGTTTATAACAGCAATTCGTCCATTATTGACTAAATTCTGTGAGAAAACAGAAACATTGTAATTCGTCAAAGGATTGGTTTCTACCGTTCTGGAATTACCCAAACTATCTTTAATTGTCGCTGTAGTTCTACCTTCCACGGCATTAAAAAAGCCAATCCCCAGTCCGTTTTTTGTTCGGCCCGAAATTTTGGAACCATTGTACAACGGCGCTTGCGTTGCATTCTCGACAAGATATTCTCCCTTGCTTTCATCCATATCAAAGGCTCGATTCACATAGAAAGGTCTGCCTCCAACACGTCTAGAATAAAACAAACCACCGATTCCAAAAAGCTCGGTTCCTTCTTTAAAAAATGAACGATTTTCAGCAAATTGCACTTCGAAAGGTCCAAGGTTTAAAATTTGATTATCAGAAACCGTTTGCCCAAAATCGGGAACAAGTGCCATGTCTAAGGTAAATGCTTCGTTCAGTCCCAGTTTCAAATCCATACCACCTACAAGTCGAGATTGGCTGACTTGGCTTTTGGAACTTGGGTCGTATCGACTTTCCAAATACGAAATTGCATATGGTGAGAATGCTAGTCTCAATGGCGGTTTTATATTCTTTAGATTATTTAATTTCCCTAGTTGCGTTAATTCATCATATTTTTCAGGATCGACAGGGTTCCAATACGACATCTCTCTTTTTCGACGGATTTGTCTTGTAAAATTGACATTCCAATTTTGAACCTCTTTGTTTGGGAAGCGCAAAGCGGCATAAGGAATTCTCACCTCTACTTGCCAACCATAAACAGTTCTTATAACTTGGCTTTTCCAGACTGCGTTCCAACTATAATCTTCATTGCCAATTTCTTGTGCAGCATCCAATTCTACACCAGAAGCTGTGATATAAAAGTTGAAGGCATTTAATTTATTACCGTAGGTGTCAATTGAAATTCCGACCCAATCAGCATTTCCAAAATTATCACGTTGCGAAAGCATGTAATTTATGGAATCAGGATTGTCATAAATTATTCCAGCAAAATAAAACGCTTCGTCGCTGTACGTCACAAAAAACTCCGAATCGAAGGAAGGGTCACTCCCGAAATCTGGATAATTCACAATGAAACAATCTGCTTGCTGCGCTTTTATCCAGGAAGTTTCCGTTAGTTCACCGTCAATTTTTATATCATCAACCGCCTTTTCAATCGTATATTCGCGCTGCGCCGATAGGATGACCGGAAGTATTAAAACAAAAATAAAAGAGGCAAATTTCACAGCTATTTGATAAATTTTATGCGCTTTGTAATTTGTTTGACGAACGCCAAAAATAAAGAAGTTAGACCGATTGAGCTATATGAACATGAATTTTAAACATTTTTTATAATCACTTAACAGTCCAAGAATACATCTCTCTGGTCTAAAATCTAATATTCCATTATTTTTAGTCTATTTTTTATGCAAAATGATTTAACAAAACAGCAGTTACTTATGATAAAAAGTATATTCTCAATTCTGGTTCTGACCCTTGTAGTATCTTGTGGTATCCAATATACGGCACCTCTAACACCAATTAGTCTCACTTCTGACAGACGAGCAGCCATCCAAACATACTTAAAAGAAACTTTTGAGAAAGATAGTTTAGTTTATAAAGACATCGCTTGGGGACCATCGAAAACAATGAAGCCTTCCAGTTACATTCAATTGGACTCGCTTTATGCCATTAAGTATAAGATGGAAAGAGAAGGCAAACGGGACACAGAATTAGAGGGAAATATACAGATTCAGCGGCAAATTGCATTGAATGACTCCACGCCTATTTTATATTTAGAAGATCATTTATTCAGCGTAACAAAAAATGGTCAAATGACAATTTACTCCGCCGTGCTTGAAACCAACAAGGATCATGAGATATTGAATTCAGAAATAAATGCAAGTAACAATCTCGACCCCAAGAATTTGGAAGAGTTTAAGATCTTCACTTTCGAAGAATCATTTCTTCACCCTGGTTATGCGCCAGCAGTAATTGAAAGAGAATTCTACGAGCGCTATAAAACGAAAATGGCAGAATTTAATGGCGACTCGAAAGATGATTTTCTGAATCATACGCTTGAGGTTATGAGAAACGCTCGAACTGCCGGATCACTTGACCCAACTGCTGTGTTGAAACAAATCATCGTAAACGATGCCAAAAAAAACCTGACCAACTCGCCCATTGGTCAAACGTTCGAAAGCATGGAAGAACTGATAACCGAGGTTGATGGAAAAACCAAAATAATGGGTTATCAAGTTGTGTATAGTTTCAAGAAAATCGACAATGGATTGAGCACTACTTTTCGCTATGTTTATCAGGTTGATACGTATTATCAAGTTACTTTAAAGAGCTTGTTGTAAATGGCTACAAATCACAAATGAATGCCCCTTTTTTCAATTGGAAAACAGGATCACTAGTATCATTCAGCCAGGGCATGTAAACGTTAATGTCTGGAGTAGTTTCCATGTTTTTGGTGGACAGGAACTTCGTCAATTGAATGTGTTTTCCGTTTAAGTTTACATCATAATAATTGGTTTCAAACCGACACTTAAAGTCCAAATTATTTGCTTTTAAAATCGTTTCTTTTTCATTGTCAAGCTTGATATATTCGATTTCACTTTCTTTGGTTTTTTCATAGGTTTCGGCAAGGTAAATCGACTTTCCTATGAACTCGTCATTCTCGTAGAAACAATATATTTTATCCCCGTATTTCAATGCCATCGTGAGATAGGTCGAATTAAAAATCACAAATTCATCTTTCGATTTCACTATCGTACGCTGGAAAACGAGCAGCCCACAGACTACGATTAACAGAATTCCAGTTGCTTCAAACCGCCATTTTTTCTTCTTTGCATAAAGATAAATTAGAAATCCTATTCCAACATAAAGTAAGAGTACTTCCCAGACCGGAAAAACAAAGCCTTTTGCAACGGATGCAGGCAGATGATCTATCCATTGAACAAAATAGAACATGCCCAAAACCAAGAAGGACAATGCACCTGCCATTCCAATTGAAACAAAAGGAATTTTGTGCAAAACGATGAACAAAACACCAACAATCAAAATGATATTCGTGAACACCATCAAGCCAATGTTGGACAATAGAAAATAATTTGGAAATTGATGAAAACAATAGAGAACTAATGGAAAAGTAAAAAGTTGTGCTGCGAGTGCTACGCTCGTTCCTTCCCAAATCCAACGAAGTATTTTTGATTTAAAATAAAGTGCCTTTTTGATGGAGGGATAAACAACGAAAATTCCCAGCATGGCCAAATACGACAATTGAAAGCCTAAATCAAAAACCAATAGTGGATCCCAAATAACTAGCACAAAAGCAGAAGCAGCAAGGACATTAATTGGATTGTAATCTCGACCTGAAATCTTTGCCAAAGACAACATGGAAAACATGACAACAGCTCGAAAAACAGAAGGAGAAAATCCAGTTATCAAAGCATAAAACCAAATGATTAAAAGCGCCAAAACAGTAGCTCTATATTTCGAAATCCATTTGGGGAACCGTGAAAAGAAAAAGATGAGCATGGTCAATATCAAACCCACATGCAGCCCTGAAACGGCGAGTACATGCATTGCTCCTGCATTTCCAAAAGAACGCAGAGCCTCGGCATCTAGATGATCGCGATCGCCCAGAATAATTGCTTTTGCAACTCCAACTGCCTCTGGTTCAAGTTTGGTCTCAAACAAGGCACTTAAAGATCGGTCCAAGTTCACAAACCACTTCTCCAAAAAATTCAATTGATTTTCCTCCAGTATATAACCACTCGGATATAAAAAGGACATTTGACTAATCCCTTTCGTTTTCCAAAACGTTTCGCTATCAAATTCACCGGGATTTTTGTTGTTTTCAATCGGAAAAATATGTGAAGTACAATACAACTGATCACCAATTTCCACATCTTCTATTTCATTTCGAACGAAGAAAAGGACATTTTCATTCATAGGTTTTATCAATCCTAATTCCTCCACCCCATTAACCTTTAAAATTGCCTTGTTCCAGGTTTTAGTTGAACTCGATATACTTAAAACTTCTGCACGATATATATCTCCTTGACTATAATCCGATTCTAAAGAATAATCATAAATATCTTCGGTGGTTTTATCCATTAACTGTACACCAACACAAAAGAACATGACAGTAATTAAGGGTAATATCATTTTAGGATGCTTTATTCGATCTGCCACAAAAAACAGTACCAATAAAGTCAGAATAACCGCGGCATACGCCATCGCTGTATAATGCAAATACCCGTATCCAACAATACCCAGTATCAATCCTGAGCTAATCCACACAAAAATATATGTCAGAAGGTTTTTGATGCGCTTTGGATTTCAATTTTAATTCTTCATTAAAAATACTGAAAAAACCGATATCGAATGCCACTCCTAATTTTCAGCTAAAATTGTCTTGTAATTCCCTTAAAAACTGTACTTTTGCCCGAAAGTTTGTACACGAAATGATAAAGATTATTCTTCCAGATGGCACAGTTCGAGAATATCCGAAAGGAAGTTCTGCAATGGACGTTGCACGAAGTATTTCAGAAGGTTTGGCCAGAAATGTATTGGCTGCCAAAGTCAACAATGTCGTACAAGACGCAGATATGCCGATTGCAATTGACTCGACCTTGAGCTTATTGACCTGGAATGACGAGGAAGGAAAATCGACGATGTGGCACTCATCGGCTCACTTGATGGCTGAAGCAATTGAGGCGTTCTACCCTGGCGTGAAATTAGCGATTGGCCCACCCGTAAAGAACGGTTTCTATTACGACGTTGACTTCATGGATCAGTCCATTTCGGAGAATGATTTGCCGAAAATCGAACAAAAAATGAAGGAGTTGGCAAAGCAGAAATTGACTTTTGAAAGAAAGTTGGTCTCAAAAGCAGATGCCATTAAATATTTTACGGACAAACAAGATCCATACAAACTAGATTTGATTGACGGTTTAGAAGATGGAAAAATCACTTTCTACACCCAAGGAAATTTTACTGATTTATGTCGTGGACCTCACATTCCAAACACAGGAGTAATCAAAGCTGTTAAATTGACCGCAATTGCAGGTGCATACTGGCGTGGAGATGAAAAGAACAAGCAATTGACGCGTATTTATGGAATTACCTTCCCAAAAGCGAGTGAATTGACAGAATATTTGGAGCTTGTTGAAGAAGCGAAAAAACGTGATCATAGAAAATTAGGGAAAGAACTGGATTTGTTCCATTTCTCGCAAAGAGTTGGTCAAGGTTTGCCTTTATGGATGCCAAAAGGTGCTGCTTTGCGTGAGCGTTTGGAAAATTTCTTGAAAAAAGCTCAGAAAAAAGGAGGTTACGATCAAGTAATCACACCACATATCGGAAGCAAAGAATTGTATGTGACTTCTGGTCATTATGCTAAATATGGAGCAGACAGTTTTCAGCCTATAAACACACCTGACGAAGGAGAAGAGTTTTTGTTGAAACCGATGAATTGCCCACATCACTGTGAGATTTATAAGGCTCGTCCACGTTCATACAAAGATTTACCTATCCGTTTTGCAGAATTTGGTACTGTTTATCGTTACGAGCAAAGTGGTGAACTACACGGTTTGACAAGAGTTCGTGGATTTACACAAGATGATGCGCATATTTTCTGTACACAAGATCAGGTAAAAGACGAATTCAAGAAGGTAATTGATTTAGTGCTTTATATTTTCAAAACATTGAAGTTTGAGAAATTCAAGGCTCAAATTTCATTGCGCGATAAAGAAGAACGAGAAAAATACATCGGTTCGGACGAAAACTGGGAAAAAGCAGAAAATGCAATTATTGAAGCATCTGCGGAAAAAGGTTTAGACACCGTTGTCGAATATGGCGAAGCAGCATTTTACGGTCCAAAGCTAGATTTCATGGTAGAGGACGCATTGGGAAGAAACTGGCAATTGGGAACAATTCAGGTGGATTACAACCTTCCCGAACGTTTCGAATTGGAGTATGTTGGTTCGGATAATGCGAAACATCGTCCGGTTATGATTCACCGAGCACCTTTCGGTTCGATGGAAAGATTTGTGGCTTTGTTGTTAGAGCACTGTGCTGGTGACTTTCCGCTTTGGTTGGCAACTGACCAATTTGCCATTTTACCTATCTCTGAAAAATACAACGAGTACGCAGAAAAAGTTTTAGAATTGCTAAAAAATTACGATATTCGCGGCTTCGTTGACGATCGAAATGAAAAAATAGGTAAAAAAATTAGGGAGTCAGAGTTGAACAAAATTCCGTTCATGCTTGTGGTTGGAGAAAAAGAAACTGATAATCAAGAGGTTGCAGTTCGCCAAAGACTAGAAGGAGATCAAGGATCAATGTCCATTAAAGCATTTGCTGATTTGGTATTGGAAACGATTGAAGTTGAATTAACAACGAATGCTTAAGTATTTTAATGAGAAGACCGCAAAGAAAACCTTTTAAAAGACAGGAAGAAGAATTACACAAAATCAACGGGCGAATTAACTCTCCCGAAGTTCGAGTTGTATTCGAAGGCGAAGAGCCTAGAGTAATGAAAACATCTGATGCGTTGGTATTGGCTGATGGGCAAGACTTAGATTTAGTGGAAATTTCGCCAAAAGCGAATCCTCCCGTGGCGAAGATCATGGACTATAAAAAGTTTTTGTACAACCAGAAGCGTAAGCAGAAAGAGTTGAAAGCGAAACAAAGCAAGATAGTACTTAAGGAAATTCGATTTGGTCCGAATACAGACGATCATGATTTCAATTTCAAACTGGCTCACGCTAGAAAGTTTTTGGAAGAAGGAAATAAATTGAAAGCTTTCGTTTTCTTCCGAGGAAGAACGATTGTTTTTAAAGATCGTGGTGAGATTTTGCTTTTGCGTTTCGCACAGGAGTTGGCTGACTTAGGTACAGTTGAACAAATGCCGAAATTGGAAGGAAAGCGAATGATCATATTGATCAACCCTAAGAAGAACAAATAAAAAGGATTACGGATTAACGGATTGCTGGTTAACGGATTGAAGAAATCCAGAATCAGCAATCAGTAATTAGCTAATCAGCAATCTCGAGAAGAATATAGTGCTCAACTTTAATTAAAGAAAGAGAAAATGCCAAAAATGAAGACAAAATCCAGTGCTAAGAAGAGATTCAAAGTAACTGGTTCAGGAAAGATTAAGAGAAAGCATGCTTTCAAAAGTCACATCTTGACTAAGAAAACAAAAAAGCAGAAAAGAAATTTGACGCAATCTGGTTTGGTTCACAAATCTGACGAAGCAAATATCAAGCAGCAATTATGTATGAAATAATTCGATAGAGTCGAGTTATTAAATTAGGAACGTTAACCAAGTACCGAGTACAAAGCCAGCTGGAATAGCGCTGCACTTCTTACTAAAAAAACACAAAATTATGCCAAGATCGGTAAATCACGTAGCTTCAAGAGCCAAGAGAAAAGGTATCATGAAGATGGCCAAAGGATACTTTGGTCGAAGAAAAAATGTCTGGACCGTTGCAAAAAATGCAGTTGAGAAAGGTATGTTGTACGCTTACGAAGGACGTAAGCAAAAGAAAAGAAACTTCCGTTCATTGTGGATTGTGCGTATTAACGCTGGTGCACGTTTGCACGGAATGAGCTATTCTCAGTTCATGGGAGCTGTTAACAAAAGTGGTATTGAATTAAACAGAAAAGTTCTAGCTGATTTAGCTATGAACAATCCTGAGGCGTTCAAAGCTGTTGTTGACGCTGTTAAGAAATAAATCAAAGCAAGCACTATAATAGAACTCTCGATCGCAAGGTCGAGGGTTTTTTTTATGTTGATTTTTTCTCTTTGTCAACCTTATTGGTCAGTAGTCAATGGTCAAAGTTTCACAACTTCCCCTTCAACCGCCTCATAACTCTCCGGAAAAATAGATCTTGCCTCCACTAAATGCTGATTAGCATTATCATACCGAGCGCTAAGATGACCAAAGTACAATTTACCCACTTCAGCTTCTTTAGCTACTTTCGCAGCTTCTGCTGCTGTGCTATGTTTAGTTTGAACCGAACGTTCTTTGTCCTTTTTGGTGAATGTCGCTTCGTGGTACAAAACGTCTACACCTTTGATCCATTTAATTGTGTTTTTGGAATACGCCGTGTCCGAACAAAATGCATAGGAAGAAGACGGCTTTGGTTTTCGCGTATATTTCTTGAAAGAGTGTGTCTCCCCTTTTTCATCCACCACATCCTTTCCACTTTTTAAATCGGGAATTTGCCGAATACTGAGTCCACTCGCCTTGAATTTTTCGGCCAAAAGAGAACGTTCTTTCTCCTTTTCACAAAAGACAAATCCATGGGTTGGAATTTTATGTTTTAGTTTGAAAGTCGAAACTTCGATCACGTTGTCTTCAAAAACGACTCCTTCAAAATCATCTGCAATGTGCTGAAAAATTACATCGTACGCCAATCGAGCACCAGCTAATTCAAGTTGAAGGCGAACAATTTTTTCTAATAATTCGGGCGCGTAAATGGTAATGGCTTTTTTTCTCCCGAGTAAGTGCATGGAACTAAGTAGTCCGACCAAGCCGAAATAATGATCGCCATGAAGATGAGAAATGAAAATGGCATCCAACTTTTGGATTTTCACTTTCCGAATCCGCAATTGAATCTGCGTAGCTTCGCCACAGTCCATTAAAAAATGGCGATTCTGGCAAAAAATATATTGAGAAGTTGGGTGTTGTCGTGCCGTTGGTAATGCACTTCCAGTTCCTAAAAACTGAACATAGAAACTCACGCTTTAATCGTAGAAATTGCCGCCGTATGATTTTCTTCGAACAACAATACTTTATCCAATTGAGCAATTTTGATCATTTTCATGACATTGTCCTGAAGTCCGCAAAGAATAAACTTTCCGCTCGTATCTTTACACAGACGGTTACCCATAAGAAGAGCACTTAATCCTGAAGAATCACAGTATTTCGTTTCAGACAAATCAACGATGATATTGTTGATGCCTTTATTGTTCAACAAAACCAACTCAGCCTTGAGTTCTGAAGCATTTTGTGCGTTCAATCGATCTACGTTTGAAATTAAGGTTGCACCGTATTGCTCTAATTTGGTTTCGAAATTCATTCTGTGTGTTCGTTTAGATTTAATCAAAAATAACAAAAATTTATTGCCGCTCGATTTTCCCTGCTAATAAATAAATAACGGCCATTCGAATTGCCACTCCATTTTCCACTTGTTGGAGAATAACAGCCTGTTTCGAATCCGCTACATCGCTTGTTATCTCTACACCTCGATTAATTGGCCCTGGATGCATCACCACAATTTCTTTGGACAAAGAATCTAAAATTTCTTTATTCAATCCGAACAACATCGAATACTCGCGAAGTGAAGGGAAATACTTGATGTCTTGTCTTTCCAATTGAATGCGTAACATATTTGCCACATCACACCATTCTAAAGCATGACGAAGGTTATGAGAGACTTTTACGCCCAACTTATCAATATGATTCGGGATGAGTGTTGTTGGTCCACAAACCATCACTTCTGCTCCTAATTTCTGAAGGCAAAGAATATTTGACAATGCCACTCTCGAGTGAAGAATATCTCCGACGATAACGACTTTTTTCCCTTCTAAGGTTCCTAATTTCTCACGGATTGTAAATGCATCCAACAAGGCTTGCGTTGGATGTTCATGTGTTCCGTCTCCAGCATTGACCACTTTTGCATCAATTCTATCGGAGAGAAATTTCGCTGCTCCTGGGTTTGGATGACGCATGACTACCATATCCACTTTCATGGACAAGATATTATTTACGGTATCGACCAAGGTTTCGCCTTTGGAAACTGAACTGCTCGAAGCACTGAAATTTACTACATCTGCAGACAGTCTTTTCTCTGCTAATTCGAAGGAAAGTCTCGTGCGCGTTGAATTTTCAAAAAAAAGATTGGCAATGGTAACATCTCTAAGCGAGGGAACTTTTTTAATTGGTCGGTTGATTACGTCTTTAAACTGATCAGCAGTTTTGAAAATCAATTCGATATCGGCTTTTGTCAAGTCCCGAATTCCAATCAAATGTTCTACACTTAAATTATCCATTGTCTTCCTGATTAAATAAGAGTACTCTATCCTTTCCTTCTGTTTCTTTCCATTCTACAGACACCCGTTCTGAAACCATTGTATCCACCGTTTTACCAACATAATCGGCTTGAATCGGCAGGTGGCGTTTGAACCTTCGATCTATCATTGTCAATAATTCAACTTGTTGCGGACGTCCGAATGCCAATAGTGCGTCCATTCCCGAACGAATTGTTCTACCTGTAAAAAGCACATCATCCACTAGGACTATTTTCTTATTTTCAATTGAAAAATCGATGTTCGTTGTACTTGGAATGATAGGTTTTTCTCTTCTTCTAAAATCGTCGCGATAAAAAGTAATGTCTAGATTACCACATTTTACTTCCTTACCTAGAATTTCTTCGAGACGAGCTTTGAGTCGAGTTACGACGTTGATGCCGCGAGGTTGTAAACCGATGAGAATGGATTCTGAAAAATCGCCGTGGTTTTCAATCAATTGATGGCAAAGTCTGCTGATTGTCAACTCGACCTGCTTTGCATTGAGGATAACTTGATTTTCCATCAGGGGCAAAGATAGATTTTATTGTTGGAATGGATTAAAAAAATAACGAGGTTTTTTCTTCCCTCCTATGAGGAGGGGAACTAAATCACATAAACAACAAGATATTCATTTCGCTCAACCGTTATCACACTTCACCCTTTTCTGAAAAAGCGGATGTGAAAGTTTAGTAAATTAGTGATATGCAAACTACCTCATAATAGTTTTCATGGTTATCATTTGTTTTTGGTAAAAGTTCGATTCTCTACTAAATTGTTTTTTCATAGTTTCGCCATAAGTATTAAAGAACTGGACTTTTTTTCATCCTCCTTTTCGAACGACTTGAAAGCCCATTTCCTTCAACAACACCATTATTTTATCTCTGAAATTACCTTGAATGATTATCTCACCGGCTTTTGCAGAACCACCAACACCACATTTCGATTTCAAAGTCTTTCCTAAATCTTTCAGTTCATCTTCAGGACCTTTGAATCCTTCGATTAGCGTCACTTCTTTTCCGCCTCTATTTTTTCGATCGATGGAAACGTACAGTTTCTGTTCTGAATTTTCGACTGAATCGAATTCTTGTTCCTGATCATCTTCCCACCCTGCATTTGGATTAGTGCTATAAACGAAACCTGATTTTTTCTTTGCCATTTTAATCAATTACGAATTTTTGAATTTCAAATTGAATCTATTTTAATTCAATTATTGCGCCTTGAACATCATCGCTCAGTAAACCATCGGGATCTTTATTACGGATTTCTTTTAAAGCTTTCGGAGATCGGACTTCGTAAATGAATACTGAAAGCCCTTGCGATTTAAAATTAGTCACTTGAGTTTTTGAAATATCCGAGTTTTTCATAATTACTCCATTCAACTGTGGATTGATTTGCAGTGCCTCATGCACTTCGGACTCTATGTCATTAGCATAGATCACCTTGAAACTAGCGTTAATTAAATGAGATATCCAATATGGGTTTCGAGTAATCACCCTTACTCGCGAAGGATTTTTTAAATATTCTGGCAAATCATTCAAAGCTAAAATCATATCATTTACATCGATTGTTAGACCACTGCAGCTGTTGAAATGGCGAAGATCCAATAAGATTCGTTTATTGGCATGTTGAAGATTCATGTCTTTCAATCGAACAAGTCTTTCTTTATTCAGACCTTTGTATTTCAAATCTTCCAAATCTTGAAGAAGTAGATTTTCAATACAACCCGAACTATTGGTATTGTCGGAAAGGTCATCTGAGTGATATGCCCATAAGTCACCATCTTTGGACAAATGAACGTCAATTTCAACACCATCGGTTCCTTCCATATCAAAACATAGTTGAATGGCTTCTTTCGAATTATCAGCGTAAATACTACCCGAAAACTCGATTCCCATCCCACCATGTCCAATGACTAATATAGAAGTTGACTCCTTCTTTTTACAAGACAAGACAACGAAAAAGACGAGTATTAAAAATCTATAAATCATACTTCAATCCCATTTGAAATGAATACCCTGGAAAAAAATGACCTTTTGCTTTGTTATTCAAACTCAGTTGCCGAATTCCATAGTACGAACTTTGAAAAAAGTGAAATTTGTCACCCACCGAAAAATAGTAACCGAGTCTGAAGTCATAATAATTATGAAATTGTTCTTCTTTGTGTAATTCAACAAAACCCGTTCCCAATTGAGCCGAAGGTCCAAAAAATAATTTTTCACTTTTGAGGAAATCGAGCTGGCCACCCAATGTAACCCACCAGAAATTTGACGGCTGAAAAAAAGTTCTTCTAATTCCTAAAAGAAAATCACCTTCAAACATCCATTTTCCCGATGGTTTAAAATAAAACCCAACTCCTGCGAAAATATCTTCGTTCTGAAAGGAGGTTACGACGGCGAATCCTTGCGTTTCAAACCAATAATCTTTATTGTCTTGACTAAAAGAGTTAAATACCGTTAAATAGACGGAAAGTATAACCAACCATTTCATGGAACAAAATTAAAAGAAAGTTGGGAATGAATATTGACTTTCGACTTTGGTAGTTGACTTTTGAACAATTCAATAAAAAATTGCTCAATGCTCAAAACTAGATTTTGGGACATTTCTTACAATGCACGCCTTTCTTCTTGAATTTTTTACAGCATTTATTCTTTTTGTCACACGAGCAGGTGTCGCATACTAAGACAAAGTCTTTGAGAAAATCGCTAGCGTTATTATGTACGAAAGATTGTTTCACTTATTTAGAATGATTCTATACAAAGGTAAATCATTGTTAAAAACAATCACTCACCTTTTTGTGGTATTTTTTATCAAAAAAATTTTATGAATCCTAAAATTTTGTTGCTCGATATATATCTAAATACATCTAAGTTTACATTTCGTTAGTTTTAGATAACTTGCACAACAAATTGAAAGAATACCAATAAATGACGCATAAAAAAATCGTTGTAGGAAGTGAAGAATGGTGTGGATTGCCGGATATAAATATTCCAGCCATAAAAACGCGTGTCGATTCTGGGGCAAAAACCACAGCACTGCATGCGGTCAGCATCACTCCATTCGAAAAAAACGGAAGTCCATGGGTGAGGTTTAAGGTCCATCCAATACAATACGATGGTAAAACAACACTTGTTTGTGAATCACCCGTGGTTGATAAAAGACGAGTTAAAAGCTCAAGTGGAATCGGTGAATTACGCTACGTTATTAATTCTCAAATTTCATTTGGCGAAAACACCTGGGAAATTGAAGTTACCCTTACTAATAGAGATAGTATGGGGTATAGAATGTTGCTCGGTAGACAAGCCATGGCCGGCAGAATGTTGGTTGACCCGCAAGTTTCTTTTCAATTTGGTGAAATTTCAGATGAGGAGCTAAACAAACATTACCACGATTTCATCAAGGTTCCAACAGGATTGCACATCGCTTTATTGGCATCGGATCCAAATTTATACAGTAATCGACGAATTATTGAAGCCGCAGAAGGACGAGGACATTTCATGGATTTTTTAAACATTACTGACTTTTCGATAGAGTTGAACAATGCAAAACCTACCATGAAATTTAAGGGCGAAGAATTATCGACCAAATACGATGTTATCATTCCTCGTATACGACCCAACCTAACCCAATTTGGCTGTGCAGTGGTTCGACATTTTGGATCAATTGGAACCTACACACAAAACTCGGCTCAAGCTATTGCTCAGTCTAGAAATTCATTGCTAACAATACAGCTAATTGCGGCGAGTGGTATTTTAATTCCACCGACTCAATTGTTGCCTTCAAAATCAGAAAGCATTGTGAACCAAGTTCCTTTGGATGGCAAACAAATTCGTTGCTTCGTTATAAATGGTTTGGTTAAAGCTTCGATGCTGAAATCTAAATCGGAAGATGGTACCACGAAACTGACGCAATTAAAGATCAGTAAATATGAACGAAAAATAGCCGGGTTAGCCGCAAAAACACTGAATTTGAAAGTGGCGGGAGTGGATTTGATTCAAAACAAAGAAAGCACGTATGTTCAAAATGTGTTTTCTTCACCAAGCCTAAATGGTATTGAAGCGACCACCGCAAAAAATTTGGCGGAAATGATGATTATCGGCATCGAAAAAAACTTGAAATATACCTTCATTGTATAGGCATATGATTTGAATTCAAAAATACACAATGGTCGTCATCATCGTTGTTATTTATGTTTTTAAGTTATATTGTAATTGCTGGTGAACTAAAAATCTCCTTAAATTATCCTAATTTTGCCTCAATGAAAATCTCCAGTCTCAAAGAAATTAAAGACGAACTCAAGCATTCTAGCCAAGAGGAAATAATTGATTATTGCCTGCGTTTGGTGAAATATAAAAAGGACAACAAGGAGCTCCTTACCTATTTAATGTTTGAATCAGAGAATGATGAATTGTACATTTCAGATATCAAGGAAGAAATAGATCTTTTGTTTTCGGAAGTGAACAAAATCAACATGTGGGTAGCCAAGAAGAACGTTCGTCGCATCTTAGCAAAATTGAAAAAATACATTCGTTATACCCAAAAGAAAGAGGTTGAAATTGAAATCTTACTTTATTTCTGTCAAAAGTTGAATAGGATGCCACACGTGCTTCAAAGAAACAAAGTACTCCGCAATACTTTACACATGCAATTGAGTTTGGTTCAAAAAGCCATCAACACCTTACATCCTGATTTACAACAAGATTACCAAGAAATTTTGTCCGAATTTAGCTGAGTTTATTCACCCTTTTTAACGCCAATTCCAATTTTAATCCCCGCGGTAACAAACCAACGAGCATCTGTAGTGCGTTGTTCTTGCCATACACCTGGACCTCCCCATTGATCATATTGATTAAACGCTTGTTTCACATCAACAGATTTGATTCCCATACCCAAATAAGTATCTAGACCAAAGTATTTTGACACCCAACTTTGTGCTCCAAATAAAAATCCGAAACTCATTTCTTGACGGAATCCATCAAAAGCAGGTCCATTTGGGTAATAGAAGTCCTGAAACTGATAATTAAAATGACGAAAATCAAGAATTGGTGATACGTAGAATCCGTTCATCACATATTTATCTTCAATAGGGTAAAAACGAATACCAGCATTCACATGGAATCCCAGTTGACTGCCCGATGTATTGTATAAACCGTTAATATCTCCGACGATTCCATGACCATTTCCAAAGGGTGAAATATTGGAGATGGTTGGTCCTAAGTTGACTTCAACACTTGTTCGGTCGCCTATCGCTTGTTCAACTCCAAACTCAATCATTCCTCCGAAAATCTTTGTTGGAGTAAATTTTATGACAGTTTCAGCTTCCGTTTTAGATTGGAAACTTTTCATTCTCTGACCAAGAGAAGTCGTGGCAATAACTAATGTGAATGCAAATAGTGTGATTACTTTTTTCATAATGCAATAATAGGAGTAAGAAATTATTTTAAAAAATATTATTTGCGTTTTCTTTTCTGCTAAACGCTCTTGCAACTGGAATATTATCTTTGTTCAAAATTTTAACATTTACGAAAAATGCACCTCCAATTTAAGATTTCTGAAAAAGACTTTCTCACCTTTCAATTGTACACATTATCGAAGTCCGAAAAAGTACAACAGAGAATGAAAAGAGGCCGTATTTTCGCAACGATTTTAGGCGTAATTCTGGCGTTCAACTTATTCATCACGGATGCTATGTATGCTGGAATCGTGATGGTGGTTGGTATAGTTTTAATTTATTACTTCTACCCGCAATACCACAAATGGCGAATGAAACGCAATTTCGCGAATTACATTAAACACAATTACAACGAACGATTTGACAAAGAAGAAGAATTAACCGTTCATGACAAAGGTATTCTTTCCAAAAACATTTCAGGTGAAGGTGAAATCCCAAAATCAGAATTGACGAAATTGATAGAAATTCAGGAGTTATTTTTAATTGGAATGACAAATGGCGCGGCGATAATACTTCCTAAAAATGAGGTCAGCGAAGCATCTCGATGTAAATCTGCTCTTAAAAACATTGGGGTTGGATATGTCGCAGAGCTAGATTGGAAATATTAGTCAAAAAAAATCGCGCTGAATTTGCCGAAATAAAGACGCGTGTCCGTCAACGATTACCTTAATGTCCTTGGAGTATCCACCTCCCATAGCAGCAACCATAGGCACTTTCAGTCCAGCTACAAAATCTAGTACCATTTTATCGCGGCTGTTCACACCTTCTTGTGTCAGTGCCAATTTGCCCAATTTATCGCTTTTCAGCACATCCACTCCAGATTGATACAAAACGAATTCGGGTTGAAATCGACCTAAGATTTCAGCCAACGAATTATCTAAATGCTTTAAATAGTTCTTGTCGTCGCAATTTAATTCCAACTCTACGTCTAAATCTGATTTCTCTTTTTTCAAGGGATAGTTATCCTTGCCGTGCATAGAAAACGTAAAAACATTCTCATTTTTGGCAAATATTTCAGCAGTACCATTGCCCTGGTGAACATCTAAATCAAGAATCAGCACATTGTTCACACTGCCTGAATCTAGAAGATATTTCGCTGAAATTGCATGATCATTCAACAAACAAAACCCTTCTCCTCGGTTTGCATACGCATGGTGTGTTCCACCGGCAATGTTTGCCGCAAAACCAGATTCCAAAGCATAATCACAGGCTCTTCTCGTTCCTTCCATGATCAACTTTTCTCGCTGAATCAATTGCTCGTTATGGACAAAACCGGTTACACGTTGTTCACGTGGAGAGAGCTCTAATTTGTACAAGCGATTGAGATAATCTGAAGAATGAACGGCAGATATATAGGATTCCTCAATTACATGAGGCTGAAAAAAATTGGATGGATCAAATGTGCCTTCATGCAACAATTGTTTGGGCAAAAGGTCATACTTTTCCATCGGAAACTTATGGTTGTCTGGAACGGGAAAAACGTATTCTTCGTGCCACGCAATTTTAAACATAAACTTTTAATAAGGAGTTATACAAAGAAACATAAAATCTTTTTGTTGTTCACGTTTTCATCAAACTCAACGGTGATATCAGGAGTTATTAACAATTTTATCCACGATTTCAATTACAGCAGGACAAACGTCCAAGTTTTTTTGCGTCAAGTCCATAATTTGATGCATGTTCTTTCTATTGGTATGCGGATAATCTCTGCAGGCCAAAGGTCGAACTTCGTATATATTACATTTATTGTTGTCTTGGTCCAAGAAAGCACAGGGCGAACTATTCAAAACATAATCTTTGTCTTCGTCCAAATGCAAATAATTTGATATGAAATTCTTCTCAGAGGTTTTCAGATTTTTCGAGATACGTTTAATATCAATATCTCTGAAAATAGGGCTTGTTGTTTTACAGCAGTTTGCGCAATCCAGACAATCAATTTTGGCAAAAGCTTTGTCGTGTTCGGTGTGAAACAATTGATCGAGCTTTTTTCCTTTTAATTTATTGTTTTTGAAGAATTTAGCAGAATCTTCTTTTACTTTTACTCCTTTTATTAAGATATCTTCGTACTTCATTGTTTCCCCCTATTATAAAGGCAAATATCGCATAAACTCGTAGATTTGAACACTTTAAAAATGAAAAATCCGTAATGGATAAATACGATTTGATAGTAATCGGCGGAGGCCCCGCTGGTTATGCTGCTGCGATGAGAGGAATAGACTACGGTAAAAAAGTCTGTTTAATTGAAAAAAGTAAAGTTGGTGGAGCTGGTGTGTACAATGGCGCTTTATCATCAAAAACCCTTTGGGAACTGTCTCATCGTGCCAATGGTGTGAACAGCATGCTAAAATCGGACAAACATCTTCATTTTGAAATGCCTTGGTCTGAGGTGCAACGAAACCTAGATGAAGCAATTTTTGAGCGAAAATTTCAATATTCATGTCATATTAAGCTACTCTAAACAGAGACTTTGGAATGCCTTTTTCGGCATGAACGTGGTGGTGGCATGCTCATGTCAAAAAACGAAGTGAAAATTAGCCATGAAGGGACTGAAAAAATTATTTGGGGAGAAAACATCGTTATTGCAACAGGTTCCAGACCAAAAAATTAAGTAACATTGAAGTGGATGAGAAATTCATCTTGACTAGTGACGGTATAAATAAAATTGACGATTATCCAGAAAGCATTGTTATTGTTGGGTCCGGAGTTATTGGTTGTGAATACGCCACTATATTTTCCAATTTTGGTAAAACGAAGGTGTATATCATTGATCGTCAAGAACGAATTCTACCCTTTGAAGACAAGGACATTTCCAGTATAGTCGCTAAACGTCTTGAAAAAAGCGGGGTCATCATTCACCGCAGCGCCTCTTTCGAGCGTATGGAAGTAATTGATGGCGGAGTGGAATATGAACTGGCAAATGAAGATGGCACCCGCGAAATCATTCGCGTAAAAAAGGCGCTTTTGTCCATTGGTCGAATTCCAAATGTAGAAAATATTGGATTAGAAAATGCTGGTGTTGCCATGTCGAAACGAGGCGTTCATATAGGTGATGAAGATACACGAGCGAATATCCCAAATATTTATGCGATTGGAGATGTTTCTGGTCACATTACCTTGGTAAACATGGGAGAAATTGAAGCGAGACATGCCGTGGAGAAAATGTTTGAGACCAAACCGCTCGTTCCTATTTCGTATGGTAATGTTTGTAAGATTATGTTCTTGACTCCGGAGGTTGCAGCCGTTGGTATAAACGAACAACAATGCATCGAAAAAAACATTCCCGTCCGCGTGGTTAAAATTGACTACTCTGTTATCGCGAGAGCAATTGCCATGCGAAAGACAGAAGGGTTATTCAAGATTATCGTTACCAATGATAGTGAGATGAAAATTCTGGGCATGCGTGCCGTCGGAGAACATGCATCAAGCGCCATTCATGCTGTTGGTTTATTGATAAAAATGAACGTTGGAATTGAGGTGCTTTCCGAGTTAGTTCACCCTCACCCATCCATTGTTGAGGGAATTCAAGAATGTGTTCGAATGTTGTTGAACAAATCGATATTCAAATCGTCTGTTTTCAAAGATAAATTGTCGTGTTATTCACTAGTCGATGGTGTACGAACGAATTTGGAACGTTTGTAGAATTTTCAACATTAAGGCATTACGGTTTAAAGGTAATTAAGGTCAACACATTTTTTAATGTCTTTAATCCCTTAACTTCTTCGTGTTTCTCCGTCTTATTTGCCTTTCAATTCCATTGCTCGAAGCGTATTAATCATCAAAGAAGCGATAGTCATTGGCCCTACTCCCCCTGGCACTGGCGTGATGAACGAACATTTTGGAGCAACCTCATCAAAATCTACATCTCCACGCAAACACCAACCTCTAGCTCTAGAATTGTCAGGAACTCGTGTTGTTCCAACGTCGATAACTACAGCTCCTTCTTTTACCATATCGGCTTTTACGAAACCAGGTTTACCTATTGCACTAATTAATATATCAGCTGTCAGACAAATCTCTTTTAGGTTCTGAGTTCTACTATGCGTAAGCGTTACGGTGCAATTTCCTGGATCCGTATTTCTGGATAACATAATGGAAGCTGGCATTCCAACGATATTACTTCGACCAATAACCACGCATCTTTTACCAGACGTTTCTATTCCATTTCGTTTGATAATTTCCATTATTCCTGCAGGCGTTGCGGGCAAAAATCCGGGAAGGTTTAAGACCATATTTCCCAAATTCATAGGATGAAAACCATCTACATCCTTCATTGGGTCGATGGCTTGGGTCACTTTTAATTCGTCGATATGATCGGGCAAAGGAAGTTGAACGATGAAACCGTCTATGCTTTTATCCTCATTCAATTGCTGCACTTTTCCCAAAAGAATCTCTTCAGAAACAGATGAATCGTAGCGTATCAAGGTGCTTTCGAAACCAATTTGATCGCAAGCCTTTACTTTCGCATTAACGTAAGTCATTGAACCTCCGTCGTTTCCGACTAAAATAGCGGCCAGATGTGGAATTTTCTTTCCATCTAGTTTTCTTTGCGCTACTTTTTGAGCAAGTTCTTTTTTGATTTCATCGGAAGTTTTTTTTCCATCTAATAATTGCATGCGACCTGATTTTTGACAAAGATAATCAGCTTTTTGAAAAGAGTTGGAGATATAATTCTTCTGTTCGTATATTTGGGACATGAAAAAGATGGTATTCCTTTCGCTTTTATTTATTTCTAGTTTTTCGTATTCTCAAACTTATGCTGAAATGCTAAAATCTGAAATCGGAATGGATGGATATTTCTCAATTGGAAATCAAGGTGGAAACTTCAGTGCAGGCTTGAAATGGGGATTGTTGCAAAAAAAGGAAGATAGCAAAATAATTATTGGTCCGAGTGTTCGCTGGATTCGCGTTTGGACAAAGAATTTAGCGTTTGGAAATCAGGCAACAAGTTACAATATTGTTGGTGTAGGAGGATTTATTCATGCCCGTTTTTTTGAGGCTTTGTATGCAGGCGTTGAAATAGAGGGATTGAAAAGTCCGATTAGCTACACCAATCTTACACCTCAAAAAACATGGATTCCAACCGTTTTTATAGGTGGTGGATATTCGAAAAGTTTCGATGAAAATTTTCGCTTGAATATTGGAATATTTTATGATATTGTCAACAACCTAAATAGTCCGTATCGACCTTCTTATGTTGCAAAAAAAACTGGGCCAAACGGCGAACCTGGAGCCTTAATACCTGTTTTGTATCGCGTTCAATTGTTTATTCCATTGGGAGGAAGTCGTGGAAATGGAAGCTTTGATGAGGAGGTGGAATAGTTCGTTTCCTTTTCTTGAACTGGATGGCTTGTTTAGATTTTTTCGATGATTAGGAATGCAATGAATTTATAGATTCTGAGGTTTTGAAAGGCAAAATAGCAGATTATAACATACTGATTTTAAATTGCTTTACTAAATATTTAAAAGTTTGAAAATTTAAAATTCGCGAATTTTAGAATTTCAACAATGCGAAGCCGAATTTTGAACTATTTTCAATGTCAAAATCCTCCCCAACTCCCTAAACCAATTCAATCTTATTCCCATCAATCTCAATCACATCACCCACAATCAACTTCGCCCGTTTACGTGTTTCCACTTCTCCATTTCGCACAACAACTCCGTCGTCTACGATATATTTCGCTTGACCTCCAGTACTGGCAATTCCCGTAGCTTTAAGCAATTGTATTAACTCAATAAATTCTCCCTCTATCTTAAACTGACTTGTCATTTATCCACTTTTTAAATAAGATTTCAGCTGCCTCGAAAGGTGTGATTTCTTGATCAATTATTTTCTTTTCAAATTCCTGAACCGAAGCCTTCGCTCCTTTTTGATCCAAGTAATGATGTAAAATTGTTTCTTTTAAACTTCCGTTGAACCATCGCAGATCTTGTGATTTACGCTTTTTATCAAACCACCCATTGACTTTTGTCTGATTCTGAAAACTTTCAATTTCCTTCCAAATAGTATCGATATTTTTGTTTTCCAAGGCACTACAAACTGCTGTTTTTGGAATCCATTCATTGGCATTTACGGGAAAAAGATGCATAGCATTTTTGTATTCTCGAGCTGCCAATTCTGATTTCTTCAAATTATCGCCATCTGCTTTATTAATGACCAACAAATCGGCCAATTCCATAATACCTCGTTTAATGCCTTGCAGTTCGTCTCCTGCTCCGGCCAACATCAGCAATAAAAAGAAATCGACCATAGAGTGCACCATGGTTTCGCTTTGTCCCACTCCAACGGTTTCAATTAGAATAACATCATATCCTGCAGCTTCGCACAACAAGATGCTTTCGCGTGTTTTTCGTGCAACGCCACCTAAATTTTTCGCGGAAGGCGATGGTCGAATAAAAGCGTTCTCCGCTTGGCTCAGCTTATACATTCTCGTTTTATCACCCAAAATACTGCCTTCACCTTCCTCACTACTCGGGTCAACGGCTAAGACGGCCAATTTCTTGCCGAGCGAAATTAGATACAAGCCAAACGCTTCAATGAATGTGCTTTTACCAACTCCTGGCACACCGGTTATTCCAATACGAATTGCTTGTCCAGCATGAGGAAGACTCTTTTCGACCAAAGCTCTGCCCTTTATTTGATCCGAATCTAGTGTACTTTCAAGCAAGGTGATGGATGAACTTAAAGCAGATCGATCATCAGAAATTAAGGCGGCAAACAAGTCATCAGGTTGCAAATTTTGTTTTCTTGCTTTCCGCTTGTTCACCCAATTTTTTTTGTGCGTTTCATTCATTGTTTCGAAAGTAGGAACTTTTGATTGAAATCAGAGGATTTGATGTCAATTTTAGTAAATTGGACGTATTAATCACACCCTATGGGAAAAATTGTGGGCCAATCACATTCGACTGCTACATTAGATATAAGTCTTTCTAGACTTTTTGAAAGAATGGGTTACTAAGGGTTGAGAAGTCTATTTATAATTTATGTTCTCGAGAAGTTTCCGGAGATTTCGAGGCTAGAAGCGTTATGCTTGTATGGCTTTTTAACTACCATCTATATTCCCTGCAAGCATTAGGTGGATTCATAGGCGATCTTGGGATCGGAAATTAAAACGCTGCTTTAATTGTTAACTTATTACAAGTTTCGGGTACACTAGTTATGATCATTCCTAATTTATATGCCTTTTATACTGGAGTAATTCTCTTCGCAATGGGATCTAGATTTTTCACGCCAAATAGTATTCCGACGTTAGGAAAAGTCTACGTTGACAAACAAAAACTTTTGAATTCCGCTCTCACTTGGTTCATTCTTGACATAAATATTGGTGCATTCATCGGTGGTTTGGTATTTTCAATAGTCGCCTTAAAATATGGTTGGGAAATTGGGTTTTTATTGGGTACAATTTCCAATGCTTTGGCATTTTTGTTTCTAAGACTGGCAAAATACAAGAACACTATTCAACTCTTCGACAAGCCCTTGAATCTACCATTTATTTCACCAAAATACTGTTAGTCATTCTTTTATCTAGTTTGTTTTGGTTCATTTTTAGTTCAACAGGTTCTGATACCTACCTTGCCTTTAACGAACTTGCAACCTTGTCCAAATTCGATTATGGTTCAGATTTATACTTTCACGCCACCTTAAGTCTATTCATTCCAATTTCTCTTATTCTCGCTTTTTTATGGTGGAAATATGCCGTTCATAATTCAATTAATTTGTTAATCTCCTCTGGTATTGGAGCCATAGGTTTGTCCATGCTCTTCATACTACCCGAAAAACTTAGTCCGAACCACATAAATAACTTTGTCATTTATTTGATATGCTTTGGGCTCGCAGAAGTCATACTTGATCCTGTAATTCTCACGGTCATTTTTAAAAACACGAATCCAAGATATTATGCATCCATCATCGGCGTTATGCTTTTCGTTGTTTCATTTGCCGTTGTTCTTTCGAACAAATTAGTCGACGAAGAGTTGAATTCTTTGATCACTTTTGGTTGTGCAACCTTTTTAATGGGGAGTGCTACAGTAAGTCTGTTGATATATTTTTTAATCACTCGTTTCAAATCCAAGCCAATTCAAACTAATTAAATATCTTCGTATCCATGACCAAAATCGGACTTCTATCTGATACCCACGGACATCTCGATCCAAAAATTTTCGTTCATTTTAAAGACGTTGATGAAATCTGGCATGCTGGTGATATTGGGAGTTTAGAGGTGATTGATAAACTGAGAGAATTCAAACCATGTCGCATCATTTTCGGAAATATTGATGAAACAGAAATTCGGACAGAAACCATAGAAACCGAGATTTTCACCGTTGAAAAAATGAAAGTTGTTATGACGCACATCGCTGGAAGATCAGGTCGTTACGCAAAAGGAATTCCAGAGTTGTTGAAAAAAGAAGAGCCAAACATTTTTGTTTGTGGTCATTCACATATACTTTTGGTTCAACACGACAAACGGTTCAACACACTTTGGTTAAATCCTGGAGCGTGTGGAATCAAGGGGTTTCATTCCGTTCGAACCCTTTTACGATTCGAAATAGATGCAAAAAAAGTAAGAAATATGGAAGTAATTGAACTAGGAAGTCGTGTTTAGATATAATTTTTTTAATCGCTTTGCGTTATTCCCTAAAATGAAGTTCAAACTAGGCGTAATCGCTTTTCTTATCAGTTTCACTGCCAATTCACAAACTGGTGGCACGAACAGCTTTGCTTTCATGGATTTAGCGTTCAATGGACGATCTCTAGGATTAGGGACCGATTTCATTACGGTAAAAGATGCTGATGTCAACTTAGGGGTAGCCAATCCATCGTTGATCAATTCGCAAATGGACAAGCATGCCTCATTCAGTCAAGCTTTGGTACCCGGTGGAATAAATTATGGAATGGTCAGTTATGCAAGAACTTTGAAAAAGGACTTTTTAGGTGTTGGACACATCCGATTTGTCGACTATGGAAAAATGACCCGACGCGATGAATTCGGAAATGACCAGGGCACCTTCAAGCCTATGGATATGATCATTGGTGCTAGTGTTTCCAAACCATTCTCACCGAAGCTTTCGGTTGGTGCTTCACTTAATTTTATTTATTCCACCTTAGCTTCCTATACGTCCTTGGGCGCTTCAGTCGATTTTGCAGGAAATTATTACAACGAAGACAAAGAATTTTTGGCGACCCTGATGGTGAAAAACGCTGGATATCAATTCAAAGGATACACGAAGAAAACACACGACCCCTTACCCGTGAATGTTCAATTTGCCGTTTCAAAGAAATTGGCACATGCACCGTTTCGCTTCTCTCTTTTGGCGCATACCTTAAATCGTTGGGGCTTAAGCTATGTAGATCCAAATGCAAAAGAAACGATAGATGCTTTAACGGGTGATACTATTCCTGTTCCAACAGCAGGATTTATAGAGAAAATTGGTCGCCATTTGACTTTTCAAACAGAAATACTTGTTTCTAAATACTTCCATTTACGCGCTGCTTTTGACTTGCAAAAAAGACAACAAATGAAACTGGAAGCACGTCCCGGAGCTAGCGGATTTTCTTTTGGTGCAGGTTTTTATTTCAAAAAATTCTCTGTGGATTACGGAATGGGCGTGGTTTCGCGAGCTGGACTTCAACACATGATCTCCTTGAGCACCGACCTTAACCAATGGCGCAAATAAGACAGAAAATTACTTATCTTCGTCACCGATGAAGAAAGGTTTTAATACCAAAAAAATTACGATTGCCATTGACGGATATTCCTCATGTGGCAAAAGCACATTGGCGAAGGAATTGGCTATTGAATTGGGTTACATTTACATCGATTCAGGGGCTATGTACAGAGGAGTGACACTCTTCTGCAGACGACACGATTGGGTTTCAATCGAACATTTAGACAAAGAAAAAATCATTGCACATCTGAACGAAATTGAACTTCGTTTCATCTTTGAACCTGGAATGGAAAAGCCACAATTGACCTTAAATGGTGAAAAAGTAGAAAAATATATTCGTTCAATGGAAATTTCCAATGTCGTTTCTCCTGTTGCAACTATCAAGGAAGTTCGCCAAAAATTGGTGGAAGAACAAAGAGAAATGGGTGCTTTGGGCGGTGTTATTATGGATGGACGCGATATTGGTTCCGTCGTATTTCCAGATGCTGAATTAAAAATATTTCTAACCGCTTCTCCAGAAGTTAGAGCAATACGCAGATATGATGAGTTAAAATCGACTGGAGCTGACGTGACTACAGCTGAAATTAAAACAAATCTGCTCGAAAGAGACCGAATAGACAGTACACGTGAAGAAAGTCCGTTGATTCAAACCCCAGATGCATGGGTGTTGGACAACTCACATTTGTCTAAAAAGGAACAATTGAATTTAGTTATTGAACGAGTTTGTGAAATTTTAGCCTAATAATTCTATATTTGTATGAATTCTTACACAATGCTTTAAGAATTTCACACAATCACCTACTCAATTTAAATTATAAATACCCAATGATTCGCAAGAATCACAGAATTGATTAAAAATGGATTCAATAGGAAAAATAACAGAAGACCTCATAAACTGCAGTCCTTTTTTGCGTGAAGCAATAACAGATAACTTGATTAACATTTCTGCATTGGCGAGAAAGTTAAAACCAGAAATCGAGAGCAGAATGGGCAAACCCGTTAAGGAAGGCGCTATTGTAATGACAATAAAACGTATGTCTCCCGGTCTATACTATCGATTGAATATCAAGATTACGAATATGATGTCGGAATTAGGTGATTTCCTCGTGAGAAGTAATCTTTCTGATTTTACCTACGAGAATTCTGAGTCTTTAAAAAATGCACAAACCGATTTCATTCAATTATTGAGAAAGGAAAACGACAACTTCTACACCATTTCTCAAGGATTATCAGAAACAACTTTTATTGTATCTGCAAGTCAAAATGAAATTGTAAAAGAATTCTTCAAGAAAGAAAAACTCAAAGCACACAACGAGAAATTGGCATCCGTAACGGTAAAATTACCGACTATGAACACAGAAATATACGGAGTATACTATTACATTCTAAAGCAATTGGCTTGGGAAGGAATCAATATTGTACAAGTTGTATCTACATCGAATGAGTTTACAATCGTTGTGAATCAAGCCGAAATTGATATCGCATTTAAGATATTGATGAACTTGAAACGCTACGCTTAAGCTTTACACTTCTCTTCTGGAGTAGCTCCGCATAAACCGCAAGAAGCTCCTTGGTCTTGCACCAAAGGATTGTTACTTGCGCAAGTTCCAGCAAATTTTCCATCTTTTTTCGCCCAAATTTTGATTGCAATACCTGCAAAGCAAAGCGCTAATAAACCAATAGAAAGTAAAACAAGTTTCATTATAAATTAATTTAGGACAAAGTTAAGGCTTTTCAATTGCCTTGCAACAATTTCCCCGTTCCATAATTATTCCATTCTATTGAACTAGGAGTACCATAATAATAAACATTACCTTTACCCCATGTTTCACATTTCAATACTCCTGTGGCATCTGCGTCGATTTTTAAATCACCTGAACTACGACTTAAAACGGTCAACAAATTATTCACTTTCAATCCACGGGTATCCCCAAAGGAATTTCCTTTTACCGTAAAACGAGCTTGGTCGCAAATTCCCTGGATCTTATAATCTGCCCAAGAGGGTTCGGCAGAAACTTCCAGGTTGCCGCAATTTACTTTAAGGTTAACTGAACCTGATGATTCTTTTAGAGTAACCGAAAGATTTGGAGAAACAATACTACCTTCATTTGTCAGATCGTGCGAACCTTTGTATAAAATTTCTTTGAGTTGTTTAAAATGAACTTCTACGTTGATTACTTTGTTTAAATTCCGAAGGAATTTGCATTTATTTTCATTTAAAATCGTGAGTTTCCCATCTAAAACAGCAGTTGAAACCAAATTAATCACATTCTCACCACCAGTTAAAACGACGAATAAACCAGAATCCTGTACCAAATGTACTTTCATATAAGGTCCGATCTCTATACTTTGGAAATCAGCCAATTCAATTTTCTTTTCAGCCGTTTGTCCATTGAATTTCCAACACGATCTATCCTCTGATTTTTTACAACCAAAAGCGAATAAAACAAGAAGAAGGATCAATCGATTCATTTCTTACTATTAAAAACATAGCCAACACTCCATTCTACATAATCGGCCTTCCCCCAATTCGATTTCAAAGTTACGCCAGCCATTAGATTGTTGTTGAATTTATACCGCATTCCAATTCGGTGATAAATTCGATCTTCGGGCAGGTATCTATCTATAAAATAGACACCCATTCCCAATATGGTCGAAAATCGGTCGAAGGACAAGACATATCCTGTAAAAAATCCACCTTGAAAAATGTCGATTGGTTTTTTCTCAAATCCAGGTAAGTAATCCAACAAGGCCGTTTTATAAATTCCATCCAATCCAAATTCTACACCACATTTTGGACTGAACACTTTACGTGCAAAAACATTCAATGCAAAAATCGGATACTTCTTTCCACCTGTTGGAAATACTTCTTTACTCGAAAAAATGAAATTTGTTCCGACTTCCCACGGCGCTTGCCATGAACTGGGATACATACTTCTTTCCTTATTGACGAAAACACCTCGCTTATTCCCGTAAGACAGCGTGATCGTGGGATAATTCAATCCGAGATTTGGTAATTTATTCGCCCCATTAGAAAAGTGATTCAAGCCAAATCCAATTCCGTATTCATTGTTTTTGTGATACAAACGATAATTCAATGACATCTCTACGATAACATTTACATAAGCGGACATCGCATTGTTTTTTGGATTGGTTGCTGGGTCGAAAACCTTTGTTGCAAAAGCCAATCCCGAACCTACTCTAGCCGAAAACGAGTGCTTTTCTGTTCTCAAAAAAGGTAAATCACCAAATGCCAAACCACCAAATAGAGAACCTAATATTTCAGTATTTCCGGTACTAGAATAAAAAGCGGTGAGTCCAATTCTTGGTGTCGAAAACGCGCTGACCCATGTTTTATCCTCATGTAAATCAACAAAATAACTTACTTCTCCTGCAAAAACAGGATCTTTCGGTAGGTGCGTTATTGCTGGCCGATGCACCGCCAAATATCCTGAATGTACCTTGGCCTCTATTCCCCAATTGTTTTGGGCATAGCTTCCAATAGCGATGCAAATCAGGAAAAGTACGGCGAGCTTGTTCATCTTTCGGGAACAAATTTAGATTATTCTTTTTTGTTCTCATATAAAACCTAATTTTATCGAAAAAAAAGAATGGACGCCAGACTTGTAGCTTTTGAACGATTGTTGAATATTATGGATGATCTTCGCGAAAAATGCCCATGGGACATGAAACAAACCTTTCAAACACTTCGTCACCTTACCATTGAGGAAAGCTATGAGTTGACCGATGCAGTTTTGGAAGAAGATTGGAAATCGCTTGAAGGTGAAATTGGTGATTTGATGTTGCACTTGGTTTTTTATTCCAAAATTGGAAGCGAACAGAAATTGTTCGATATCACCTCTGTTCTTGATCAAATTTGTGATAAGTTGGTCCACCGTCACCCGCATATTTATGGTGATGTCAAGGTACAAGACGAAGAAGAAGTAAAGCGAAACTGGGAAAAATTAAAACTGAAAGAAGGTAAGAAATCTGTGCTCGAAGGTGTTCCAAATTCACTTCCAGCTATGGTGAAGGCGATACGAATTCAAGAAAAGGCAAAAGGAATCGGTTTTGAATGGTCGGACAAAAAAGACGTTTGGGACAAGGTAAAAGAGGAATTGCAAGAATTTGAAGAGGAAGCCGAAAAAAAATCGGACAATATGGAAGAAGAATTTGGCGATTTGCTCTTTTCTTTAATCAATTATTCCCGTTTCGTGAACATCAATCCAGAGAATGCTTTGGCCAAGACCAACATTAAATTCAAAGCACGTTTTCAACTTATGGAGAAATACATTCTTGAAGACAAGATGAATATCAGTGAATTGGGATTGGAAAAACTAGATGTCTATTGGGAAAAAGCAAAATTAGAACTCAGGCAGAATTCGTAAAACTTTACAACTAAATATTGTTCAATCAAGGAATCCTGCACTTGACTAGATTTTAACTCATTTTCACTTCAATTACTTTTTTGTTTACCTATATTCGCGTTTCAAAGATATTTTTATTCGAATGAGAATTATTATTGCCATTATTTTCCTCTTTTTGAGTTATCAATTAACCGCACAGGACGTCATCATTCGAGGATTCATTTATTCAAAAGCAACCGGTGAAGCAATCCCGTATCAGAAAGTAAAACTTCTCAACGTAAAAGATAGTTTGATTGTCACAGGAGCAACTTCCGATATTAACGGATACTACAGTATGCCGGGAATAGCGCAAGGAACCTATTTATTAAACGTTTCTTCGTACGATTTCGTGACCATTTGGGAACCTATTAAGGTGGATAAACCAAAAGGTATAATGAATGTAAAATTTGAGTTGGAAATCGATGATCAGGTTAAGGCATTCGGAGAAGTTAAGGTAAGCGCCGAAGCAAAACAGAAAAAAACAGAAGTACTGATTTCAACTATTAAATTGGATAAAAAAGGCTTGGAGCGTATTCCGAGTATGGGAGCGGAAAATGATATCATTGGTGCATTAAGCGTTACGCCCGGTGTTGTAACAACTGGTGACCAAGGTGGACAACTTTACGTTCGTGGAGGAACACCAATTCAAAATAAAATTCTTTT
>ERZ1048068.343-NODE-343-length-43217-cov-10.221144_pt1 | contig 43217 bp, 35 predicted proteins | sample MGYA00383098_ERZ1048068 | MGnify/ENA primary metagenome ERZ1048068 (study PRJEB29581, sample SAMEA5548368) | metagenome | biome: marine; feature: coastal; material: water | depth 1 m | study: Short-term variability in the microbial, nano- and picoplankton...
GATTATACGCACTTTGTATAAGAAAAGGATTTCAGCAATTCAAAATTAATTTCCCAAAACGGGACGAAAAGTGTGAAAATGGAAATTCAACCTTATTTCTTTGGCTTGATTTTTTTAAACCTAAGTCGAATAACACCAAAAAGAGCCTCGCGAATGATTCCTCCGCTCATTTTACTTTCTCCTGCGGTACGATCTGTAAATATGATGGGAATTTCAGATATTTTATACCCCAACCTAAAAGATGTATACTTCATCTCTATCTGAAAGGCATAACCTCTGAACTTGATTTTATCTAAATCTATGATTGATAGTAACTCTTTGGTATAGCCCACAAAACCAGCAGTAGAGTCTGCAAGGTTCATCCCCGTAAAAAACCGAACATAAGCTGAGGCAAAGTAACTGAGCAGCACTCTACTCATTGGCCAATTGACTACATTTACGACATTGCCAATGTATCTAGACCCTACAACCATATCTACATTGTTTTTTTGTACCTCAGCATACAATCTCACGAGGTCATCTGGATTATGTGAGAAGTCGCAATCCATTTCAAATATATAATCGTACCCTCTCTGTAAACACCACTTGAATCCAGCAATATAAGCAGTACCTAGACCATTTTTCTCCCCATTTTCCAGAAGATTAATCCTGTCGTATATACTTTGTTTCTCTTTCACCAGCCTCCCTGTCATATCTGGAGAGTTATCGTCTACTACCAAAACATCAAATTTTGGATTTAGACTCATTACTTTCTCGAGCATCTGAGAAATATTCTCTTTCTCATTGTACGTCGGAATGATAACTATGGGATTCATGGTATAATGGAGACTTAACGATTACAGATTAGACTTCTTAATTCCAATATAAGTTGCCTGCCAAATGAAATATAATTTAGCTATTGGCTTTTTTATGATCTGCTAAAAACTTCGCAAGACCAATGTCTGTCAATGGATGCTTGACTAATCCCAAAATAGAACTCAATGGGCAAGTACATACGTCGGCTCCTGCCTCCGCTGCTCTCACAATATGAAGAGGATTACGAATCGATGCAGCTAAAATCTGAGTGTCAAATCCTTGTATTTCGTAGATGTCTGCTATTTGGGCAATAAGCTCTATCCCATCCCAATTCATATCATCTACTCTGCCTATGAAAGGAGATAAATACGTAGCTCCTGCTTTAGCCGCTAGAATAGCTTGACCTGCAGAAAAGACCAATGTACAATTGGTCTTAATACCATTATCAGTAAACCAACGAATAGCCTTAATCCCGTCTATGGTCATAGGCACTTTGACCACTATATTGGGATGAATGTCAGCTAATTCTCTACCTTCGGCTATCATACCTTCATAATCTGTAGCTATCACCTCTGCACTAATGTCACCGTCTACAAGGTCACATATGGCTTGGTAATGTGCATTCACATTGGCTTCCCCAGTGATTCCCTCTTTAGCCATAAGTGACGGATTGGTAGTCACACCATCTAAAATACCAAGATCTTGAGCTTCTTTTATTTGTTCTAAATTAGCTGTATCGACGAAAAATTTCATGTTAGAATATTGATTAGTGGTCAAAGATAAGGAGATAAGACGAGCTAATTACACACTCAGAAAAAAGAGCCTAAAAAAAGGCTGACATCAAACCGCTACGACCTCTTACCCTTGCTGTATTCCTACCCTGGGGGAGTTCAGAGGGAGCTGGCTATGTCAGCCGCTGCAAATTTAACCCCTCATTTAAAACGAACAACAGTTTGATTGTAATTAATTCATTCTTTTTGAATTGAGTACCTAAACCGAAAAACATATTTTTTTGTTACGTTTGAGCCAAGGTATGAATGCAAAAGAACTAGCTCTAAATAAAAATGAGGACACCAATAAAATGGCCCTCAGTGATTACATAAAACTTGCAAAAAAAATTCACTTAGGTGGAGGCGAGAAATCTGCAGCAAAACAAAAAGCTAGAGGAAAATTGCTGGCAAGAGAACGTATTGATTACCTAAAAGATGACAATGCTGACTTTTTAGAAATAGGTACTTTCGTAGGATATGAAATGTACCCAGAGTATGGTGGATGTCCTGCAGGAGGAGTAGTAGGTGGCATTACTAGAGTAGCGGGACACCAGTGTCTTGTAGTAGCTAATGATGCCACCGTAAAGGCTGGTGCTTGGTTTCCCATAACTGCAAAAAAGAATCTTAGATTTCAGGAAATTGCTTTAGAAAATCAAATACCCATTATTTACTTGGTAGATAGTGCAGGGGTATTTTTACCGATGCAAGATGAGATTTTCCCAGATAAAGAACACTTTGGACGCATATTCAGAAACAATGCGATACTGAGTAGTAAAGGCATACCTCAAATAAGTGCGGTAATGGGAAGTTGTGTAGCTGGTGGAGCTTACCTGCCAATCATGAGTGATGAAGCACTCATCGTAGACAAGACTGGAAGTATCTTTTTAGCCGGAAGTTACCTCGTAAAAGCTGCAATAGGGGAAAATATCAATAATGAATCCTTAGGTGGATCTAAGGCACAAACAGACTTGTCTGGAGTCATAGATGATAGATTTCCAAATGATGAAGCATGTCTGGATAGAATTAAGTTTTTGATGGACAAAATCGGTTCTTTCGAAAAAGCTGGATTCAATAGGAAAGAATCTCAACCTCCTAAACTCAAAGCAAAAGATATACTGAGACATCTTCCAGCCGAACGTTCCAAGCCTTATGATTCATTAGAAATCATCAATAGGCTAGTAGATGGTTCAGAGTTCGAACAATATAAAGCAAACTATGGCAAGACTATCGTATGCGGCTATGGACGAATAGATGGTTGGGCCACAGGAATAGTAGCCAATAACAGAGAACTCACTAAAAGTGAAAAAGGCGAGATGCAGTTTGGTGGAGTTATCTACTCCGACAGTGCAGACAAAGCAGCTCGCTTTATTATGAACTGTAATCAGAAAAAAATACCACTAGTCTTTTTACAAGATGTTACTGGTTTTATGGTTGGCAGTCGAAGTGAGCACGGAGGGATTATAAAAGATGGAGCAAAACTCGTAAGTGCGATGAGTAATAGTACGGTACCCAAATTCACAGTGATAGTTGGTAACAGTTATGGAGCAGGAAACTACGCTATGTGTGGTAAAGCCTATGACCCAAGACTAATAGTAGCGTGGCCAAGTGCTAAAATCGCGGTAATGGGAGGAGAACAAGCAGCTAAAGTGCTTCTACAAATAGAAAAGGCAAGTCTTGCTAAAAAAGGTGAAGAAATCACGGCAGACAAGGAAAAAGAACTTCTAGATAAAATAATAAATCGCTACAACAAACAAACTACTCCTGAGTATGCTGCATCAAGACTATGGGTAGACGAGATAATAGATCCTTTAGATACTATAAAATGGATAAGTACAGGGATAGAAATGGCTAATAATGCACCGCTTGAAAAGTATAATGTAGGCGTTATTCAAACCTGATTTTCTGCTTAGTCTAAAAATGGGGATGAATTTGCTGCACTTTTCAAATGATAGCACACTCCAATAGTAATAATTGGACTAATTCTGCTTACAGTAGGTATGTCGTCTAATTGAGCCAATGTTAGTGGCTCTTGATCATATTTCTTGTCCTCCAAAATGTCTAATGCTGGCTCCTCATATGGATAAATATTGACCACCGCAATAAATGATATGGAACCAACGACATATCCACATCCTATTCCACCTGCCACCTTTCTGTTGAAAACACCCAGTGTAGCATTATTCCCAAAATTAAAATCACTCAAAGATACATTTAGGTAGATACTATGTTTACGACTGATGCTATAGCCTATTAAAGCACTTAGCATTCCTGATACTCCTTTACTCTCCCCAAATGATCCTAAGGTACTATCGTCTCTGATATAAAAAGATTTTGGCCCATTCACATAACCATTGAAACCAAAGCTAAGTCCGAATACAACCTTTGAGAGTTCATTGGGTACTTTATTTTCATCTGCTTCCAATTGATGAATTCTGAATTCCAAGATCTTAATTTCACTATAAATGTCATTTGAAGATGTATCCCCCACATTTTGTGAAAATCTGTAGAAAGCATAAAAAATAATAAATAAGGTTATCGATTGCACATCCAGAATATTTAGCTTTAGTATTAATTTGCGGGTATGCGAGATTTAAAGCTGAGTCAGAGATTTTGGTTTATGTTAAACGGTTTTTGGATGGTAATTATTATTGCCAGCTGCGGTCAACCCAAGACAAACGTTGATCTGATTGTCAAAGCAAAACGGATTTATCTATGTGATTCGAACTTCAGTTTCACAGAATCTATGGCCATATCAGACGGTAAGATAGTAGCTACAGGATCTTACCAGGATATAACGTCACGATATTCTAGCCAAAACGAAGAAAATCATAAAGGAGTAATATTCCCTGGTTTCATAGATGCTCACTCCCACTTCTATGGATATGCTCTCACTCTGAACAGAGTAGACTTAAAACACACCATTGATATGGAAGATATTGTCAAACGACTCGCAGAACACGCTAGTAAAAGTTCTGAACTTTGGATTACGGGGAGAGGATGGGATGAAACGAAGTGGGAATCTCAAGGTTCGCTTACCAACGCAATGATAAGTGCATATTTCCCTGATAGGCCAATTTTTATCAAACGTATAGATGGACATCTAGGCTTGGCAAACAATAAAGCCCTTGAATTGGCGGGAGTAAACATGGATACTCAAGTGGACGGAGGAGAGATTGTGAAAATGGGAGGGAGATTAACTGGTGTGCTTATGGATAATGCTATGAATCTAATAGATGATATTATTCCGGAACCAACTCGTGAGACAGAAACCTCCTCACTATTGAAGGCACAGGATAACTGTCTAAAAGCCGGACTTACAGCTGTGACTGATGCTGGCTTAGATCTTGACAAGATCCTATTAATAGATAGTCTTCAAAAAACCGGAGATTTAACTATAAGACTGTATATCATGGCAAATCCAAGCGAGGAAAACTTTGCCTACTTTGAAAAAAACGGACCCATTAGCAATCCTAAACTTGAAGTGAGTTCGTTTAAGCTTTATGCAGATGGTTCTTTGGGATCACGAGGTGCCAAACTGAAGGAGAGTTACTGTGATCACGATAATTACACAGGACTATGGGTGAATCAACCCAATGAACTCCGAAAACTGTGTAACCGCATAGATAAACTAGGTTTTCAAGTCAATACCCACTGCATTGGAGATAGTGCAAATAGAAAAACATTGGAGATATATGGTAGTATTTTAAAAGGTAAAAATGACAAACGATGGAGAATAGAGCACGCTCAAGTTGTGACACCTGCGGATAGAGCTCTATTTAAAGAATTCAGCATTATTCCATCAGTGCAGCCCACTCATGCTACTAGTGATATGCCTTGGGTAGATGACCGAATATGTGAGGACCGAATGGATGGTGCTTATGCATACAGAAGCCTCCTTGCTACAAACGGTTTTCTCCCATTGGGTACAGATTTCCCGGTAGAGGAGATCTATCCGTTAGAAACTTACTTCGCAGCAGTGCACAGACAAAACAAAGAATATAAGCCACTAGATGGCTTCTTAATAAATGAATCATTATCTCCATCACAAGCTGTTTTCGGTATGACCTATTGGGCTGCAAAAGCTAATAAGATGGATAATAATATCGGAAGTTTAGAAGTCGGGAAATCAGCAGATTTTGTTGTTCTAGATCAGGATATCACTCTTGAGAAATATATGCTAAAAACAAGGGTTCTTAATACCTATTTAGAAGGAGAAGCTCTTTAACAAAAAAGAGGACCAGTTTTAACTGATCCTCTTTTTATTCTGACTCGAAAGTCCGAACTTATCTTTTGTCTCTAGGAACAAATGACCTAGTAGTTGGACCAGTATAGATTTGTCTTGGTCTACCAATTGGGTGTTTATCTTCAAGCATCTCTTTCCACTGTGCAATCCATCCTGGTAATCTTCCTAATGCAAATAGCACCGTGAACATCTCAACCGGGAAGCCCATTGCTCTGTAGATGATTCCAGAGTAGAAATCTACGTTAGGGAATAGCTTACGTTCTACAAAGTAAGGGTCATTCAAAGCTGCTTCTTCTAGCTTCTTCGCTATTTCTAGCGTAGGATCGTTGATTCCCATTTTGGCTAGAATTTCATCCGCAGATTTTTTAATAATCTTTGCTCGAGGATCAAAATTTTTGTACACTCTGTGTCCAAAGCCCATCAATCTAAATGGATCATTTTTATCTTTTGCTTTGTCTATATATTTTTGAGCGTTTCCACCATCTGCTTCGATAGCTTCTAGCATTTCTATCACTTTCTGATTTGCTCCACCGTGAAGAGGACCCCATAGTGCTGCTATGCCCGCAGAAATAGAAGCATAAAGATTTGAATGAGAAGATCCTACAAGTCTTACAGTAGAGGCAGAGCAGTTTTGCTCGTGATCAGCGTGCAATATCATCAACTTGTTCATAGCTGTAACGAGAATTGGATCTAATTTATAATCCTCCGTCACATGCTTAAACGTCATATTCAAATAATTCTCTACATAGTTCAGTTTATTCTGTGGGTAGATAAGTGGATGACCAAGACGTTTCTTTGAAATCATTGCACAAATCGTAGGCATCTTAGCTAACAATCTAGTGATAGTACGCATACGAGCTTCTTCACCAGCATTTGGGTCTAGACTCTCAGGATAAAATGAAGACAATGAAGAAATCATGGCAATTAGTTGTCCCATTGGGTGACTACCCGAAGGCCACGCTTTAAAAATATTTTCTATATCACCATTCACCAAAGTATGGTTTCTGATTTCATTATCCCAAGTTTTGTACTCTTCCTCGGTCGGCAATTCTCCATGGATAAGTAAATAAGCTACCTCTAAGAATTCAGCTTTCTCCGCTAACTCATCGATACTGTAGCCTCTGTGTCTTAACACTCCTTTCTCCCCGTCGAGATAAGTGATATTACTAGTTGTACTCCCTGTATTTTTATACCCAAAATCAAGAGTAACAGCCCCTGTAGTACCTCTAAGTTTGCTAATATCTAACCCAACTTCATTTTCTGAACCTACTATAAGAGGTAATTCTGTTTCTTTTCCTTGAATGTTAATTTTTGCTGTTTCTGACATATATTTTCTTCTATTTTGGGTAGTGCAAGAATACGATTTTCTCATCGATTTTAAAAGACAAACAGTCCTATATTTACATTGTTTTACATATAGTTTAAATTTGCTCTCAAATACACAGAATGTCAGAAGATATCGTACAAATCATTGGAGGTTTAAATAATAAAGCCGCTCTCAAACAACACATATACCGAAATACAAAAACCGTTTTTGAAGAGCTGAAAGCTTGTGCCAAAGAAATAGCACATGATCTTACCCCTGAAGTTGTCAAAAAAGACAAAAGTCTGGAAGTAACATACTACGAAAAAAGTGAATTTGAGTTCCATTTAAAATTCAGTGGCGATACTATCGCTTTCATTATGCATACGAATGTCTTTAACTTCTCTCCGGAACACGAGGTAAGTAAAATGCCTTATATTACTGAAGTGCCAGAAAGGTCTTATAGTGGTATGATACAAGCTTACAACTTCCTGACTGATTCTATAAAATATCAGAGACTAGCTGATGTGGGATATCTCATAGCAAGACTATTTATAAATTCTGAAGGGCACTTTTATGTAGATGGTCAAAGGCAACTTGGCTTCCTTTTCAAGGATTTCGCTAAAAACCAGATCAATAAAGATTCTATTGTAAAAATTATTGAACAAAGTATGCTTTTTGCCTTGGATTTTGATTTATATGTGCCACCTATGGAAGCTATGTCTCAAATGACTCTTCAACAAAAGAACTATGTGAATAATCCAACAGGATTTGCCACTGGCAACCGATTGGGCTTCAAGAAAGAGTAGATCTAACCTGCACCATTCTCTTCCATCCATTCCACCCCTTGTGCTGTAGCCTTGAATGAGCTTTCGCTCATTTTGTCGCTGTCATATATCCAACTTAGGCTGTTGGACTGATTTGATGCAACAAGTAGCTTAAAATGAATTAAATTTTTTATCGCATCAGCAACAATACTCGCTTTCTTCTCAGTCTTACACTCCTCGCAAATAGAATCAAAAGATTCCTGAAAGATACACAACCGAAGGATTTCAGTTTCCAATTCAGGCAGCTCAATTATTTTTGTGTTCTTTCTTTCCATTTGTAGCGTAAAATTTGACTTAATGGCGGTATTATCGCCATATACACGATGTGAAACGGCTGACCAATAAAAATAGTTTTAAACCAACCGGAGATTCCAAAGTAATCTGCAAACGCACTGTAAAACCTATCTCCTGCTAATAACTTTGCCGTTATTAGAAAAAAACCAGACAGTAACCCTGCAGGATTCATTGACAAAAAGCACAATAAAATCAATGTATTATATAGCCAAACCAAAGTCAAAATAATACGATTTTCTAGCAAGTCATATTCTCCATTCTTACTTGCCCAACGAATTCGCTGATGCCAAAACTCTTTAAAAGTTTTAGGGCCTTGTGTTTTCACCATTGCTTTAGAATCACTTTGGAATACTATTCCTTCTGAGTCCTTTCGAAAAGCACTTTGCAAAATAAATACATCATCCCCACTCGCTTTACTTGCATTCAAGTCTATATCTGAGACTAAAGTGCTACGATACGCCATGTTAGCGGCATTACAAATGAGAGGTTTTCTCCATTGAATATGTGCTGCTCCTATGGCTATCAACCCAATAAAATCTAATGCAATTATTCTATTCCACACCCCTTTGTCAGATTCATATTGAACAGGCCCACTGACCAATTGTGTACCTTGTGTTATAAATGGATTCACCATAGTACACAACCACTCTTTACCAAAATTACAGTCAGCATCTGTTTGAATAATGATATCGCTTTTTGTATCTCTCCAAGCAATTCCACAGCGGCTTTCTTTCTCGTTATCCCTTCATTTTTTAAAAGAGTCCAAGACGCACGCTCTGATAGCTGATCGCTTAACAAAATAGCTCCATTGTCTTCTGAATGATCATCAACAAAAATCCAGTCCACAATGTGGTGACCAGAATTCACTTGATTTATACTCTCAATGAGTGATGGTAGATTTTCAGCCTCATTCCTGAAAGGAACGATTACAGAAACAGTACACCTATTATCGCTTTCCTCGGAGGAAAAAGTGGGAATACCTTGCCATAATCTAGCATATATAGTCAATAAATTGAGATACCACACACCGAAAAATAGTACCAATGATATGAGTATTCCTATCATCTCTGCTTGAAGTTTGTATATATCAAATAGACTGTACCTATGAGACCCGGTACGATAAAATTTAGAAACCAAAGTAACGTCACTGATTGTAAGATAATCTCTTCCCCAAGTACGCTACCAAATAACAATTGGGTAACAGCTACTCTCACTCCTACATCACTTATGGCTGGTACTGGAACTACACTTTGCAATAGATATGCAGACGGAATGACAAGTAAGTGCCACAACTCTAAAGAAGCGTCTGAAAACATCTGCATCAAGAGATAAAACTGAGTAGAGAAAGCGAGATACCTAATGAATGCTACCCAAACAATTTTCTTATATAACTTTCGATTGTACTGCTTGACTAAATCAAGTTTTTCAGAAATGCTAGCTGGCAATCTTTGCTTCACAAACCCAACAATTCTTTTAATATTAGATGCAATTAGGATAAGTATGATCAGCACTACTGCTACATAAAACAGTTGCTGAGTAATGTCGAAATCTCCTCTAAACTCTGTAAAAAACAAAAGTCCTACAACAGAAATTAGCCCTAAACCATAAGTCATACTTACCTGAGCAATATTACCAGCTACAGTGGCAATTACAACTTTCAAAGGATGTACATTTTTCAAGAGTAATCCTCTGCCTATATACTCCCCCGTTCTTGCGGGAGTAAAGTTGCTAATAGCCATTCCCCCAAGTATTATGAGAAATGAACGTACACGAGATAGCACTACTTCACTTTTGATGAGCGACGAAAATTTATATGCCTCTCCATTCCAATTAATCAGAGCAAGCAGAATTATTAGTAAGAATACAAATACGTTTCCTGTAATTACATCCGTAATTCGATCAAAAAATCCTGTCTCCATGCTATTGAACTGTATGAAGAAAAAATAAATAGATAAGGCACTCAAAATCCACTTTAAATATGGATAGACAATCTTATATTTATTCCTTTCTTTGGATTTTTTCAATTGGATGTATGGTAAGATGCCCTATAGACTATTTTTGTTGTAATAAGTGGCGGAAGATACTACATATGATAAGATAATTCTGGGAATAGATCCTGGAACCAATATAGCAGGGTATGGAATTATTGGATTAAAGAAATCAAATATTTCCTTGCTGAGTATGGGTATTTTTGATTTGAGAAAAGAGCCTGACCACGGGAGTAAGCTCAAAGCAATTTTTCATAAATGCACAGATTTAATTGATCACTATCTCCCGGACGAAGTAGCTTTAGAAGCTCCCTTTATGGGTAAGAACCCTCAAAGTATGCTGAAATTGGGAAGAGCTCAGGGTGTATTTATGGCAGCTGCTCTTAATAGACAAATTCCCGTATTTGAGTATGCCCCAAAAAGGGTAAAACAAAGCGTCACAGGAAAAGGTACTGCAAGTAAAGAACAGGTTTCAGGTATGATCCACGCACTTTTGAAATTAGATAAAAAACATTCTAAACTTGATGCTAGTGATGCTGTAGCTGTCGCGATATGCCATCACTTTATGGCAAACTCTATAAACTCTGCTAGGGGTAATAAAAGCTATACTAGCTGGGATAAGTTCTTATCCGAGAATCCTGATAAGATAAGATAATTACAAAGAGCTGAAAGCACTGGCTATACCTTGTGCAATTTCAATCATTCTATTTGCTTCTATTTTTAACTTTGGATTTGAGAAATTAATATCTCCAACTTCATTTATAGGTATTAGATGAATGTGCGTATGAGGAACTTCTAATCCAATAACTGCCGTACCAATTCTTTTACAAGGAATACTAGCTTCTATAGCTTTAGCAACTTTTTTTGAAAATATATGTAAGCCCGACAAGGAAGTATCATCAAGATCAAATATGTAGTCTACAGGCTCCTTTGGCACAACTAATGTATGACCCTTTTTAAGCGGGAATGCGTCTAAAAATGCTATATAATTATCATCCTCAGCAATCTTGTAGGATGGGATTTCATCTGAAATAATCTTTTCGAAAATGGTCATCCTAAATAGAAATATCTAGAATCTCAAACTCAATAATTCCAGCCGGAACTTTGATTGCTGCTATTTCACCTACTTTCTTCCCTATAAGTCCTTCACCTATCGGAGACTTAACGGATATTTTTCCTGCTTTAAGATTCGATTCTGATTCAGCAACCATAGTGTAAGTCACTTCCTTATTCACCTTCATGTTTTTTAATCGTACGATTGTTTGGATATTAACTTTACTCAAGTCTACATCTTTGGGATCTATAACTCTGCAATTGGCTAATGTATTCTTCAATTTGGAGATTTTCAGTTCTAATAGACCTTGAGCCTCCTTAGCTGCATCATACTCTGCATTCTCAGATAAATCCCCTTTATCTCTTGCTTCTGCGATTTGACCAGAAATACGCTTTCGTTCCACTCTTTCTAAATGATTAATTTCATTATTCAAAGCATCATAACCTTCCTGAGAAATATAGTTTATCGACATATCTTAATTTTCTATAAAAACAACAGTGTTGCAACCACGAATGATTGCAACACTGCAAAAATAATTATCTATTTCGTAAAGACTACTCGCCGATGTTTAATCTCACACCAAAGCTATGAGAACCTCCAAATGGACTCGAGTGTCTATAAGAATAATCAAACCCAAAAGTAGTTTCTGAATCTTCTTTGATAGGTACTTCAAAAGTAAACCCACCCATTATTCCTGTATGTGCATTTGTTCTGGTATCGTATGAGAAAATCCCATCTTCATATGCAAAACCAGTTCTTACCTGGAACATAGACTTATAGCCATATTCTAAACCTAGTGTAAATTGATTAGCAGCAAACGCGTTATTCGTAAATGTAAAAGCAGGTGTCATCCTGTGAAAGTATGTTTCATCATTCTTATCCAAACGTAAATCATACGAAGCACTTATGTTTAGAAGTGTAGGTATGTTGAACTTAGCTGCTCTTTGATTTACTGTGTATTCTACATCAGTAGATGGATCTGTCAACTTTGTTGAGAGACCATCTCCTGCAAACCTAGAGTCCGGACCAATGTTCTTCAATGATACACCAAATCTTACATCGTTCTGCTTTAGCTTTTGATCCTTTCGTAACGTACTGATATATTGGATACCCGCATCTAAACCTACTCCTTGTGTCTTTACGTTTGTAATAGCTTCAGAATAAACTTTAAAGCCTACTCCACCCGAAATCTCTCTTGTAAACTGCTTAGAAAAACCTGCAGTTATATTCGTGATTGTCGGCTTATAGGTACCTAAGTTCCCGTCCGGTTGTTCAACTGTTGTAATGGGTATCTCACCCATGTCATAACTCATCACACAAAGACCTAATACACCATTACCTCCTAGATTCTGCGAGAATCCGAATGAGTTAATATTGATATCACTTCCTCGTAGCCAAGAAGTACGAGAGAATATAATTTCCGTATTTTCGGTATAGGCAAGACCTCCTAAATTATTGTACATAGCCTCTAATCCTGTTGAATTACTTACTGCACACCATCCCCAACCAGAGCTTCTTCCCCAGCCGTTGATATTTAATTGTGCTGCTCCAGCTTGTCCAATCCTGTCAGGGTTTCCACCATATGAAGCAGTGGCTGCTGAAAATAGAATTGATAATACTATTAATTTTTTCATTTCGTCTTTTTAATTTTTATTCTATTTCAGATGACTAGAAAGAATCCAGGTCCAACTCTCTCATTACACCCATCCATTTTAATACTTTTTCACCAAGTTCATCGGCATCAATGTGAATGATATACATACCACTTGCTATTGGCACTCCAGCAGTATTTTTCAAATTCCAATCTGACTCTGTAGTAGGATCATCTTTTTTAATTCTCCTAACAAGCATACCATCCAAGGTATAAATAGATATCTTACAGCTTGGAGGCAAGTTCGTGAATTTAATTCTATTGTCAATAGGACTTGTCTCGTATGCTGAAAATGCATAATAAGGATTTGGAACTACATTCACTAAATCCAATGCATCTTTACCATTCTCCTCATTAATATCATTGAATATATCATCAGTATTGAATTTATACTTTGGGAGTCCATCGTTCTCTGAGATATCTGTGTTTCTTCCATATGTATCTGCTACTCTTAACTTAATGGTAACCTCATTTGGAGGTACAGGTATTCCACTTGGATTTTCGATTAGCTCATCCTGGCCAAATGCTAGGTATGATGGAATTATCCAATCACAGTTTTGGTAGATTTTAGTCAATTCTCTCAATTTTCTTGAACCTGTTAGTGCACTAGCCTCTGTAAATATTTGATGGTAAGCTTCCCCTCTATCATATATAGGTAGCTCAGGATGAACAGATTCTGCTATTCCTGTATGTGAACCCATAACGTAAATAAAGTGTCTTCCTCCCAATATAGGATACAAACCTGCAGTTACACCCTGATTAGAAGTTGGATTCCATTTCATATCTCGACCGTTGTCTCCTCTTAAATAAGAATCTTCTCCGATCATAATATTTAATCTCTCTCCAGTTCCTACATTAATTGCATATCCTGGGAATATTGTTTTTCCTTGCTTTAATGCGGGACCATCCCAATCTAAAACACCCGTTCTCATATCAAACTTTTCTGCTCCACCTTCATTCAAGCCAGGATCTTCTCCCATCTCTATGACTATACATTCAGACCACTTTGATTCATCTGGAGTAATAATAATATCTACACTACTTAGATTTTCCATTCCCAAACCTTGCATAGCTTGATAGCCATAAGTAAATGGCTGAACAAGAGTAGCATTTCTCCCTGGTGCAAGAGCTGCATTTGTATTAGACACTAGTCTTGCTGGTGCAATCCTTCCGTCCCATATACCCTCATAGACACCATTTCTATCTAATGCCCCTGCATCTGTGCTAGAGAAATCGTGCCAGCTAGGGTCATTAAACTGTTCCGCTGACCCTTGAGTCCCTGACCTAATCCAATCAAATACTCCAAAAGCTCCGGCTGCTGAAACATCTTGATCTCTTACAGCATCTAACCACTTAACACTTGGATCTGAAAATTCAACTGACCAGTCCAATAGTCCATTATCTGGTACAAATCTAGATCTAGCTCCAGGTTCAGAAACCTGTTCTATAGTGACTGCAAGACCCCAATCATAAATACTATTTCCTGTAGTCGATTCTAAGATGATTTGTTCGTTTCTGTAGTTGATTGTAGTATCTGCAAATACAGTGTCATTTGGTGATTTTACCAAAATCCAAGTTGTACTATCAGCATATAAACTATCATCATCTGTGCCAGTGGTTGTGTTATAAGGAATCATTGATAGCTCAAAGTCTCCTTTTGGAATCTTTAATGGATCTATAACACTAATCTTTACAGGTCCCATTCCATTTTCATATATTGGATTAGTAACACTCCCATCTTCAAGAATTTTTAGTTTAACATCCTCCTTCAACTCAAGGATATTATTTCCATTACCAATACCTGCAATCACTTCTAATTCAGGACCGTCACCATAAAAAGTACTAACAGAAGAACCGCCAAATTTTGGCTCTAATTTATGCGGAGAAGCTGAGAATTTCTGAACTTTTCTCCCTTCTAGATAAGGAGTCAAATCGCTAGTTCCACTTACAGCATATGACAGTAGTATGTAGTAATAGTCTTTGAAATTAACCAAAGTCTTATTTGATCCTGTTGCGAATACGTCTTCCGTAAGACGTATAGTATGCACTAATCCTTCATTATTACCATCTACTTTTAACACGGGGATATTCGCTCCCACATCCGGTGCAAACTCTCCGTTTATGAGTCTACTAAATCCATCTTCAATATCACATTGAAAAACTTCTCTAGCCTTAGAAGCATCTGTCAATTCAGATAAACTAACTGAACCGTCTTTCAATTGGAATAGTCTGTAACCTTGGAAAGAGTATAAATCTATATTTTGCTCTCCATCAATAACAGTATCTATATATTCTTCTATAGGCTTAGTACCTCCAAGAGATAAGACAATCTGTTGATCCTGTTCGTGAATCTCTACATCTGGTGCATTTGGACCATCTATGAGGTCAAAACAAGAGTTAAATAATTGCTGTGCTTTTCGACTTGCGAGTTTTAGAAGCTCTAACGAACCTTCTGCTCCACCAAATGGAGCTCTTGCCCAAACTACACCTACTGTCAATCTCTGAACAGCCCCAGGTTGGAGCTCGAAAGGACCAGATGATTGTATAAATCTTCTATCTGCAGGAGCATTTCCTGCTTCCCTCTCATTCCAGTTTTGATTTGGATGATCTGGGTCAGTATCAAATGGGAACATATAATTAGCAACAGTACCATCGGTACCGGTAATTCCATCACCACCAAATTCAATATCAGCTCCGTTCATCCATCGACCTCTTAAGTAATTATAGAAATCTTGAGCAAATCGTGGGTTCCCATTAATTGGATCTGCATCGTTGTTGTAATAGACGAACTTAGATAGACCAAGCTCTTCTAATTCACCAAACTCATTCTCGGCAGTTGGTCCTTCAAAGAAATCAACCCCAACTGAAGGAGGATTAAGACCATATCCTAAGACACCTTCGTCATTATCATCTCCATTATAGCAGAATCCTAACGAAAGTCCAACATCACAGCCTACATAATCATCTGAGAAGTTACCTAAATCCGCATCCACCCATTGTCCAAAATAGGTGTTTACCAATTCTGATGCTCCTCTATTGATAATACGAGTAGTGTAAAATGTCATATCATTGATCTCATCATTTGTAGCGAAGGCAAACGCAGTAGTTTGCATCTCTACTCCAATAGGATCTCCTTGGGTTTCCGAGTGAATATTCCCGTTATCATTATAAATCCACCATAACATTTGGTCTGGCTGATCTTCTGCTAAATTATCGATATCTAATCCAGCACATTGATCCCTTAAGATAGGGTAATCACCATTTTCAGGGTCATAATCGCCACTATTATTCACATCCTTGTACGGAGCTCCTACTTCAGCAGGCCAATCTCTAATCTGAGGATCAACTGTACCACTTCCATTTTTAGCTACGTGATCTATAATCGTTTGTCCGTCTACTTTAAATATTTTATCCCATCGCTCACAAGTTGCAGCATCTATATTCCCTGTATTTGGATCTAAAGGTCCTGGCCAAAAGTCTGACCCTCTTTGTCTGTAAGTCATAGCCGCTAATCTTAGGTTCTGAGCTAAATCCTCACCACCTATCCAAATTGCTCCAGAGAACAAACTGTTTTTTCTAACAGAGTTTAGATCTTCTATTTTAGGAATCTCATAACGAGCATTATTAAGGTCCCACCACATATCACCTCCGTTAAGAATCTTTGTTCTAACATTGTTGACATCCAAATCTGCACTTTGTGAAGCAGGCTCACAATCAGAACCAAACTTCATTGCTAAATCTGAACGCTCACTGCGTCTATCATTTGCATCTTTTGTCCCTATATCTTCTTTGGCCATCAGACCAACGAAAACAAAGAGTGACAATGCTATTGTATATAATCTCATATCTTTTCTCATATCTTCTTTCTTTTCTCTCGTTTATATCTTAAAAATATACTCTTACTCCTAATCTTGTTAATCGTGGTGTTGTAAATCTGTAAGGGTTGTTCATTTTCACATTGTATAGATCCAAGTAAGACTGAGTATTTACCTGTGTCTCTGCATCTTGGATACCTTGAGGTGAACTTAACCAACCATCATTATCTGGCAATCCAGTGAATCCATATACGCTTCTTACGTTTCTGTTATTAAGTAAGTTCTGTACCCATAAGAATACTTGTACTCTTGTAGATGGAGATCTGTACTTATCTTTCATGTTTTTCTTCTTGATGTTAAAGTCTTTGCTTAGGTTAGCATCCACTTTAAACTGCCAAGGCAATCTAGAGCCCGATGGATTTCCATCAAGTTGTTGTCTTGTAGCAGCACCAAAAGATGCACTTGGTACAGGATTTAGATAAGCTGTATATGGCTGTCCTGACTGGCTATTAATAATAAAGTTACCTCCAGCGTTTTCAAATACTCGCTTACCGAACCATACTGGTCCCGCATACTCAGTTCCACCTTTAAACCTATAATCAAATAGAGCTGTTAACTGATGACGTGAATCTACATCAAGTGGATATAAAGATCTCAAGTTAGGCTGACCAGCTTGAATAAGTGCCGCAGATGAGTTAGCATTAGAACCTGTACCATCAGCAAAAAGCAATGTATAGTTAATTCTAAGTGAAGTTCTTCCTGAACCTCTCAATTCGTATTCTGCTCTTAAACTCTTAGTAGTTGAGAAATCTAAATTCTCATAACTGTTGTAACTGATTGGATAAGCTTGATTTACTCTAATTAAGGCATAATCTCCTCTAGTCTCTCTATAACTTGCAATTAAACTCAATGCAGAATTTCTAGAAAGCGTTTGCTTAAATCCAAATTCATAAGCAGTTGTAATTCTAGGAGCAAGTTGTGCGTTACCCACCACACTTCCTTGATTTACTTCAAGGAAATTATAGGTACTAATAGGAACGAATATATTACCGTTAGCTGGACGCTGAGCTAGTACATCATAATTTGCAAATAATTGTGCTTCTGAGTTAATAGGGAAAGAGAACCAAATTCTTGGAAGTACATTGATAACTGGGTCGTAATCCTGGAATGACTCTGGAACCAACTCCTCATCCGTAGTCGTCAAGAAAGGTTGAATTCTATCACTAGAACCTTCTTGAGCTAGTAGATCTGGATTTGCTAGTTCTGCACCATTTGCATCATACCAAGTATTACCATCTCTATATCCTAAGATTTTATTTGGAGATTCTATATCATCAACATAAACCACGTAGTCATCTCCTATTGTTCCTGGAACTGAGTAACCATTCAAGAGAGAAGAACCTCTCTGACCTTGCTCGATGCTGCTAAGTTCACCTACGCTATAAGTAGGGTAGAACGAATAAGGATCTTTCAATCCTACTTGGTTTGCGTCATATCTTTCCACACGAACACCTAATCTTAAGATTAAGTCTTTGAATTGGAATTTATCCTGAAGCCAAATAGCATTGTAAATAGGAGCAAAAGAACCTAAACTTCTATTCTCTCTATCCTGTGTGAAATCTGTGAACGAGAAGTTTCTTCTTGTTCTGTTTCCAAGGTAATCATAACCAAAGTAACTAACAAAGCCATTACCATTATTCCAAAGATCATCTGCACTAAACATATCTAGACTGAATGTACTTGGATCAAGACTATTAACATCAATAAAAGTAGACTCCGTATATGGATTCCCGTATACATCTGTAGCTCCACTCGCTATTAATTTATTTCTTAAGTTTCTATCGAATGTCTTTTGCTGGTCTTTGTCCACTCTGATATTGTAGCTCACTGTGTCAGTGAATGTACCAAACTCATCATAAGAATGGTTACCTCCATAAATAATTCCATTTTCCTCAGTTCTATCTAAATTAGAAATATGACTGTTCGCTAACTGAGGCATTAATTGCCATAAGCTTGCTGCTGCTACGTTCCATCCACTGAAGAATGTCTGCTCGAAGTACATACCGAACTGTAAATCGTGTGGATTCTCTAAATTAAGTATAGCCTCACCTTGTGCATATGCTGCAATTCTTTCATTCTGACTTTTACCATATCCAGTAGCACCCGTACCTGGGTTTGTCCAAAGAGAATAGGTAGTAGTTGGAGTAAATCCATTAAGAAGTCCCAAACTATTTTGAATCTGCTGCTCGCTCGTAATATCAAATCCTGCTGTACTCGCAAAATCAAATATATTTTGAGTGTAATTTGCTCTTAGCTCATTATTATCCGAAGCGTCAAATGTAATCTCAGAGTTTCTAAACCCTTCTAAGTTGAAATATCCTTGTCTTCTTACCGTATCTCCGTTCTGATCTACAAATAACTGTGCTTCATTGTTGTAAACATATGCTGGAGTTCTGTATGATGTGAAATTTCCAATGTGACCGTAGTTGAAGAAATCTGTACCGTGATTCAAGTTTTCAGTCTCTGCCCAACTACTTTGATAGTCTAAACGGACATTATAAAATGCGTCTGAAAACAATGACTTTTCTTTCTCTTTGTCATCTTCGCTTGTACTCCCTAGTCTTTGTGTAAACTTCAAGTATGTACGCAAAGTTTGGTTAGTTGAGTAAGAAAATTCATTGTAGTTAATCAAACTCTGATTGAAGTTCCAATTATTTGATCCTCCTTGGTTAAAACTACCAAAAGCAGTAATGGAAGAGTTCTTGTTAGGCTGAAATTCGAGCTTACCCTGGAAATTACCAAAGTATCTAGCAGCATTTTTTCTAGCCTTGTGTAATTCTAAATCTGATTGATTTAACAACAGAGATCTGTAAACGAATCCCGTACCATTTGGATTATCTATGATTGGACTCTCCTCTATTTCTTCTAATTTATCATCATTTACCGCGTATGTACCCCCGAAAGCAGGGCTTCCATCTGCCGCAAAGTTGAAGTTAGTAGCTAGCTGATAACCTAAAGCAACATATTCTTTATCTCCTCCACCTTTATTTTTAACCCACAAAGGACCTACCGCAGAAAACTCCGCTTGGTTGTAATGATAAGGATCAAATGGGCTAGAAGAGATCAACTCGAAACTTCTATTTATATATCGAGAAGGCCCTTTTGTGGTGATACTAATCGCGCCACCTGTAAAGTCACCATACTGAGCAGGTATACCTGATTGTATTACGTCTATTTGGCCTTGAGCAGACTGAGGAACATTACTACTCCCTACTACTCTCACACCATCCACGAAGTAAGCTGTACCGTCAGTTCTACTACCCAAGAAAGATATACCTCCACCATTAGTCTGGTTCACACCAGAAGAGGTAGCTGCGATTGCTCCAAGACCCCTAGTAGGAAGTTTGGCTAAATCTTTACTACTTAAAGTAGTTGTGTTTTTGTCTTTCTCAATAAGTGGTTTCCCCGCTCGGATAACGATAGGTCCTAATTTCTCACCTCCCGCTTCTTCTTGTGACATTTCAATGTTCACAAACTTCGTACTGTTAGAAGTAACCTGCACACCAGTTATCTTTTGATCATTATAATCTAAATATTTAACCGTGATAGAGTAATCTCCTGGATCTAGAGCGTTGATAACATACTTTCCATTATCATCTGTGTAGGCACCACCTTTTCTGATACCATCTCTTTCGAGAAGAATCGTGGCGTATGCGATTGGAGCCTTAGTCTTAGCGTCGATTACCTTACCCTGTATTTTACCAAAGTTGGATTGGGAATACACGGAAGTGACGAAAAAACAGGCCAATAATACAGTAAGTGCTTTCTTCATATACTTTGCTTTTTACACGTTTTTTAGAACTTCAATATTTGCTTAAAAAATGCAATTATTCAAATTAATTTTACTTAAGGTGGAGTTCGAGTTCACAAGTGGACCATTTTATAACTCCTTCTTTATTTTTATTGCTAGAACTTCAGCTAGCTTTTTGAACGAATCTTTTGTCAAACCTCCTATGTGAGGGCTCAGTATAACTCGCTTATTATCTGACAAATATACCAATTGCTTTCTCTCCATTTTACTGTAGGAATCTAATTGTTCATTAGGTAAAACATCCAGTGCTGCTCCTAATATCTTTTTTGATTGTAGTCCCTTAATTAAATCTTTAATCACAACTACTTCCCCTCTTGACAAATTCAATAAAAAAAACGGCTTCTCAACTTCTTCAATGAATTCCGAGTTTACCATGTTTTTTGAGAATTTATTTAATGGAGTGTGTAAGGTAATGATGTCACAATTCTTTTGCAGATACTCCAAAGTGCACTCGTGCACTATACCATTACCGTAACCAGAAATAAATCGATCGTATGCCAGAATTTTACACCCAAAACTTGACAAACGAGAAGCAAGAGTAGACCCAACATTTCCAAAACCAATGATTCCTACTGTCAAGTTCTGGAGTTCTAAACCTTCATTTCCTTTCCTGTCCCATATACCTTTACCTATCTCACTGGACCCTTTGAAAGTATTGGACAATAGACTTAGCATCATACCCACGGTCTGTTCTGCTACAGCGTTCCTATTTCCTTCTGGGGCATTAATACATGTTACACCTTTTTCTTTAGCATAGGCCATGTCTATATTGTCCATCCCAGACCCTAATCTAGCAATCATTTTCAGCTTAGGTGCTTTGTCTATCCATTCTTTAATAAATCTCAATTTACTACGTACGACAACTACTTCAGCAGTAATCAACTCAGGAGATAGTGCTGAAGGCTGAATATCAGGGAGGTATCTAACATCGTAATCCCTTAGCTCATCCAATAGAATAGGATGAACATGGTCTATTATTATAATATTAGTTGTTTTCAATCTTTCGTTTAAAATGAGGTTCGCAAGGTAAGACTAATCACTCTTGGAGCTCCAAAGTGATTCGGATTGTTTAACTTTAAATTATAAAACTCTACAAATGACTGAGCATTTTGTTCTCTAGCAATTTCCTGTTGGCCTACCGGGGAAGACAAGTATCCATCGTCCGTAGCTGAAGCAGTGGCAGCGTAAATATTCTGAACCTGTTGCAGATTTAGAATATTTAATGCGTTTAGCTGCACTACAAGAGGAAGTCTTTTTATCATTAGTGATTTGCTTATCGATAAGTCAAGATTATAAACCCACGGCATGCGAGAACCAAAAGGGTTTCCGCTTATCTGACTTCTGTTAGCCGCTCCCAAGTTTTGAGCTTCTGGAACCGGTGTAGCCAATGCGGTGAAAGGTAATCCAGAAGTTATAGTCGAGTAAACACTAATCTGCATGTTTCTGTACATACTATTTTTTTTCGACGATAATTTAGACAAATCCAGAAGAGCACTTGAATTCAACTTGTGTCTCATATCATATGCTAACGGATATAGACTTCTGAGGTTTGGCTGTCCTGCTTGTATCAATGCAGCGGCACTATTTGCATTAGAACCTGTGCCATCCGCAAATTGTAATAAGTAGCTTGCTCCTAATTCTGCATTCTTTCCTTGATATGTGTAATCTACTTGAAACTTCTTGATCGTAGAAAAATCAATATTATCGTATGTAATATAACTACGTGGATACGCTTGTTCTATGTTTACCAGATTTATATCGTCTCTTATATCAGCATAACCAGCCATTAAGTTTATTGTACTTCTTTGCCCAAGTAGTTGCTTATATCCTAATTGGTAATCGGTTCTTTTAGTAGGTTTCAGAGATGCGTTTGAGAGAACTGTAGTACTCGCATTTTCCAAATAGTAGTATGTACTAATCGGAACAAAGGATTGAGCAAAACTCGGCCTTTGGGCAAACTTGTCATAATATGCGTAGAATAATCCTGTAGAAGTAACTGGAAATGAGAAAGAAAGTCTCGGAAATACAAGTATTTCAGAAGAATAATCTTCAAATGAAGCTGAACTTAGTTCAGGATTTTCTGGCTCTACAAGGAAAGGCTGAATAACCCCTAAGCTAGACGATTGTCTTATGCCTTCTCCTCCAGAAACCTCTACTCCATTTTCATTGTACCACTGACCACCTTGCCTATAACCCACAATTTCTGTAGGTGTATTCATATCATTGACATAAACCTTCGCATCATCAGATATGCTAGATGGATGATTAACCTGATTCCCAGCAATTGAGGAAACCTCTACTGCTGTTTTTATTGGGTAAAAGCTATAGAGATCTTTGAGTACTAATTGATTTGCATCATATCTTTCCACTCTAACTCCTACGCGAATTTTTAATTTTTCTACAACAAACTTATCTTGAACCCAAAATGCAGAATAATTTGGACTATGACCGTTGATACTTCTGTTGTTTGGATCGTTTAAAAAATCAGAAATACTAAATCTTTGTCTTTGCTTATTACCTAAGTAGTCATAACCAGCATATCCAACGCTAGAACTCCCATTATTCCAAAGTTCATTGGCACTGAACATGTCTAATCTTAACATTGATGGATCTAGCTCGTTTACATCTATAAACTGTTCTCCGCCAGAATGATATCCATTGTTAGAAGGTATAATTCCACGAAGTGATTTATCAAAATTGGATTGATTGTCTAGATTAACATCATAGACATATCGCACTGTATCTATAAACATTCCATCACTATCATAACTCAACTGTGCATTGGAATTGGCATCTATGTAATATTGGTTATTTGTCAATTGAGGCATAAGTCTCCAAAGTGAGTTAGCATCCAATGAATAGAAGGAACGCTTTCTCTGTTCAAAAAGGAATCCAATTTGAATATCATGTTGATTTTCTAAGGTTCTTTTAGGATTCACAGATATATTAAGAACCGCATTCAAACTGGCTTTTTGTATATCGTTCTTTGAAAAATTAGATACAACCGTTCCAGGAGCTCTCCACATACTGTGTATTGTGTTAGGATTCTGCCCATTTAATAATCCTTGGTTTTGGCTCACCTCAGTAAGATTACTACTATGTGTATTGTCCATCACATAACGGGTGATACTAGATCTCAAAGGATTCTTATCACTTGCTTCAAAAGTTAAGTCATTAATTTCATATCCTTGCCACTCGTGGAAACCGGATATCGTTGTGGTATTCCCAAATTGATCGGTTACATTTCTTTCTTCATCTATGTAGCTATAGCTATCCTCACCGCGAGAAGTAAATTTTCCTATGTAGCCATAGCTGAAAATATCATTTTGATAAACCGGATCTTTAGTTGCTGAATGGAAATGCTGGTAATCTGCTGTGATTACATAATTGACCTTACTTAGAAGTGAATTATCATAAAGTAACTCACCTTCACTACTGTAAGGCTGCTTCAAAGAATGAACCATCTGAGCATTAACTTTCCCAACGATAGAAGTAGTCAATGGATTCTGGGAAGAATTAAATAAGCTGTTGCTAAATGAAAACTGATTTGCTCTAGTATACTGTATTGAAGGTGTAATTTTAATCAGGACATTATTGTTGGGTTTCCAGGATATTCCTAAGCTCGTAAAAACATTTACTGCGGCTACGTTTTGTCTTGCTGAAAACTTATCGAAGTCATCTAATCGTTTACTATTTAATGCTGAAACCTCTGTGGCAACTCCATCTCCCTCAAAAGGCTTTTCTAACAACGCATTGTATTCTTTAGCATTCAATTTATACAAGTCAATTCTAGAAGGATTTGGGTCTTTATCATACCCAATAAACATAGAGTGACTTATTCCTAATTTAGTATTACCGTCATTTACTATCAAAGGTTTAAAAACAAAAGTTTCTAAGCCATTCTGATGATAAGCATTGAATGGGCTAGATGATCTTAGCATAGCTCGTCTTCTGGTGACCGTATCTAAAAAAGTAGAATTAACATATTCTACAGCACCTCCTACAAAGTCTCCATACATAGCAGGTACACCGTTAGCAATCACCCTCACCTGACCTAGTGCTAATGTCGTGGGAGGAAGTGGACCTAGTTGAGTCATACCATTTTTAAGTACTGCAAGTTGACCTCTTCGAGCATCATTACTTTGAAGCTGACCGTTCACAGTAGTTAGATTTAGATTATTTGCCAAAAACCCCCCAATCCCGTCATATGGACCACCTGCGATTTCATCTCCTCCCGCTGGAGGATCGTCTTCTATTTCCCTTCGTGCTCTAATCGTCGCGGTGCTAAAAGTATCTATAAGGCTATTTTTAGATTCTAAGCAAATAGATAAGTATTTTGAATCATCTGAACTTAATTGAACATTTACGAGATATTCTTTATATCCCATAGCGTATACCGTGACCAAATACTCACCGATGGGTAGTTCGGAAAAAATAAAATCTCCTTCAGCCGATACATTGGCATTTTTCACTACAGCATCATCTTTACTAAGTTTCACATAAGCTATAGATACAGGCTCAGTGCCGTCAGTCACTTTGCCTCTTATATCGCTAAATTGGGCGATAGATTCATATTGGAAAAACAAAAAAACACATAGAGCAAACAGGTATTTATTTAGCATATTTATATTGATTGATTTATGCTAAGTTCGGAAAGAATATCTGGAAAAATGGACCGATTTTTACCTATGAACAGTTTGTGAGAAGTAGCGGCCACAATTGATTTACAAAAGGAAACTGACCTATTTTTAGGCTAAAATGGTTTCACATTCTATATCAAATCAGTCTAGAAGTATCTTTTGGAAGACAACCTTTTTCCCGAGAAACAATTCAGCTTCCGCGATAAATCGATCAGTAACATCTGAAAGATGATAGGTATCTTCTCCTTTGGAAGTATCATTAAGCAACTCACTTTGCAAAAGTCTTTTCTCTACCTCCTCTGCTATTATCTTAGGTGTATGCAAGACTTTGAGTTTGTAATTGAAATAACTTTCGATCTGCTCATAGATGATAGGATAATGTGTACAAGCAGGAATGATAAGCTCACAGTTTTCAAAACCTTCAAAGTACCTATCAAAAACCGGGAATAAGATATCATTGTCCAAGAACCCCTCTTCTATCATAGGTACGAGCACTGGAGTAGCTCTAGCTGTTATGTCTAGAAGCTTATTACGTGACGCTAATTCCTTAGTAAACATACCTGAACCTATGGTCTTTCTAGTACCAATAATGCCAATATTGGTATATTTACTTTGTGTAGCAATTAAATCTACAATTGGACTTATTACTTCTACTATCTCAGAAGAATTGTAAGCTAATCCTTTTGAATTTTGAATCACTGTGGCTGCACTATTACAAGCCACAACTACCATTTTGCACTTCCTTGACGCCAAATAATTGGTGATGGAAGTCACATAGGAGAGAAGTGCTTCTTCACTTTTATCTCCATACGGTAAATGAGCAGTATCACCATAGTAGATGAACTGCTCATTTGGTAGTTTTTTTTGCAGAGCTTTTAGAATGGTAAGTCCACCAAGCCCTGAATCAAAAACGCCTATAGGTTGAGACGCCTCGATAGCTATACTTTTTTTAATTAACGCCTAATTTAGCTTTCACCAAAGGCATTAGATCATACGTAGGATCAGAATAGATAATGCCGCTACCTTCTGTAGTGTCCATTACATAACTAAATCCATTTGCTTTAGCTACTTCTGCAATCGTAGCTTTAACTCTTTCCAAAAGAGGAGTAAGTAATTCTTTCTGCTTTTTCTGCAACTCTTCGTTTGCACGTTGCTGTAACTCTTGATATTGCTTTTGCAGGTTCTCTACTTCCTGAGTCTTTATTTCCTTTTCACCATCCAATATCGCTGGATTATCTATGATTGCCATAAGAGCATTATACTTCTGAGTAGCTTCAGTTTGCTTATCAGAAAGTAATCTTTGCCACATTTCCTGCTCTTTAGTTAGTTTCATCTGAATACTATCTGCCTCAGGCATCATCTCTATAAGTTCACTGCTATTGATGTGACCTACTTTAGTCTGTGCTTGAGTCATTACAGTGGCACACATCACTGCTAAGATTACGAAAAACTTATTCATTGTCTATTTATATTAATTTGGTTTGTTTATTTATTATCTAGGTGGAAGATCTATATCCTCATCATCGTTTGGTAAATTATTGCCCTCTTTCATATCCGTTGGTACTACGCCTAACTCTTCCAGAACTTCACCACTTCTATCATACTTGGGGTTGGAAACCAACATTAACATATCTCCACTCTTATCAAATATAAAGTCTAGTCCATTTTCTTTAGCCACTTTGTTTATAGCTTCATACACTTTATCTTGGATCGGCTTGATGAGCTCGGCTCGTTTTTTGAAAAGTTCACCGTCATAACCAAATTTATCATTTTGCAGTTTTTTAGCGGCTCTTTCTTTTTCGATGATTTCGTTTTCTCTCTTCGTTTGTTCACTCTTAGGCAGTATCACCTTCTCAGCTTGATACTGTTTATACATCTTATCTATCTCTTCAAATTTTTCATCTATTTCAGCTTGCCAATCCTTGCTCAACTCATTAAGCTGAGTTTGAGCTGATTTATAAGATGGCATCTGAGACAATATGTATTCTGAATCTACATAAGCAAATTTTTGTGCAGAGGCATTGACTCCTATTAAAGAGAAAACAGCCACTAGGATGAATGATTTAAATATTGTCTTCATATTGATTGTTGTTTTTTTCTAAGCAAACTACACAAACTATGCTAAACTTTCAAAAGCGGTGCAAACATATAAAAAAATGGAGCTCTAAGGCCGTTGTAAGACAAAATATGCAAGCTCTCGTTTGTGTACAATTTAGAATACATTAATGTTTCAATTCTATGAGTGGAGTTTTCAAGGTATTGCTGATATTCAAAGATCTATCCATCATCTTAATCTCTAATTTCAATCTTTTGGGTCTTGTATTTTCTGGGTTGGCCAATAAATCTATTTCTAAAACTCCTTCGATAGCCTTGTATTTGCCTGGTGGGGTTAAGTTTGGAATTCTCTCGTGTTGATTACCGTATGGGATATCTGTACCGGGTTTGAGTAACTCTTCATACTCTCCATTACTGTTTTCTACCATATAAGTTACAGGTAGATTGTGATAAAAAGGACTTCCAAAATTGAAGGGGGCAGCGGTATCAGCTTCTGTTAGTCCAATATCACCGTCGCCATCTTGATATTTCAACTCTAGAGTAATCACACTATCTTTACCATCAACATCTTTTACCTGGGTTACGGAACGTAATTCAATCTCAGGAATATTTGAGAATGACACTGCTTCTGGTTGGCAACCAGAAAAGATGACAACTAACAAGAGTGTTACTATTTTTGCTGTTATAATGAATCTACCTGACATCGAACAAGTCTGGAAAGTTAATGAGTGCAATTTTAACGAGTTGGCTCTAGAGATATTTCAATTTCAGGTAAAAAATAATCCAGTTTATGCTGAATACGTCTCTTTAATTGATAAAGAACCAAATTCAGTTGACCATTATAGCTCTATACCATTTCTTCCTATATCTTTTTTCAAAACTCATAAGGTAATCACAGGTTTATTTGAACCAAGGCAAATATTTGAAAGTAGCAGTACTACAGGACAAGGTTTATCTAGAAAGTACGTCAAAGATCTAGCAAGCTATCACGGCACCTGTTTGCGTATTTTCGAAAATCAATTTGGGAACCTAGATGATTATTTGATTCTCGGATTATTACCAAATTACCTAGAACGAGGCAATTCATCTTTGGTAAACATGGTAAAGTCGTTTATGGATCGTAATGAGCAAACTGAAGGATTTTACCTTTACGACCATAATAAACTGTTGGATCGAATTAATACCATAGAAAAAAAGAAAATATTGCTTTTTGGAGTAAGTTTTGCCCTTCTTGATTTTGCAGAAAGTCACACCATCCGAAATGAGATCACTGTTATAGAAACTGGGGGCATGAAGGGACGTAAAACCGAAATCACCAAAGACGAAGTTTACCAGCAACTTCAGAATGCCTTTCCAAATTCTCATATACACTCAGAGTACGGTATGACCGAACTTACGAGTCAGGCATACTCAAATGACTCAGGTATTTATCGATGTCCTCCATGGATGAAAGTGACTCCTAGATCAGATAATGATCCGCTAAGTTCCAATGCATTAGGTCAGACAGCAGCTCTAAACATTATAGATTTAGCAAATCTCCATTCTTGCAGCTTCATAGCCACAGACGATTTAGGTAAAATACACGAAAACGGAAACTTTACAGTCACTGGCCGTATGGATCACTCAGACATTAGAGGCTGTAGTCTTATGATCAACTGAAGCTTTGGATTAGCAAACAACTCTAAGTCTTTTGTTTCTTCTTTTTAACACTAGGGAAGAGGATATTATTAAGTATCAGTCTGTAACCAGGCGAATTGGGATGAAGAGCTAAATCTGTGGGAGGTTCACCTACCATATGTTGATAATCCTCTGGGTCATGACCTCCATAGAATGTGAACTGTCCCTTTCCCATAGTACCGTGTATATATCTAGCTTCTGAAAGACTCTTGTTTTCACCCATAATAATTACAGAGCTTTTTACATGCTCCTTTTTGAATGCAGTAGTCTGCCCCATAAATGCTTTGATTATTCGCTCGTGATTTTGAGTTAGAATTGTAGGAATCACATCCCACTTTGCACTGAATTCATTCAATGCAAAAAGATCATTTGGTTCTCTAACCCCTCTGGTTCTGGGATTAACATCAATACTACTAACTTCATATCTCATAGGATTTTTTTCTATCTTAAAATCCTTAAACGCAAATGTTTTAGTAAAGTCCAATTGAGACTGTGCTCCTGGATCAATTGGGTCACCGTCAAACATCCTTTCACAAATGTCTGTCTCGTCTGCAGACATTGCAATATCATAACTGTCTGTTGCACTGCACATTGCAAATAAAAATCCACCTCCCACTGTAAAGTCTCTTATTTTTTTGGATACAGCGAGTTTTAATTCGGACACTTTTGAAAAACCATGTTTTTCAGCCATAGCTTCGGCTTCAGCTACTTGCTCCTTGTACCAAGGTGCATTTCTAAAACTAGCATAAAACTTACCATATTGCCCTGTGAAATCTTCGTGGTGTAAGTGAAGCCAGTCATAAGTGGGTAGCTTACCATCTAGTACTTCGTCATCGAAAACTACGTCGTATGGGATTTCTGCATAAGTTAGTACCATTGTAACCGCATCATCCCAAGGTTGTGCAGTTTTTGGGGAGTAAACTGCTATCTTAGGTACTTTTAACAATTTCACAACATCTGCATTTACGGCTGGACTCGCTATCTCATCTTTGAGTTTGTTCGCTCCGTTTTCACTTACTGATGTAAAGGAAACACCTCTGAGTAGACATTCTTTCTCAATATTTTCATAATGATCCATCATGAAACTTCCGCCTTTGTAATTGAGTAACCACTCCACCTCCTGCTCTTGTTCTAATACCCAAAAAGCTATGCCATAAGCCTTTAGATGATTTTTTTGTGTCTGATCCATTGGTATAATCAACTTATCAGCTGTTACCGAAAAGCTCATCAGGATAAGTATTGAGAATATAGCACTTGCTCTTAACATTGATTTTCTAAATAAAATAACTTGTGGTTTTGTGTCCTAAAATAACGAGGATTATACCTAAGACATTGCTCAACCCTACATATGTTAAAAATTTGATGTAATTCTGATTTCGCAGCAGTTGAAAAGAATCAAGTCCAAAGCTTGAAAATGTTGTAAAACCTCCTAAAAAACCAGTAATGAGTAGTAGAGACATCTTAGGCGAATTTAGCAGCAAACAGCTAGCTACTCCTATAAAAAGACAACCCAATAAGTTAACGGATAAAGTACCCATTGGAAACTGAGCTGAATTTAAAAACCCGGTTAGCAACCATCTCACCCCAGCACCTACACCACCTCCTAATATGACATAAAACATATTCATTTATAAAAACTATATGTATAAATGTACTCGATCTCGAGAGCACCCTTGGGGTTGTAAGATAGAATATTAGATATTAATCCATCTTTGGAGTAAATGTACTCTTGCCTCTGATTCACAGTATTCACAGTATTATTTATACTCTTATCCTCATTGTACTCATAAAATGTCTGTGTAAAAGACTCGTTTGGACCATATGTACTATAAGCTACACTCTTTACAAGGTTGTTGTCATCTATCTCGTTATTTACCATCTGCAGAGGCTTACCATCTTGGTCTAAAGTGTATAACTGAACTACCTCCCCATCTTTGTTATACCTAGCGGTACTTTGAGAAGTTTGAATGGTACCATCCTGCAAAATCATCATCGTTATGGAGCTATCCATCCTACCCTTTATAGTTCTAAAGTATTTTGTACTCATCACCATACTATCATTAGTCTGAACGAAGAAAGTCACTATTTTTTCAGGTTCATCGTACTTACCATAAGTATACTCCGAGGTAGAATAATGGTCTCCATCTCTTATTGTTTTCATTGAAATCAATCTGTCTTTTTCATATTTCATTATGGACTCTTCCGTTTTGTGCCAACCTATACAAGTGAAATCAATCTTATGATAGATTGTGTTTCCTCTTTCATCAAGTCTAATCACATCAATAAGACAGGTATCGTTATTGTCTATAAACCCATGAACTTTCTGGAATTTTTTTATCTCAGACACTTTATTCTTAGCAAGTATTTCTGGATTATTATTTTGACCATAAGTCAATACGGGGAGTACTAAAAGAAGTAGGACTAAATATCTTGTTTTCATTTTCTTGTATAGCATACATCATTTAGCGTGCCATATTTTCTTTGTTCGATTAATAATTTGCCGGCAAAAGCAATCATAGCCGCATTATCAGTACAATATTTGAATTTTGGAATATAAGCCTTACTACTTGTTTGCTGAGCTAATAACTCAAGTGCAGTTCGCAATTCTGAGTTAGCTGCTACCCCTCCGGCTATACCAATATGATTGATTCCTGTCAATTCGACTGCTTTCTTAAGCTTCTTCATAAGATAAGACACAATAGTCTGCTGAATTGATGCACACAAATCATGAATATTTTCTGAAATGAAGTTTGAGTTCTTTCTAACTTCTTTTTGCAAAAAATACAAAATGGAAGTTTTCAAGCCTGAGAAACTGAAGTCTAGTTCATCCACTTTTGATGTATTAAACTGGAACTTAGTAGAGTCTCCTTTTTTTGCAAAGGCATCTATCTCGGGACCAGAAGGGTATGATAAATTAAGCATTTTACCGGCTTTGTCAAATGCCTCCCCTGCTGCGTCATCCAAAGTTTTACCCAATATTTCTATTGTCCAATCAGTTTTCACCTTCACAATCTTAGTATGACCTCCCGACACCAATAAGCATAAAAATGGTAATTCTGGGATGTCTCCATCTATAAAATGAGCATACACGTGTGCATCGATATGATCTACATTGACGTATGGAATATTCGAAGCTAAGGATAGACCTTTAACAAATGAGTGCCCTACCAGTAATGAGCCCATTAGTCCTGGCCCTTGAGTGCAAGCAATGAAATCTACTCTATCCAAAGACATATTAGCGACCTTTAAAGCTTGGCTGACAGTTGGTATGATATTCTGTTGATGTTTTCTGCTCGCCCATTCTGGGACTACACCACCAAACTCCTCGTGAATTTTTTGCGATGAAACCACATTGGAATAAATCACTCCATTGGAGTAAATCGCTGCGGAAGTATCATCGCAAGAGGACTCAATACCAAGTATCGTTAAATGTGAATTGTTCTTTGACTGTTGCAAGGTATGTTTGTGGTCTTTAAGAAATACAATCAATAAGTTGCCAAAAATAGTTAAAATACCGCTGTACTTGATCACAGGAATTTTAATTCTATTGCTTCTAGCGTTACTCCTTTTTCAGACGTCGTGGTTCAAGAATTATGCAACAGACCTCTTTACAGAACACCTCAGTGAGGAACTAAATACTGAAGTAAGTATAGACAACATATCGATTGATTATTTCGATCAAATATCGGCTACGCAAGTCTTTTTAGCTGACCAGTCGGGAGATACTATGATTTACATCCAGGAGTTATCTCTGAATTATGAAGTGACGAACTTCTCAAGTAAGTTATTAAAATTAGATAAGATAAGAGTCAAAAATGGGAATGTTCAAATAGGGACATCTCTTGATTCCAGCCGACTAAATATTCAACACTTAATCAAATACTTTTCACCTCCTAAAAAGAATAATACTAAAGAATCAACTGTCATTGTTTTCGATAAGATAGAGCTAATTAATACTAGTTTCAGATACTTTAATGAAAATCTACCAAAACCTACAAGTCATCTTTTTAATGAGAATGATTTTACTTTTGATCAGATTTCAGGGCACCTTCACGATTTTCAGATTCATGGGGATTCATTAGATTTTAAAATAGACGATCTCAGCGGAATTGAGAAATCTGGATTTCCAATTAAAAATCTAAGTACTGGAGCTATTTTAAGCCCTCAAAAAATGCAGTTCTCTGATCTGGAGCTGATTACCAACAAAAGTAAAATTGAAGATTTTCTTGAATTTAGCTACGACAGCTATGTAGACTTTTCAAGTTTTGTTGACCGGGTTACTGTGAGAGCTAATTTCAACAATTGTGTAATACACACAGATGACTTAGCATACTTTAGTATACCCTTGAGAGATATGAAGGAGAAAATCTATGCCAATGGAGAGGTAAAAGGCACTATAAACGACCTTAGCTCTAAAGACATAGGAATATCTCTAGGAGAACATACCAAATTTCAAGGATCTGTGAACGTACAGAGAATCACGAACTTGGGAGAAGCATATTTCACTATAAATTCTAATGAACTTCGCTCGAATGCTAAAGACTTATCACGACTAATCGGACTTAGTTCTCTACCAGAGGAATTCTTGAAGCTAGGCACTCTATCTTACTTAGGTACATTTCAAGGGAGTATCAATAAATTTAAGGCTAATGCTAAGATTTCAACTGACATTGGCAAAATCAATACCTCAATTGACTATTTCAAACCATCACAGTCAGCAGTAACCTACACAGGTAATATAGCAAGTTCAGATTTCAACCTCAAGGAATTAACGGGCAGCGAATCACTGGGCATTGTACATTTCAATTTAGACATAGATGGTAAAGGCCTTACATTAGAAGAATTAAAATCAAGTGTCTCCGGTGAAATAAAAGAGTTCACCTTCGATAAGTATACTTATAAGAATATAGTGATTGATGGGAATATATCTGACAACCTATTTGTTGGAGATTTTCAAATCGCAGATCCAAACTTCAATCTTTCGTTCAATGGCAAAATGGATCTTTCTAAAAGTATTCCAGAAATATCTGCACGTACAAAAGCTCGAAGTATTAACCTCAAACAACTGGGACTTGATAGCCTCAATACTATTCTGACATTCAATGGAGACATCTCCCTGCAAGGTAAGAATATCGATAATCTAACAGGCCACATTGAGTTAGAAAGCATTACTCTAAATAGAGAAGAAAGAATCTACAGACTGAGAGATGTTACCGTATCTGCTTTAACAGAAAAAGACCAGAGACTTTATACCCTTTCTTCTGACATAGGCAACGTAGAAGCTCGAGGTATCTTCGAGCCTAGTGAGATAGGTAAACTTTTGGATCACGTAAAACATTCTATCTACCCGAGTCAATATGACGAACCTGTTGAGGAACTGATAAGTGAATATATTCAAGTCACGCTATCGATACCAGAATATAATTCCGTCTTTGGAGAATTTCTTGGAAGCATCAGGTTTGATAGTGTTTCTTCAGAATTATCTTACAATCACTTTCTTGGTAAAATCGATGGCAAAACGACGATTGATAATTTTTCATATGATGTCATCAGTACGCCTAGTTTGGCTCTATCCTTTAAAAACGGAGGGAATCTCACTCCTATTAACTTTGGCTTAAACTCAGAAGGACTGTACCAAAACGATAGTGTTCTTTTTGACATTCTAAATCTTAATGGATTTATCAAAGATGGATTGGTAAACTTTGAAACAACAAGCAAGAAAGATAGTCTACTGGACATCATTATTTCCGGACACTTAAAGTATCAAAACGATACCGCTAATTTATATCTGGATAATACAAAAGTTAATATTTACGAGAAACCATGGACACTTAGAAAAACGAATTTCCCAAACATAATAATTACGAATGGTATTATAGAATTCAGATATTTCTTCTTTCAACATGAAGATGAGATCTTATTCATTGACGCTTCTATTGGAGAAAACTCTAATAAAGTAAACGCAAATCTGTTAGATTTCAAGCTTGAAAATTTAACTCCATTTTTGGCGGGGTATAATCTTAACGTAAGTGGTATCACCAATGGATATATTGACATTTCAAATCGGGAAGGATTTCCAATTATTGAGGCAGATTTAGGCATTGCTGACCTTATGCTCGATGAAGACACACTAGGAACTGTCGAGCTGGTAAGTACCTATAAAGATGGATTGCTAGCTGAAGCTATAGATGGCAAAGTCACCGGAGGACTGCTCAATGAAATGAAGATCTTAGGAGATATAGACTTTAGAAATAAAACATCCCCTTTAAATCTTACACTTACTTCAGAACGTAGCAACATTAGACCTTTCGAAAGGTATCTAAAGGGTCTAGCATCTAACATCTCTGGATTTTCTACATCCAATGTTAAAATTACAGGACCCCTATCAAGCCCTCAGCTTAAGGGAATTATGCAGCTCGATAGTTTAGACTTCATAGTAGATTATCTACAGACGAACTATGAAGGTAAAGCAAACATTGCTTTAGACTACACTTCTTTCAAGGTGACAGAAGCCAGTATTTTTGATCAGTTTGGACAAGAAGGCAAAATATCTGGAGGGATCAATCATAGCAATTTTCAAGACTTCCAATTTGACTTGATTATTTCTGATTTGAAAAACTTCGAAATAATGAATACGGGTAGAGAAGACAATGAATTGTTCTATGGTACTGCTTTCGTGGATGGTAGAATGAACATTACAGGGCCTCTTGATGACATACTTCTTCAGATATATGCTAAGAGTAGAAAAGGAACTGATATAGCGATTCCCTTGGACTATGCAGAGACTAGTGGAAAGCTTAGCTATGTAGAATTTGTGAATTTTAAAAAGGATACAGCAGCCGGTCCCGAGCCACAACAGAAAATATCAGGTGTGAGGATGGACTTTAATTTTGAAATCACGAATGACGCAAATATTTCGCTTATATTTGACGAGCTGCTCGGAGATAAAATAGAGGCTGCTGGCCACGGAAACTTAAGGATGGACATCAACACATTTGGGGATTTCAGTATGTATGGTGGTATTTCTGTAGACAGGGGGAGCTATCTTTTTACTGCCCTGAACCTAATAACAAAGCCATTCACGGTAGAACCTGGAGGAACTCTCTTTTGGGATGGCAATCCATACAACGCGAAAATAAATTTAGACGCTATCAAAAGGGAATACGCTGCCCCATTAAAATTGGTCAGCAATGTGACTGATGCCGAGAGAGAACAATACTCAAAAACGCTTCCTGTAGATTGTTATTTAAATCTTAAAGGTCTACTATTTGACCCCGAAGTCAGTTTTGATTTACAATTTCCTACACAAACTGGGTTATCGGGGTCTGCTTCGAGTAACTTAAATACGGCAATTGAAAGAATAAAATTGGACCAAGAAGAACTCAACAGACAAGTATTTGCGTTACTTGTTCTAGGAAGCTTTGTTCCACCCTCTTTTGCAACTGCTGAAGGTAGTGGTATAGGTGAAGGAGTTACGGCATCCGCGGGTATTAATAGTCTTAGCGATTTTGCAAGCAGCCAACTCAATAACTGGCTTGGACAATTAGACACCAGATGGCAAGTAGGAATAGACTATCAACAATCGCTTTCTGAAAACGGAGATAATACTGAACTCATACTCTCTCTTAAAAGAAAGTGGCTTAACGATCGTTTGGAATTTTCATACTCAATAGATGCTGCAGATCAAAGAGGTTCGAGGCCATATGATATAAGTATCAACTATGACATTAACGCTGAAGGAAATCTAAAGGTAAGAGGGTTTCAAAAACTAGCTACTGATCCCACCCTAGGGAATTTAACTAACGTCAATACCACAGGAGTTGGACTTTATTATCGATATCAGTTTGATAAATTTCGACTTCAAAAAAAGAAACTCAAGACGGAGAAATCCTCCAAATAATCAACAACAATGAATAAAGACTATCTAAAATCTATCAAATCAGACTTACCAGCATCAATAGTTGTATTCTTTGTAGCACTTCCTCTTTGTTTAGGAATAGCTCTAGCAAGTGGAGCTCCACTTTTTTCTGGTGTAATAGCTGGGATAGTAGGTGGTATTCTAGTAGGTGCTATTAGCGGATCGAAAATTGGGGTGAGTGGTCCAGCTGCAGGACTAGCTGCTATAGTACTAACAGCAATAGGCACATTAGACGGTTATGAGAACTTCTTAGTAGCAGTAGTCATAGGAGGTGCTATACAAATATTTTTAGGGTTTGCTAAAGCTGGAATTATTGGATACTATTTTCCTTCCTCAGTTATAAAAGGTATGCTTTCCGGAATCGGAATTATAATTATACTGAAACAAATTCCTCATTTTTTCGGATATGACAGTGACCCTGAAGGTGATTTCGCGTTTATTCAAATGGACGGGGAAAACGCCTTTTCTGAAATCCTAAACGCGGTAAATCACATTCAACCAGGATCTGCTCTGATAGGAATATTAGCTCTTGCTATTCTATTAATATGGGATCTTGTACTAGCAAAAAAATCAAAATTTTTCCAAGTTATTCAAGGACCACTTGTAGCAGTAGCTGCGGGAATAGTTTTTTATATTTCCTTTGAACATCATGAAATCTTAAACATTGCAAAATCGCATTTGGTCAATGTGCCTGTCCCAAAGGATATTGATTCATTCATTGATCAGTTTACTCTGCCAAATTTCGCAGCAATTAGTAACCCTGAGGTCTGGGTCGTAGGCTTTACGATAGCATTGGTAGCAAGTCTAGAAACACTACTTTGTGTAGAAGCCACGGATAAGTTAGATCCAGAAAAACATGTAACTCCCACAAATCGCGAGTTGCTTGCACAAGGAACGGGGAATATCATATCAGGAATGATTGGAGGTCTCCCTGTTACGCAAGTAATTGTAAGAAGTTCTGCCAACATCCAGTCTGGAGGAAAAACGAAGCTGTCTGCTATACTTCACGGATTGCTTCTTCTTACTTCAGTAATACTTATACCCAACTTGCTTAACAAAATACCTCTTTCCGTTCTTGCTGCCATTCTATTAATCGTTGGTTACAAATTAGCTAAGCCGTCACTTTTTAGAGAAATGTTCAAATTGGGATGGCACCAATTCTTGCCTTATATCGTGACAATTTTGGGTATAGTTTTTATTGACTTATTATATGGCATAGGACTTGGACTAGCTGTAGGAATTGTGAAAATATTGATCAAAAGCTACCAAAATTCACATTTCCTGCATAAAGAGACTAAAGGAGATAAAGAAAATATAGTGAAAATGACATTGGCTGAAGAAGTCACTTTTTTCAATAAGGGGGCTATACTTAAAGAACTGAACAGTCTGAAAGAGAACTCTCAACTGGAACTAGATGTAAGAAAAACAACTTACCTGGACTATGATATTATTGAAATACTAGACGACTTTTCTTATCAAGCTAAGGATAAAAATATCAGCATAAAACTGGTATCAGAAAGAGGTGTTAGCATTAATCCAGAAAGCTTTGCTGATTTTTTTAAGCTTCCCAAGCAATAAATTTCTTTTTATTCCTGCTATTGGAAATCAGTAGTAAGCTTGAATCGTAGAATTCGCTCATTCCCTGTATCACACACCCAAACAATATTGTTTTTGTAAGCAACGGCACTTGGTTGATTAAACTGAGAAAGCCCTTCACCTGAACCACCAAAACTTGCCATCTGATACTTAGAAGTAGCTGCTCCTGGTGGAGGCTTGACCCCTTCTAAACCTGTAACGGTGAACTGATAAAACGAATCTTTTGCTTGGTCTACCACAAAAATAAAATTAGTCCCATCTCCCGTTAGGAGTAATGAAACAGGACGCTCAAATTTGTCAGGTGTCGTTAAGTTACCATCTGATACTGTAGTGTCCCTATCAAACAAAATTCTCGGCTCATAATTCGCTCCAAAGTCAGTCTCGATGTAATCGATTACTTGAACTTTTATAGATGTATTTTCAGACACAGAGGTGAATATAAAATGATCAGATCCAAAGGCTGAAATCTGAGGTGGCTGAACAAAACTTGTGATTCCAATTGGTTTTTTGAAATAATCTCGAAACAAACCATTTGGAGTGTTTACGCTTACTGGAGTAAGGTATGTCCCGTCTGAGTCAAATAATAAAATTGCATCATCTGGACCTCCAAACTTTTGCGTGTTATTGTCTGTACCGCTTCTTGTTACATAAAACCTATTATCTTGGAGAATGGCAATCTTGTTGAATTCTACATCTACATCGCTACTTGAGTACGTTGATTTAAAATAGAAGGGATGAATAAGAGTATCCGTCACTTCGGCATATTGAATTCCAAAGTTGGCTCCACTTCCGTGCATATCGATTCTATAAATACAAGTAAATTCCAATAAATTACCTCCTCTGTTTACCTCTACCTTACCTATCGCGAGTAAATCAAGTTGTCTGTTCTGAGCTACTGACTTAACCCCTTTTAAACCCAAGCGACCTAATTCTCGTCCACTTTCATCTAGAGAAATTATTTCCTCTGTAGCTTCGTCTACGACATATATCAACTCGTCAAAACCTGCAATGATATCAACTGGTCTTACAAAATTTTGCAAAGCAGGTTGCACAGGAACATAAGCAACTTTACGAGGGGAATATTCTGGGATATCTATAAAACTTATATCGGTTTTATCTCCAAAGAAACCTTCACAAGAAGTCAGCAGAGTCAAAAAGATAAAACCGTATATTAAATTCATTCTCATTACTTATCTCTTGTCGTTGTTAAATGGAATATTAAGTCCGAAAATATGCAATGCCCCCATATTATTGGTTGGATTTATTCCGTAATCAATATATAATGAATGCCTTCCTAATCTAGTTTTGATACCTAAACCAGCGGTCGGGAAGTTTTGTCCTTTTACGCTCAGTTTATAACCTAGTCTTAAAAATACTAAATCACGTAAAGACAATTCACCACCAAGTCTAATATTCTCGGCATTATCACTGGGATGGTTTAGTTCTGCAGCTACCAACAATTTCTTGTCTTCAGTTTGATACGGAACCAACGAAAAGCCCATTTTAAAAATAGCAGGCGTTGTGTAATCTTCCAGAGAAACTTCAGTTCTGTTAAAATCCACTTCTAAATCACTTCCAGCCATTTGGGAGTTTCCACCAAAATTCTTAACTACAACTGCAAAAGTCAAGTCTTTGAAATCTGTGTTATATAAGAAACCAATATCTCCGGTAACAGTACTATTCCTGTAAGTAGCTATACCTTCATAGACATATTTTAAACCTATTCCTATGCTAAATCTTTCTGATAATTTTTGTGCGTAGTTAAGCCCAATAGCTGTATTATTCGCATAAAACAATTGACCTGTCCCGTTTGGCTGAAATTCTGTTCTAACCTCCATAGCTCCAGAATTAAAGCTATTTACATTTATTCCTACAACCCCTCCACTCTCTGTTTTTATAGCTCCTCCTGCAAAGCTCTGATGGATGCCTGCTCCAATTGCTAGATTACTCAGGGCAATACCTGAATTCTCTAATTGTGCTAGTGCTGCTGAGTTAGTTTCAGAGCTAAACAGTGAACTAGGGTTAGCTACGCTAGCACCAGCCATCCCATATGACAATGGATTTAGGTCGTTTTTTAGAAAGCTTAAAGCTGACAATCCAGCACGCTGGCCTCCAAAATTTGGCAGCAATTGTGCGTGCGAGAAAATACACCAAGCAGATAAAATAATAAGGTTAAGAAATCTCAAAACTTTGCTGCGAAAATACAATGCAAAACTTATACTGTTTGTCATAAACACTATAAAAAAAACGTTAAGATTTTCTACAAAACTTTATCATAAAAGGAAGCTATATATTTGTTCTATCAATGATTCAGAAAACCGTTTATTTCCTTGTACTCTTACCCATATTGGTTCTTTCTTCAGGATGTAAGGATGATGAGAAATCAGCTGAATTAACTGAGACTTTCGTAACTAAATTCTATAAAGATGCAAGTTCTTTAGAGATACAAGTTGGTTTTGAGGAAAGTGCAAAACCTTACAGTATACACAATGGAAGAAACGCTTGGGAAATCACCCAGAGCAATTTAGAGTCACTCCTAGAAGCTAAAAACGTCACCATCAAAGTCCCAACCAACCCTGCGGAGATAACGAACCTAGGTGAGCTAGAGCAAATAAATTATACCAGACAGAATATCATTGATGTTTCTGCAAATCTTCAACAGTATTCGAACGACGAAACTACAAAAGGGATGACTGTACTTTTCTTGGATGGCTATTTCATCCAAAACGGTGAGCCAAATGACCGCATCCTAGGCATTAATGTCAATGGCTCCTCGGTCCTTGCCATATTCAAACCAGTGATCAATTCTGCATCTTCCGCTTCTTCAGCAAGAACCTTGATAGAACAAACTACAGTGGTACACGAGATAGGACATGCACTAGGTTTGGTGAATAATGGTGTTGAGCCTACACCAGATCACCACGATGAACAAAACGGAGCTCACTGTACAAATGAAAAATGCGTTATGTTTTGGCAAAATAGTGGAGCCCAGATAGCTGACTTCATTCAACCCTTCATACTCGGTGGACAAATGGATCTTTTTGGTGAGCAATGCGTAGCAGATATACAAGCTAAGTAGATCTAATCTTCAGTAGCCTCCAAGTTCAGACCTTTCTCCTCATATTCATCTCTACATCTGATAATTTCATAATAGAGCGTGAGAGCATCTACTAGTTGGAGATAACTCGGATGAAAAGAACAGAACTTTTTAAAGTTAGCCAACTCTTCATCCGTAAAATTAGTGAGTGTGGTAACCGTCATATCATCAAATTGCTTTCGTGATATTCTCTTGAGTCTGTCACGCTCCATTAGCTCTGCATATATTCTTCTCTCCTTACCGGCTTTGCTAAATCTATCATACAAATACGAAATTGGAGATCCTAAAACATATCCGTCTTGAGCAGCTTGATCAAGGCTTATTAGCTCATTTTTCATTTTTAAAACTGCCAACTTCTCCTTTACTTTTTCTTGGTCAGATTTGCCTAAATCCTTTTTCGTAAACTTATTGTCAAACAGTGAACGCTTCCCTAAAATACTGAACGTCACTTCTCTAAGTTCATAAACTTTGGGAGTGAGATAAAACTCTAAGTCTTTCTGATTTTTCCAAGTCTCAGTCTCTAGCACCAATGTATCGTAAGTAAGGTGAGAGATTACTATTCTAGCATCTGGCTCATATTCTATTTCAACATAACCATCTATATTAGTTAGCTTTACCTTCTTGCCTTCTGTGTAAACTTTAGCATACAAAACAGGTTGACCATTTTGCAATGACTTGAACTTGGCCTTGAACACAGGTTTTTCAGCCTGGCTAAAGCCAAAACACATAATTAACAAGTATAGTAGTGATATTCTCAAGGTCAGTCTGTCGTTACAACGTACAAAGCAAACAAATAGTTACCTTATTATTGTAAATAGTTATGCAAAGATTGAGCCTAATTATTATCTCCACGTTTTGTTTTGTATTGGCACAAGCTCAATTGATAAACACAAGTGAAAGTATTCCGGATTCCGCATCATACTCTAATATATATGTAAAACCAATTCACACAGACTCTTTACAAAGCACATTTATGATATGGGTGAAGAAGGAAGTAAAACCTCACTTTCACAAATACCACACTGAGTACATACAAGTTATCTCAGGTACTGGGATTATGACATTAGATGATACTACTTTTGTAATAAAGCAAGGGGATGCAGTCATTATCCCTATGGGAGCCATCCATTCCGTAATAACTACTTCTGAGAAACCACTTAAAGTAATCTCTGTGCAAGCACCAAAATTTGACGGCGATAGAGTTTGGATAAACCTTGATAAGTAGTATATCGGAAAATGACCCCAGAGTAAATCTCAATTTGAACATAATCGATTTCATATATAAGCAAAATGACAAACAACAAGAACTCTTCAGAGTACTTCATTCCTATATATCTGAGTATGAGGGAATAGAAAGTTCGATAAAATGGTCGCTACCATTTTGGACAATAAAAAAACAATTTGTTATGCAAATCCTCAAAAAGCTGGAAGTGCAGAATTGGTGTTTTGGAATGGGACCGAGCTTATGAAAGACTTCCCAATGCTAAACCGCAAAGACAGACAACGCATGGCAGGTATAACCTATAGATCAGTAGAAGAAGTGGATTTTGAGCTACTGGACCAAATAATCACAAAAGCCATCTACTTGGATACAAATTTCAGACAAGTATGGAAGAAAAAGTA